>Ga0207422_1004164_pt1 | contig 12497 bp, 10 predicted proteins | sample MarCyaLeptolynsp_FD_187757 | JGI IMG/M metagenome (GOLD analysis project Ga0207422, IMG submission 187757) | Marine cyanobacterial communities from Panama - species 1 Leptolyngbya sp. (SPAdes) | ecosystem: Environmental > Aquatic > Marine > Unclassified | place: Panama: Panama City | collected...
CTGTGCTGACCGCGGAAAACCACACCATTGTCGGCGGCCTGGGAAGCGCGGTGGCGGAAACGCTTATGGAGGCCGGCGTATCGGTCCGTTTCCGCCGTCTTGGCGTCCTGGATTGTTTCGGCGAGGGCGGCACCACGCCCTACTTATTCGATAAATTCGGCTTGTCTGAACAACATGTCGCTGCTGCGATCAGAGACCTTTTGGGTTGACAAAATCAAGAGTGAACAAACAGCTGGTAGTGGATTTGCCGAGTCAAAATCAGTAACCAAAAGAAGAGTTTGAACACCGATATGGTGCCGATCAGCCTATAAACCGGGCCGACGAAATGTCCATCTCTGAACGTGGTAACCAGCTTAGGGCAAATTTAAACACATAATGTCGGCATTTTCACGCTGAATTCACGCGAATATTCTATGTCTTTACGCATCCAAATATTTTGCTGGCACGTCAAGGCCCGTGAGACTGTTATGTTTTTGATTTTTCGATTTAAGCTGAACTTGATTTACGGAGGAGGATCCTAATGTCTATGCGCGGATTATGTGTGGTAATATTTTGTCTTATTGCAGCGCGGGCGCAAGGAGCGGAGCTACGTTTGCTTGTTCCCGAATGGCTTCAGAGTGAAGCGGGACTTAACGAAATTGCTGATGAGTTTCGTAATCGTACAGGTTCGAATTTGACCACGATAGCGGTGCCAAGCGATGTCCCATCTGACCTAATCATCCATCAGCAACTCCCAAACAGCCCCATTGATCTCGTATTTGGTTGGTCAGCAAGCTCTCCTTTGATGTCAAAACTTGAACAAGGATATCCGAGATTCGTTCCCAACTGGATAAATGGTTCCGACAACATTTTCACGACGCTTGACAATCCTCAGGGCGGGCGTTTCACGGTTCTTGGTGCGGGTTGGAAGTTCGGGAGCCCCAAATCTAGATTGATCATCAGTCAACCGATTGGGTTCCGACCCTATGAACTTCCCTTGATCGTAGCGCGACCGGTTGATACTCGCGATTCCGACTCGGATATACAAAAACTAACGGAAGCTTTTTTCAAGATTTTGACAGACACGTCGTCAGGACGAAATTTTGTTGAGGGAATCACTGGCCTACCCGCGCTTAAAAACGCAAGCTCACTTGGTGTCGAGTGGCGGTTGCGACCGCATGCAGAGGACGATGACGGTTGCGGCTGCGACTCGGCATCAGCGACTTGCAATCCTGACGGATTTGTGGCGACGGCTTTTTCATTGGACGCGATTAGAGGTAACAGGTTTGTGGCGCATGCGTTGAGAGCCCACAATTCGGACGACGACGGCTGCAACTGTGACGATAACAGCACGCTTCGAATTGAGAGCTTTGTTAATGACGGTCGCTTCGAAAAGGAAGAAGGCAAAATCTCTAGCCGGAGGCTATCCGACTGGAAGGTTCATTTCGAGGCACTTGAGCGCGAACGAGCGAACGGAAATGTAGTGGTTGTCCAAACCTGCAATCCTGATTGAAGGCACAATGTGATGAAAGGCGATCCATTGAGCAAAGGTGATATCGAACCGAAGGTTGACGCATCGACCATGGCTAAAGTCGGTGCCAACGAAACACTGAAACATGAACTCGTCGCTGAATCCGATGAGGTCCCGAAAAAGGCGGGGCAGGCGGAGACTGTTTCTGAACCGCTGGGGATTGACATTGGTGATTTGGTCGAACCTGAGAACCGTGTCACAGAGCCAAAGAATGGAGGAGAGGAAAGCACTCGTGAATCAGGAGAGGGATTCACCGTCGCGAATTTGATTTCGTTTGCTGCGTTGACATTGTCGCTGACAACCTTTGGTTGGCAGACATATGATGCTTGGCGCGGGGCCGAAATCGAGATGATGAATCCGGTTGGTCGAAGCATCGAGTTTCGCTGTCCTTATAGCGCTGACGCCTGTTGGAAGAGTGACAAGGGTCTCTTGAATGTGATTGCTCCCGCGTTTTTTACCAATGCGGGCGCCAACCGGTACAACGGCGTCATCGAGCGTGTAACGATGACCGCAGTATTTGGGGGCGAAAGCCTCGAGCTTGTTGCCAATGATATCTGGCGCAAAACTCAGTCCGGAAAAAATGACTCCGAACCGTTTATTCCACTGGTGATTGCTGGCACCAGCGCAGGTGGTTCCGAGCTCAAGTTTGTTCCCTATGGCGACAAGAACCGAAAATCCTGGCAACTGTTCGCCAAACAAATCATCAATCGAGATTTTGATGATATTCACATCACGATCTCTGCGAGTTTGGCGTTGGAAGAACGACTGGTAAGTGAATCCTGTACTGTCGTAGTCACCGATCGGTTGCGGGTTCTGTTAGAAAGGCGCCAAACGGTGGGCAAACATCGATACATCACTATTGGTTGCACGGAATATTCAGGACCCTGACTGTGGCATAGTAAAGCCATGCTGTTTCAGACCACGGGCAAAGCGGCGAATGTCCTCGACAAGCAGTTCCGGTTGTTCGAGCGCGGCGAAATGGCCGCCGCGGGGCATCTCGGTCCATTGCCTGACATTGTAGAGCCGTTCGACATAGGAGCGGGGCGGCCAGGCCAGCATTTCGGCCGGAAACAGCGCACAGGCCGTCGGCACTTCGACACGGCGATTGTCAGCGGTCAGGACCCGTCCCCCTTCCTCCCGTCGGCCGTAATAGATCCAGGACGCGGTGTTGAAAGTGCGGGTGGTGACGTAGATCATGATGTTCGTCAGCAACTCGTCCTTGGAATAGACACTTTCAATGTCGTCGCCGTCCGTATCCGACCAGGCGTTGAACTTCTCGACAAGCCAAGCCGCGATCCCGACCGGGCTGTCCATCATCGCGTAACTCAAGGTCTGCGGCCGCGTCGCCTGCTGTGTGCGATAGCCGTTCTGCATGATCTGATCGCGCTCGAACTCGGCTTCCCAGGCGCGCTCTTCATCGGTTTGAGGACCTGCGGCATGACGCATGGTCAGGATATTGATGTGGATTGCCTTGCAGGCCGAGGCATGATCGAAACCGAGCCATGATGAAATCGCACCGCCCCAGTCGCCTCCCTGTGCAATGTAACTGCGATATCCAAGCACGTCGGTCATAAGCTTGTTGAGAATCGACGCCATTCTGCGCGGTCCGATGGGGCGGGGTGGACGCCCGGAATAGCCGAAGCCGGGCAGGGATGGCGCAATCACGTCAAAGGCATCCTCGATACTCCCGCCATGGCGTTCGGGGTGGGCGAGCGGCTCGACGATATCCATGAATTCGGCAATGCTGCCGGGCCAGCCATGCGAGATAAGCAGCGGCGTGGGATTGGCCCCGCTGCCTTTTTCATGCAGGAAATGCATGTCGATCCCATCAATCGGCGCCGTGAAGTGGGAAAAGCGGTTGAGCGCCGCCTCCTGCTTTCGCCAGTCGAACGCGTCCAGCCAGTAGGCGCAGAGGTCTTTCATGTACGCCAGGTTCGTACCGTAGCTCCAACCGCCGTCATCCGGCATTTCATGCCAGGGAAAATCTGAAACCCGGCGCCGGATTTCGGACAATGTCTCGTCGGGAACCGCAATCTTGAACGGGACGCAGGCGGCAAGTTGTTGTTCGGTCGCGCTCAATTTCAACCTCGCATACTGAGTCAGCGCAAACCGGTTACCACTGCGCTCCGGTTGCGCAACAGGGACCGCCGGGGCCGAACTGCGGCACAACGACAGGTGTTTCCATCCAGATTTGCCAGATCGAAGTGGATTGTGGGAGAGACAGATCCGGCAGAAAAATGGGACAATTTCCGCAGGCCAGGAATCCGGTGCTCACATCAGCTTTCGGACTTCTTCCGCTATGACCTTTATACCTTCTTCAAGTTTTTCCACCGGCACAAAGGCAAAGCCAAGCCGCAATCCGTTCTTCTTGTCCTGGGCCAGGTAATATGTCTGGCCACGGTCAATGAGGACACCGCGTTCGCGCAGGCGTGTCTGCAGGAGCGTCGCATCGAAATCGTCCGGACCCGTAAGCCAGAAGGACGTGCCGCCCTTGTTGTCGTATTGGTTGAGCATGCCGAGGTGGGTCGAGATCGCGTTGCGCATGGTCTGCCACCGACGTTTGTAGCGGCGCTCGATGTTGCGCAGGTGAGCGTCGAAATAGCCCAACCGGATAAACAGGGCAACGACCTCCTGAATCAGCGTTGGCGGATGCCGGAACATGGTGCCGCGCACAATCCGCGCTTCTCGAATTATGTCGCGATGGGCAACCATGAAGCCAATGCGCAATCCGGGTGACACCGTCTTCGACAGGCTGCCGATGTAGATGACCCGCTGGTTTCGGTCCATCGACCGCAAGGGTGGCGATGACCGGGTCTGAAAGTTCATTTCGGCCTCGTAGTCATCCTCGATGACAAGCAGATCTTTATTTTCCGCCGCGTCGAGCAGTTCCGCACGCCGCGTTGCCGGCATTGTCACCATGGTCGGAAATTGATGGCTCGGTGTGGTGAAGACGAGTTTTACTCCGTTGGGGATGGCCGACGGAATAATGCCGTTTCGGTCGATGGGCACGCCCACCAACCGGTTTCCGGCCATCCTGAACGCGTTGACGGCGCCGAAAAATCCCGGATCTTCGAGCGCGATCGGACGATCGAATTGAGCAAACAGGGTACCCAGCACCGACAGGGCGTTTTGTGCTCCGAGCGTTATGAGGATCTCATCCGAACGGGCGACGATGCCGCGCGAGCTCAACAGGCGCTGGCGCACCTGCTCGATCAGATAGGGACTGTCGCTTTCCACGGAATCGCCGGTCCACAGCGTTACGTTCTTGCGGCCCAGCGCCAGGCGCGAACATTCCCGCCAGTCGTCCACGGGAAACAGATCGGGATCGATCTGGTTGTAGATGAAGGGATAGGGATAGCTTCGCCAATCCAGTGGATTGTCCACGGGAACGAGTGGGGACGGCCGAAACGTGATCGGAGACCGGGTCTGCCCCTCATCGGCTGAACCCGATTCCGGTGTTTCCGGCAAAGTGAACATGTCGCGGTTGACATAATAGCCCGACCGGTCGCGGGCGACGATTAAACCGAGGTCGATCAGGCGCGAATAGGCGGCGAATATGGTGTTGCGCGAAACGCCGAGTTGTTCGGCCATTTGCCGGCACGATGGCAATGGCACGTGCGGCGAGACTGCCCGGGCGGAAATTGCCGCACTGACGAGTTCGCAAACCTGGTCACGCCGGCTCAGGTTGGGACTGTCCGGCAACTTGCGGAACAGCGGCAAGAGGTCGTTCAATACACTCTCCCTATGTTGTGCCGGTACCGGAGAACAGAACGGCACCTGAGCTTATGCGCATCACTATTCCTTAGCATCGGCGGGTCGGCTTGCGCCGTCTGTCACCTCTAATCGCATTATCTGTCACTTTTCGCCCCGCGTATATTGCTGGTTATCTGGCAGGCGAAATCGCAACTCTGGTGAGGATGATTAAACAATGGCATTTCGCAAGTACTGCAAGATTGCTGCCGCCGGTCTCGCGCTGACCATGATGGCCGAGGGCGCCTTGGCGGAAAAGGTTCTGAAGCTTGGCACTGTGGGCCGTCTTGGCATGCCGATCGGCGATGCCATCGATCAGGCGCTTATCCCGACCCTGGAAAAGGTATCGGGCGGAAAGTTGAAGATCGAACCGCATTACAGAGGATCGCTGTGCGGCGAGCAGAAGTGCGGCGAGCAGGCAAACCAGGGTTTGCTGCAGCTTTGGACCAGCTCCACGGCCAACTTCGGCAGTTTCGGCACGGCACTGTCGATCTTCGATTTGCCGTATATTTTCAAGAGCATCGAGGACGCCGATCGCATATCGAAGGAATGGTTGTCGGACAGACAATGCGAACTCGCCGCCAAAACCACCGGTCATGTTTGCCTGGTCGTCTATTCCAGCGGCGGCTTTCGCCAGCTTGCCAATGCCCAGCGCCCCGTGCACGAGCCGGATGACATGAAGGGCATCAAATGGCGCGTGACCAAGAGCCCGATCGAATACACGCTGATCAAGAACTGGGGAGCGGTTCCTGTGCCCTATGACTGGACACAGCTCTATCAGGGGCTGCAGACCGGCGTGGTTTCCGGACAATATGTAGCCGTTCCCTGGCAACACATAGCAAAGCTGCATGAAGTCGCCAAATATTTCACCGAAATCGGCGGCGCGTGGTCGGGCAACCAACTGGCTATGGACATCAACCAGTACAATGCACTGACCGACGAGGAAAAGGGGTGGCTGCACACAGCCGCGAATGCCTTCGGCGACAAGGTGCGTGAACTCGATCGCAAATGGGTCGAAGACGGAGAGAAGGCGATCAAGGCCTCGATAGAGGAATGGTACAAACCGACCGAAGAAGAGCTCGCAAAATGGCGCCAGGGGGCAATTTCGGCATGGATTGATGCCAAGGGCACGTTCGACCCGGCAATTGCCGAGCGTATCCTGAAAGATCAGGGCATGGACGGATTCATTGCCGACCTCAAACAAGCCGGTGCCCTTTAGGTGGCGGGTTCCGGACCTCAGGGGCTCCAGTGATGAACGGAGGGACACATGGCCCATGTGTCCCTTCGTGCGGTTGAGAGGCCCCATTTCGTTGGGAAGTCTTTAAAGCCGGACGTCCCCGGCGCGGCCTTTGCGTCCGGTTTAGACAAACAAACACAATCATGATTTGTTTCCGCCGGAAGTGATTGTGTCGGGACGTATTGATCAGGGCCACGAAAATCCGTTGCCAGCAAGGCCAGGTCTTTAATGGAAATCCTGTTGCTTCTCGCCGTTCTGTTGATCCTGATCCTCGCCGGAGCGCCGGTGGGTTTCACGCTTCTATTGATCCCGGTCGTCTATATTCTGATTACCGATGCGGCTCCGATGATCCTCATTCCGAGCCAGATGTTCAGTGCCATCGACTCGGTTCCATTGACCGCCATCCCGTTTTTCATGCTGACCGGCGAGTTGATGACCAGCGCAACGATCACCGATCGGCTGGTTGAACTCAGCAAACGCATCATCGGCCGGATGCGCGGCAGCATGGCGCAGGTCAATGTTCTCGTCAGCATGTTCTTTGCCGGGATGAACGGATCAGTTGTCGCTGATACGGCAACGGTAGGATCCTTGCTGGTCCCGGCAATGAAACGTGCCGGTTATCCCTCTGCGTTCACGGCCGCAATTACGGCGGTCAGTTCGACAATCGGGGGGATCATTCCCCCAAGCATCATGATGATTGTCCTGGCCAATGCCGGTGGAATCTCGGTCGGAGCACTGTTTGCTGCCGGAATCGTGCCGGGCATCCTGATCGGCGCAATTCTGATGGTGATCAACCACGTTCTTGCCGTGCGCAACAATTTCGAGCGCAGCGAGGAACCGTTCAGCCTGAAAGCCGTTGCGGTTGTCGGTTACAAATCGTCGTTCGCGCTGCTCATCCCGATTGTGCTTGTCGGGTCCGTCGTCGGCGGTATAGCCGGGGTCGTCGAAGCCGGCGCCCTGACCGCCACAATCGCGATGTTCGTGGGGCTGTTCGTATACCGCACGATTACCTGGTCCAACTGCAGGGGCGCCTTCGTGCGCGCCTTCCGCAACTCTGCGATGGTCTTCATCATCATTGCCGCTTCCGGTCCGTTCAGCTGGCTGTTGACGTCCCTTGGCGCAAATACCCAGCTGGAACAGTGGCTTTTGGGATATGCGGACAATCCGATGCTGTTTGCGCTGGCGCTGGTTCTGTTTATCTGTCTTCTCGGCATGGTGATGGATTCCGCCGCCAACATCATTGTTGTCGGGCCGGTCCTCGTCGACGTCATGGTCAAGGCCGGATATCCGGACGTTCAGGCAGCCCTGGTTGTTGTGGTCGGTTTTCTCATCGGATCGGTGACCCCGCCCGTCGGGGTCGCATACTTTACCGCCGGTGCGATCGCCAAGGCCCGGCTGGAAAGCGTGGCGATCGCCATGCTGCCCTACCTGGCGGCGCTTTTCGGGCTTTTGTTTCTCCTGATCGTGATTCCCGACATCACGATGTTCCTTCCGAAGCTGATGGGATTTGCGAGATGAGACATTTGAATGACGTCCATGCGCGCAATGCGCCCGTACGCTCCAGATTATGCATGGGATGGAAATGATGCCGGGCTACCTCCAGGCGATCGACCGGCTGGTGCACAAGATTCTGACCGCATTCTGCGGTGTCCTGCTGCTGCTCATGGTTGTTTTCACGGTCTACTCGGTCGTCATGCGTTACTATTTTGAAGATCCGCCGGTCTGGGGGGATCTGCTGACCGTGCTTAGCAACATCTGGCTTGTGTTCCTGGCCCTGGCCTTGACGGTGCGGGATCGCGATCACATCGCGCTCGATCTGGTTTATACGCGCCTTCCCCTTGGATTTGCCTTTGTCATTCAACAATTCTGGTCGCTGGTGATCTTTGGGCTGGGCATCGTCATATTCTATTACGGGTTGCAGGTCGTCTCCACGATGGGCGGCAAATATTGGGAGATGTGGTATTTCGCCTGGGAAGATGGCGGGATCGTTTTCAAGCCGAACTACATGCCGAAGAAATATGCCATGGCGATCCTGCCGGTGACGGGCGTATTAACCAGTATTGCCGCGCTATTGGCGGTGGTTGAGGATTCCATCCGGTATTCCAGGGGCACGTTTCGACTGGCCGGAGACGACGAGACCGACGCCTGACGGATCGCATGCCAACCGCTTGTGCGGAGCGCTTCCATCGCTTCCTTTAGGTCTCCGGCCGCCGACCTTACCAACTTTTAATCTGCCGGACAGGCAACCGTAAGGTGCGCCACTCTACATCTGGATCACACGTTGGCGGGGGGCCGCCTTATGTGACAACCAAAGACTGTAGATGGAGACTGTGCCTGATGACGCCTTCGACCCCCTCCCGGACCTCGTTCCTCAAGAAACATCGCGCCGCGCTTCTCATGAGCGCTCTTGCGCTTGGCGTGACCGGTTATGCCGGCCAGGCCGCGTTTCTGTCGGCAACGCCGGCCATTGCCCAATCCGCCGAACAAGCTTCTTTCCCCAGTTTCCGCCCGGTCGTTGAAAAGGTTCGCCCGGCTGTTGTTTCCATCCAGGTGAAAAGCCGGTCCGGACCGGTGACATCGAGCTTTCAGGGCATGGAAGGCTTTCCGGACGGCCATCCTCTTGAAAAATTCTTCCGCCGTTTTGAGGAACGGGGCGATCGTGGCGAAAGCCGGCGTGACAGACGTCACGGCCGCAAGCACTTTTCGCGCGGCCAGGGTTCCGGTTTCTTCATTTCCGAAGACGGATATGTCGTCACCAACAACCATGTCATCAGCGACGCGGAGTCGGTGAAAGTGGTTCTCGACGACGGCAAATCCTATGATGCAGAGATCATCGGATCCGACGACAAAACCGATCTGGCCCTGCTCAAGGTCAACGCGGACCGCAAATTCGATCACGTCCGCTGGTCGAAAAATGACGTTTATGTCGGGGACTGGGTGGTCGCGGTCGGCAACCCGTTTGGATTGGGCGGCACGGTAACCGCCGGCATCGTATCGGCCCGCGGGCGTGAAATCGGTTCCGGTCCCTACGACGACTACATTCAGATCGATGCGCCGATCAACAAGGGGAATTCCGGTGGCCCGACCTTTGACCTCAACGGCAATGTCGTCGGCGTCAATACCGCAATCTTTTCACCCTCCGGCGGGTCGGTCGGCATTGGCTTCGCGATCCCCGCTGCAACGGCGCGCGACATCGTAGAGGACTTGAAGGACGACGGCAGTGTGGTGCGCGGGTGGCTCGGTGTGCAGATCCAGGGCATATCCGCCGACATTGCCGACAGTCTTGGAATCTCGGGCAAAAAGGGCGCGCTCGTCACGGAACCTCAGGTTGGAAGTCCGGCGGAACGCGCCGGCTTGAAGGCCGGAGATGCGATCCTGGCCGTCGATGGCAAGGATATCGAATCGCCGCGTGACCTGGCCCGTGTCATTGCAGCTTATTCACCGAGGACGGAGGTTAAGGTGACTGTCTGGCGCGACGGCCGCGAGACCGACATTGACGTCACGCTCGGCCGTCTGCCGGGTTCCCGTCAGCAGGCGAGCTTGAACGTCGACAGGGGTGAAGATCTTGATCGCAAGCTTGGCCTGGCGCTGACGTCAGCCGACCGGTACGGCTCCGACACGGGTGTCGCGATTGCCGAGGTCGATCCTGAGAGCGCCGCGGCGGAAAAGGGATTGCGGTCCGGCGACATCATCCTGTCGATCGGCGGTGAGCGTGTCTTTGACCCGCGCGATGTCCAGAAAGGTGTCAAGAAAGCGCGGTCCGATGGACGCAAGGCAATCCTGTTCCAGGTCCAGACCCGCAACGGCGTCCGCTTCGTGGCGCTGCCGCTGGAAAACGCCTGACGACAGCGAATTGTTGCCGGATCTCTGTTACGCGCCCCCCACGGATCCGGCTTCAAATGGCGGCAGGCCGTGTTACACGGTCTGCCGTCTTTCGTTGTCGCGCCTTTCCGGTCAGGCGGAATCGTCTGAACGGGCGAGAAATACGGAATACAAGGACCTTGAGCTTTTCACAGTTTCCGTGAAACTGTGAACTGCCCGAGTTGACCAGAAAGTCCCAGAGGACCCTTCATGCGTATCCTGTTGATTGAAGATGATCGCGAAGCTGCAGGATATCTGCTCAAGGCCCTGCGTGAAGCCGGCCATGTAATCGATCACGCCGACAACGGCGCCGATGGCGGCCACATGGCGGAGGAAGGCGAATATGATGTGCTGGTCGTGGACCGGATGTTGCCGAAGCGCGACGGTCTTTCAATCGTGGAGGATTTGCGCGGCCGTGGCGACGACACGCCTGTGATGATTCTTTCGGCTCTCGGGCAGGTCGATGACCGGGTCACGGGACTGCGCGCCGGCGGCGACGACTACCTGACCAAACCCTACGCTTTCTCTGAACTTCTGGCCCGCGTCGAGGCTCTGGCCCGGCGTCGCAAACCGGGTGAGGTCGAGACGTCCTATACGATCGGCGATCTCGTGCTGGACCGGCTCTCCCATACGGTATCGCGGGCCGGGGACCCGATTCTGCTGCAACCCCGCGAATTCAGGCTTCTGGAATATCTGATGAAAAATGCCGGGCAGGTCGTGACCCGGACAATGCTTCTGGAAAATGTCTGGGATTATCATTTCGACCCGCAGACGAACGTAATCGATGTCCACATTTCCCGATTGCGCGGCAAGATCGACAAGGGCTACGAACAATCGCTCCTGCACACGGTGCGGGGCGCGGGGTACATGATCAGTGACAGCACTCGGTAAGGTCTTTCGAACGACGGCGTTCAAACTTTCGGCGTTTTACCTCGTTGTGTTCGCTGTACTGACGTTTTTCCTCATCGGATACATCACGCTCAACACCCGCGAGGTTCTCTTTCAGCATCAGCAAGACCGGATCGAAACCGAAATCCGGGGGCTTGCCGGTCAATACCGCAAGCGCGGCATTCGCGGTCTCGTGCGTGTGGTCGATCGCCGCAGCCGGACGCCTGGAGCGAGCCTGTATCTCGTTACCGATTTTGCCGGCCGGGTCCTGGCCGGAAATGTATCCAGCCTTGACCGGGATGTGCTCGAGGATCCGGACGGCCGTCCTCAGCCGGTCGGTTACCGTCGTCTGGACGCCACCGAAGGCGACCAGTTCGAAAGGGCACTGGTACGGGTCTTCAGCCTGCGCGGCGGATTTCGGATACTCGTCGGCCGCGATATCGCCGAACGCGAGCGATTGAAAGGCATTATCGGCCGGGCGGTCGTCATTGCCGGCGTAACCATGATCCTTCTCGGCTTGATCAGCTGGTTCTTCGTCAACCGGCGTGTTTTGAAACGGATCGATTCGATTTCCGCAACCAGTCGTCAGATCATGGAGGGAGATCTGTCCGGCCGTTTGCAGGTGACGGGCACTGGTGACGAGTTTGATCGCCTGGCGGAGAATCTGAACACCATGCTCGGGCGCATCGAACGATTGATGAGCGGCATAAAGCATGTCTCCGACAATATCGCTCACGACCTGAAAACACCCTTGACCCGATTGCGCAATCGGTTGGAGGTGGCCCGTCACGAACCGGAATCGCTGGAGGGTTACCGGGAGATCCTTGAGCGGACAACGGAAGAAGCCGACCAGCTCATTCGCACCTTCAACGCTTTGCTGATGATTTCAAGGATCGAAGCGGGATCCACAGGCGCCGCATTTTCACCTGTCGATGTTTCCGATATCGCCATCGGCATGTGCGAACTCTATGAACCGGTTGCAGAGGAGGCCGGAATTGTCTTGTCCCACGATATCGCGGATACTCCGAAGATGGAGGGAAATCGCGAGCTGATCGGTCAGGCATTTGCCAATATCCTGGACAATGCGATCAAATATTGTGTGGCCGCGGGGCCGCCGGCCACGGACGCGGACGCGGATGAAGCAGGTCCTGACAAACCGAAGGATGGAGATGGCGGGCGGCGTCCGAAAATTGCCGTCATCGTCAGCAATGATTCGAACGCGATAAAATGCACGATCCGGGACAATGGCCC
>Ga0207422_1004166_pt1 | contig 12485 bp, 7 predicted proteins | sample MarCyaLeptolynsp_FD_187757 | JGI IMG/M metagenome (GOLD analysis project Ga0207422, IMG submission 187757) | Marine cyanobacterial communities from Panama - species 1 Leptolyngbya sp. (SPAdes) | ecosystem: Environmental > Aquatic > Marine > Unclassified | place: Panama: Panama City | collected...
TTGTCCGAGCAGCACATGGCCGTCTTGCGGGCAACGGCGGACGTGCGGCGCGAGGCCGTGCGGGCGCATCGCGAGATCCGTGAGCGGCGACGGTGCAGCGGCTTCGTCGTGGCGCGCCAGCCGTGGGATGGCTTCGACGGGGACGAGCTCGAAAACCTCTCTGGGCGCGTCGGGGTGGGGCGCTGCCCGGCGGTGTACCCGAGCGAGCTCGAGGCGCTGGACAAGGCGCGTGATGCCCTCACCGAAGCCGAGGGGCTCGAGCCGGCGCTGCAGGCCCTGGCGCAGTGGCTGCTGCGCACGCGCATCATTCATCAGCTTCGCCTCGTCGAGGCCGGCGTCGACATCTACGACGAGGGGCGCAAGGCCCCGTGCAGCATGTGCGCGGCCGACTCCCACAACTTGCACCGCGCGGTGGTCTCCGCGATCGTTGCCGAGTGGGCGTGGAGCGAGAGTCCGGCCGCCACGTTGTTCCGCTTCTGCTACGACGACGAAGCCGTGGCCGACGGTGCCCTCGAGGTCGCGCTCAAAGGGCTCGAGTACAGCTGCGGCGAGGGTCCGCATCCGGATCTCAACGCCGCCGCGCGAGCGCTCGAAGAGAAGGCGTTCGAGGCTTCGATCCCGATCGTCGTCGGTGGTGCACCGGACGCGCCGGTACCCCTCGATCGTTCGGTGGTCCTGATGCGCGAGGCCCAGTAGCCGCGCTCAGCGGTCAGCTCGCATCCGTCGGACCCAGGCCTCGAACTCATCGGTGCTGACCTTGCGGGTCGGGGAGTCGGGCTCGCGGTCCAGCGTCTTGCGCAACATGCTCTTGGCGCGCCCCAGTCGACTCTTGACCGTTCCCACCGGTACGCCCGTCGCGTCGGCGATCTCGGCCAGCGGTAGGCCTTCCCAGTAGAACAGCTCGAGTGTCAGCTGCAGGTCGACGGGAAGCCGCCACATCGCAAGGACCAGGCGCGACAGCTCGTCCTTGGCGACGACCATGCTGCGGACGCTACGCTCGTCCAGCAGCTGCAGCAGGGTGACGCGTCCAGGATCCGCGTCCACGCGGTGAATCCGTCGGAAATGCATCAGCAGCTGGTTTCGGGCGACGCCGATGAGGTAGGCGCGAAAACCCGATGCCACGATGTGCTCCCGGCGATCGACGCAGCCGAGCAGAGTGCGCTGAACGAGGTCGTCCACGTCCGCGGGCGCGACCTTGCGCTCGAAGAATCGACGCACCAGTGGCGTGGCGGCGCGGATCAGCTCATCCCCCGCGCGCTCGTTTCCCGCGTTCCATGCGAGCAGAAGCGCCGCTTCGTCGAGCTCGCCCATCGTCATCTTCGGCCTACCACGCCCCGCCCAATCGGGCGACCATGGGCCGTGGAGTCCGGCTCCGGCGACGAGGTCGAGACCGCCGTCGAGGGGCGACCCGCCGACGCGGCGGGATGGCACGGCGACGCCGGCTCCCCGCATGTCGGTCGCTACGTCGTGCTCGAGCTCCTTGGGGCCGGGGGCATGGGGCGCGTACTGCGGGCCTACGACCCCAAACTCCAGCGCGAGGTTGCGCTCAAGGACGTCGGCGGACGCGACGTACCCGAGGAGGCTACGAATCGGATGGTCGCCGAGGCCCGGGCGATGGCCAAGCTCTCGCACCCCAATGTCGTGACGGTTCACGACGTCGAGGCGGTGGATGCGGCCAGCGACTTCGGTCCGCTCGTCTTGGTGATGGAGTTCGTGGCCGGAACGACCCTTCAGGCTTGGCTCATCGAGCAGGAGCGCACCTGGCGAGAGATCGTGGCCCGCTACGTCGACGCGGGGCGCGGCCTCGCGGCGGCGCACGACGCCGGGTTGCTGCATCGCGACTTCAAGCCGGCCAACGTCATGATCGGCCACGATGGCGCGGTGAAGGTGACCGACTTCGGGCTTGCCAAGTTCGAACGTGACGCCGAGCCCCCGCACCAGACCCCGATGCCCAGTGGCGATCCCGAGGACTCGATCTCGGACATCGTCCGGCAGCCCACCCGGACCGGCGTGGTGATGGGCAGTCCGCGCTACATGGCGCCGGAGCAGCACCAAGGGCGCCCCCTGACGGTTGCCGCGGACCAGTACTCGTTTTGCGTTGCGCTGTGGGAAGCGCTCGCCGGGGAGCCGCCGTTCATAGGGACGACGATGACCGCTCTGCTCGCGGCCAAGCTCGACGGGTCGCCCAAGTGGAACGGCCCGACAATTCCGCGGCGGATCGTGGAGGCGCTCGGCCGTGGGCTCGCACCCAAACCCGAGGACCGCTTTGCCTCGCTGGACGCGTTGCTGACCGTTCTCGTCGCCGATCCCGCCCGTGTGCGCCGCACGGCGGTGGGCGTAGCCTGTGTCGCTGCGATCGCGATCGGCGGTGCGAGCTGGGGCACCCACGCGGACGACGAGATCTGCAGTGGTGCCGAGGCGGCGCTGGGCGATGCCTGGACCGCGGACCGGGCTGCGGAGGTGGAGGCCGTGTTCGAAGCCAGCGCGTTGCCCTACGCGCCGCAGGCCTGGGCCAGCACCCGCGATGCTCTCGACGAGTTTCGGTCCGAGTGGCTGACGATGCATCGGCAGGCGTGCGAGGCCACGGCGGTTCGGCGCGAGCAGTCCGCAGCGGTGCTCGACCTGAGGATGGCGTGCTTGGCCCGAGCACGGGTCGGGCTGGAAGCCGTCGTCGAGACGCTCGCGGCGGCGAACGGGGAGACGATCGAGCGGGCGCAAGACCTGGTGGGCCAGCTCGCCCGGCTGTCGCGCTGCTCCGACCTCGAGGCCCTGCGGGCCGAGATGGCGCCGCCCAGTCCCGACGACGCCGAAGCGGTTGCGACGGCCCGCCGCGAGCTCGCCGCAGCGAAGGCCGCGAACGTGGCGGGGAATACCGACCGCGCCGAGCAAGCGCTTCGCGCCGCGCAAGCGGCTCTGGAAGGAATCGACTACCCGCCCGTCTCGACCGAGCTCGACCTGATCTCGGCGGCGATCCTCGAAGACGAGGGGAAACTCGTGCAGGCCGAGGCACGCATGAAGGCCGCGCTGGAGCGGGCCCTGGCCCACGGATTGGATGGCCAAGCGCTCGAGGCCAGCACGACTCTCATGCTGTTCGTGGCCGACGTGCAGGAGCGCCCCAACGATGCTCTGGCCTACCGGGAGGTTGCGTCGGCGTTCGCGAACGGTAGCGATGCTGACCAGGCGTCGTTTCAGCACAATCTCGCCGGGGTCTACGGCAATCTCGGGCGCTTCGAGGAAGCGGAGGCCGCTCAGCGAAAGGCGCTGGCGCTGTTTCGCTCCGCGTTCGGTCCCGACGACCTCGACGTCGTGGCGGCGATGAACAACATCGCGACGATGCAATACCAGCAAGACCGGTATGCGCTCGCCGAGAGTGGGGTGCGCGAGGTGATCGCGATGCGAACGCGCTTGTTGGGCGCCGAGCACCCGCTCACTGCGCGTACTCGGGGCAACCTCGCCGTGATACTGCAGGAACAGGGCAAGCTCGGGGAGGCCGAGCGCGAGGTCGACCGTCAGCTCGAGGTTCTCGGGCGCCTATTCAAGCCGACCCATCCCGAGATCCTGCGCGGGCGCACCAATCACGCGTCGATCTTGGAGGACCTCGGGCGCGCGGAGGAAGCTCGGCACGAGCGGCAGGACGTGCTCGTGTCGCTCGAGGCGACGTACGGTCCCGACCACCCCAGTGCCGTCGAACAGCTCCGCCACCTGTCGCTGAGCTACCGCGAGTCCGCCGACTTCGAGCGGGCGTTCACCCTCGCGCTGGACGCGGTCGAGCGCCACGAGCGGCGAAATGGAACGGGCAACGCCGAGGCGGCACTGCTCCGGATCAACGTGGTGGATCTGCTCATCCTGCTCGAGCGCTTCGAGGAGGCTGAGACCCACTCGAGCCGCGCGTTCGAGGTCGCCAAGTCTTGGATCGAACCCGAGACGCAGCGGATGGCGGTGGTGCTGTACAACCGGGCGCTGTCGCTGGCCAAGGTCGGTCGTTTCTCGGAGGCGGAAAACCTCTATCGTCGAGCGGTACCTCTGATGGCGAGCTTCGGACCCGAGGGCCAGGCCGAGGGGCGCTACCGCTTGGCCGAAGTCCTGCTCGCGAGCGGCCGTGTGCAAGAGGCGGTGACCGAAGCTGAGGCGGCGTTCGCACTGGTTGCTGGCGAGGCCGGGGCGTCCCGCGCCGAGGCCGGGTTCGTCCTCGCGCAGACGCTGTGGCCGGACCTCCGACGTCGCAAGCGCGCGCGCGAGCTCCTCGACGGTGCGCTCGAAGATCTCCGCGACGCATCTCCATTCGCCGCCCGGATCGGCGTCGCGATCAAAGCGTGGCGGCGCGAACACGAGTAATTCTTCGGCCGCGACGACCCTTTTGTCCCGTTGCGCAAAGAAGGGGCGGAGGGAAGACGGATGGCAAGGACAGTGGTGATGCGCGCAGTCAGCGGGGGGCTGCTGGCAATGTCGATCGTCGTGGTCGCCCCGACGGGCTGCGCCGACGAACGTGGTGGCCGGCGGGGGGCCGGCGCGGGCGGGCTCAGCTCGGTGGGGATGGGCGAGGGCGGCGGACCCGATGGCGCGGCGACCTCGAGCGCGGATGACGATGACAAAGACGATGACGATGTTGGCCACGATGCGGACGACGGCGGTGCCGGGGGAGCGTTCGACGTGCCCGCGGACGACGACGGCGCGCCGGTGGAGGAAGACGAGGGATGTCGGAAGGTCGACTTTCTGTTCGTCGTCGACAACTCGGTGTCGATGGCGGACAACCAGACTGCGCTCGTGGGAGCGTTCCCTGGGTTCATGGACGCGATCCAGACCACCCTGGCGGCCGACAGCGACTACCACATCCTGGTGACGGACACGGATGCGTGGGGCCGGTGCAATACCCTCAACGGGTGGACCGGCCACGACCCGGACTCCTCGACGTGCAACGACTACATCGCCAACACTCCGTTCGTGGAGTGTGATCGCGTGCTCGGGGCCGGGGTGATTCACCCAGCCGGAAAATCGGCGAGCAACCAGCACTGCATGACGCAGAGCGGGATGCGGTACCTCGAGCCGGGCGAGGCCGACTTGCCCGGGACCTTCGCGTGCATGGCCACGGTGGGCGTAGCGGGGCATCCCGAGGAGCGTCCGATGGATGCGATGACGGCGGCGCTGGCTCCGGCGATCAACGGACCGGGCGGCTGCAACGAGGGCTTTTTGCGGGACGACGCGCTGCTGGTGATCACCTTCATGAGCGACGACCCCAAGTACGAAGACGCGATCGGGCCCAATGAGTGGTACCAGGCGGTGGTCGACGCCAAGCTCGGTGATCCGACGTCGACGGTCGTGCTGGGGCTGACGCCCGCCTGGGATGGCTGCCAGGACGGCAAAGGTCCCCCCAAGGGAAGCCACTGGGAGGAGTTCATCACGCTGTGGGGCGGCAACGGCCTGCACGGCAACGTGTGCGGCAGCGCAGCCGAGTACGTCGCGTTCTTCGAGATGGCGGTCTCGACGATCGATCAGGCCTGCGACAACTACACCCCGCCCGGATAGCGCCGAACGGGGCACCCCTCGTCGGGGTTAATCGCCTGAGCGACCGACCCTTTTGGCGTGTCGTGCAAAGGGGAAGGCGGAGGAAGACGGATGACAGGCACACGACGTACGCGAGCAATCACGTTCGCTCTCGCGGTCGGCATGGGATCGGCGTGCGCGGGAGACATCGGCGGGTTTGATGGGGACCAGTTCGAGGAGCAGGAGCAGGCCCAGTGGCGGACCAAGGCGGAGGCGGACGCGTTGGCGGCCGAGCTCGGGCTGCCGGAGGACCATGACTGTCCGCCCGAGGTCACCAAGTTCAAGGCAGCTCCGGGCGCCAGGAAGAGGAAGGTGTTCGCGGGCAAGGCGTTGCCCTGGCACAAGTGGCGCCGGTGCCTCAAGCAGCTCGGCAACGCCACTGCCGACCTGCCCGCGGACTCCAAGACCGACCGCCACCTTTACAGCCAGGTGCTCTACCTGCTGTCACACGGTCGCGTGAAGCTCTACAAAGCCGACGGCGGCAAGTACAAGAAGCTCGACAAGTTGCTTCGGGACGACGGCACGCTCGAGTTGGGCAAGTTCGACCGCGTCGTCGATACCAACGATCACGGGGTGGCGTACTCCGTGATGGGCCAGGTCGATTTTGCGCACTCGTTGCTCGGCATTCATCGGGTGATGCTCGAGCGCGGTCTCGAAGACGACCATCGGACCAAGGCGTACCGAGCGCTGGGATTGGCGAGCTACGAGGTCGTCATCGATCAGACCAACAACCGAGGGCTACGCTCGGTCAAGGACTGCGAGAAGAAGGCTGGGGCCCGGTGCGCATGGCTACATGCGAAAACCAGCGAGAAAGGGGAGAGCGCTCGGGAGGGCGGCACGCTCAACAAGCATCTGTACGCGGCGAGGTACCTCGACCGCGCGGCGACGCTGCTCGAGGACATCGACACGTTGGTCGCCAACGCAGACAACCACGCGACCGCGGCGCGCTATCGCAAGGTCGCCGTCCAGGCGCTCAACCAGATGGTCTATTCCGCGTCGGGCGACGGCGGCAACAAGCTGCCCAACTTGATGGACTACATCGTCGACCACAAGGGCAAGAAGACCAAGAAGAGCTGGCTGTACTACGGGCGCAACATCGTCAATCGCAAGCCCTACCACCTCGACAACGAGAGCTCGTACTACAAGAACTGCAACTATCACCTGCTCGTGCTTCGACTGCTGCGGCAGACGCTCGACAGTCTTCCCGAGGCGGGGCTGGATCTTGCCGGGTTCACGAAGACGCGCGGCAGCCTGGGCGGGCGGTCGGTCGTCGACTTCCTGTTGGATGTCTACGAGGTCAAGCTGGCGGATGGCCTGTACGACAAGTCGAAGGCCAAGGGCGGTGGAAACTTCTGGGCCTGCAGCCCGACGGAAACCAAGCCGCTCGAGCCCGAGGACATCGACTTCCTGCGCGGTTTGTGAGCGGCAGAGCGCGTCGGCGTCCATCATCGCGAGGCGGGCGCTAGCATCCCGAGTCTGTGCACCCGAGACTCGGGGTGCTAGCGCGCTGCGGTTTGCACCCTGCTAGAGCTGGTCGAGCAGGGGAGGCCGACGGTCGATCCAGGGCTCGGCCGCCTCGAGCTGACTGGCGAGGCGAATCAGCAGGTCCTCGCGGCCGTAGGGCGCGACGAACTGGATGCCGATCGGGAGCCCGCCGTCGCTGGTGTGCAGGGGCAGCGAGATCGCCGGCTGCCCGCTCATGTTGAACGGCTGGGTGTTGGGGAGGACCTCGAGCATGCCGAAGGCCAGCTGGTCGAGCGCCTTGGCGAGCAGCGGACGCACCGGGAAGCGGCGCAGCAGCCACAGCCCGAACGCCTCGGCGGGCTTGGGCTCAAACTGTCCGATCATCGCCGGGGGCGTGGCGATCGTGGGCAGCATCAGGATGTCGTAGTCGCGGTGGAACTCGGCCATCGTTCGGCCCACGCGTTCGACCTCGATCATCGCCTCGGCGAACAGCCCCGCGCTGCCTTTGCGACCGATGTCGTAGAGCAGCCGGGTCGGGGCTTCGATGTCGGTGCTGCTGGCCTTGCGCCCCACGGCACGCTGCGCCGCCTCGACCTCGGCGTAGACGTTGCCCGCGATCATGCGCAGGTAGGTCCGCGCGAGCGTGCGCTTGTCGAGCTCGGGACGGGCCGGCTCGACACGATGACCGAGGCCTTCGCACAGCTTGCTCGCGCGCTCGAGGCCATCGGCGACCTCCGGGTGGGTCCGGCCGGCGAGCAAGGTGTCGATGCACGAGGCGATCCGCAGCTTGCCGGGGTCGCGGCCGACCTCCTCGACGAAGGGCCGCTCGGGCGCGGGGGCATTGTGGGGCTCGCCCGCCGAAGGTCCGGCGACGACGTCGAGCAGCATCGCCGAGTCGCGAACGGTGCGGCACACGGCGTGCTGGCAGGTGAAGCCCGACCACGCACCGCCGACCTTGGGCCCATTGGGCACCCGGCCGCGGCTGGGCTTGAGTCCGACCAGGCCCGTGCACGACGCCGGGATGCGGATCGATCCGCCGCCGTCACCCGCGTGCCCGACGGGCGTCATGCGCAGGGCGACCGCCGAGGCCGAGCCACCACTGCTGCCGCCGGGCGTACGGTCCAGGCCCCACGGGTTGCGAGTGGGGCCGTAGAGCTTGGGCTCGGTGATTCCCACGATCCCCAGCTCGGGGGTGTTGGTCTTGCCGACGATCACCGCGCCGGCCGCCTCGTAGCGCCGAACGATCTCCGCGCTCGCTTGGGGGACGAATCCCTCCAGGAGCCGGCTTCCCCCCGTCGTCGGCACCCCCGCGATATGTGCGCCGAGATCCTTGATGAGGATCGGAACCCCCCGTAGCGGCCCTTCGGGCAGGCCTGCGTCGATCTTGGCCCGGGCCCGGTCGTACAGCCGGCGGACCACGGCGTTGACCTGGCCGTTGTGCGCGTCGATCTGCGCGACCGCGCGGTCGAGCAGCTCGCTGGGGGTCACGTCGCCCCGGCGCACGAGCTCGGCGAGGCTCGTTGCGTCCTGCTCGGTGTACTCGCGGCTCTTCACGCGGGCGTCATATCACTTTCGCGCGAAACGCCGTGAGTCCGGTCGCGGCCGGATAAGCCTCACGCCCGCGTTTGCGCTCGATTCGAGCCCCGGGCTGGCCAGGCGCCGGGTTGCGGGCCAAAGTCCGCCCCATCGTGTCTGAGCAAGAAAGCCCCGCCGACGAGCCCAACGGTTCGGGAACGCCGCGGGACGACGTTCGCAACCTCGCGATCATCGCCCACGTCGATCACGGAAAGACGACGTTGGTCGACGCGCTGCTCGAGATCGCCGGCGCCTTTGCGCGAGGGGAGAGCGACCAGGCCCAGGCCCTCGACTCCGGTGACCTCGAGCGCGAGCGCGGGATCACGATCACGAGCAAGCCCACCGCGCTCGTGCACAACGACGTGCGCATCAATCTCGTCGACACCCCAGGGCACGCCGACTTTGGTGGCGAGGTGGAGCGCGTGCTCAACATGGTCGACGCGGTGCTGTTGATCGTCGATGCCGTCGAGGGGCCGATGCCGCAGACGCGCTTCGTGACCGAGAAGGCGATCGGTCGCGGGCTCAAGCTCATCTTGGTGGTCAACAAAGTCGACCGCCACGGCGCCGAGCCGCACAAGGCGGTCGATGCCACCTTCGACCTGCTGGCGGGACTCGACGCGACCGAGGACCAGCTCGACTTTCCCGTGATCTTCACGTCTGCGACCGAGCGCTTTGCGATGACCGATCCGGACGGCGAGCGCGAGCCGATGACGCAGGTGCTCGACACGGTGATCGAGCACGCGCCGGCACCCGTGGTCGACGCGAGCAAGCCCCCCGCGATGTGGGTGTCGACGCTGCACCACGACCCGTACCTGGGCTACCTCGCGATCGGCCGGATTCGCGACGGCAAGATCGCCATGGGCGACAAGCTCGCGCTGATGCGGCCCGAGGTCGAAGGCGGAGGCAAGTGCGCCGAGGTCTTTCGCGTCAGCAAGGTGCTCGGCTTTCAGGGGCTGTCGCGCTTCGAGCTGCCGGCCGCGGATGCGGGCGACATCGTGGCGGTGGCGGGCATGACCTCGCTACAGGTCGGCGACACGCTGACGACGGCCGAGGCCGAGTCGCGCACGGTGTTCCCGGCGCTGACCGTCGACCCACCCACGCTGACGATGCGCTTCCGTCCCAACGACGGTCCGTTCGCTGGCAAGGAGGGGCAGTTCGTCACCTCGCGAAAGATCCGCGAGCGACTGCTGCGGGAGACCAAGTCCAACGTCGCCCTGCGGGTCACCGACACCGACAACCCCGAGGAGCTCGAGGTGGCCGGTCGCGGTGAGCTGCACCTCTCGGTGCTGATCGAGACGATGCGGCGCGAAGGCTACGAGCTGTGCGTCTCCCGGCCGCACGTGATCGAAAAGACCGACGCGGACGGCAAGCCCACCGAGCCCTACGAGCGCGTCGTCGTGCAGTGCGACTCGGAGTACTCGGGCGCGATCATCGAGCGCCTCGGCAAGACCGGCGAGATGCTCGCGATGGACGAGGACGGACCGGGCCGCACCAAGATGGAGTTTCGCAGCCCGACGCGAAGCCTCATCGGGTATCGCTCGGAGTTTCTCACCGCGACGCGCGGCACCGGCGTGCTGACCTCGGTGTTCGACAGCTACGGCCCGCACCTGGGTCCGCTCAAGCAACGGCCGCACGGGGTGATCATCGTGCTCGAAAACGGGGTCACGGTGACCTATGCGCTGCATCGCCTGCAGGACCGCGGCACGCTCTTCGTCGGCCCGCAGCTCGACGTGTACATGGGCATGATCATCGGTGCGCACAGCCGGGACACCGATCTGGTGGTCAATCCCTGCGCGACCAAGAAGCTGACCAACGTGCGGGCCGCGGGCTCGGACGAGAAGCTGTTTCTGGCCCCGCCGAAGGTGCACGCGCTCGAGGAGGCGCTGGCCTTCATCGAGGACGACGAGCTGGTCGAGATCACGCCCAAGAGCCTCCGGCTGCGCAAGCGCTTCCTGGACCACAACGCCCGCAAGCGCGAAGAAAAGCGCCTGGCGTCGAAGGTCGGGTAGGGATACCGACCGGGCCGGTTACCAGGGCCAGGGCAGGAAGACGGGCGGCGCCTCGTAGTCGTCGCGGTCGGCGACGAAATCGTCGAACTTGGTGCCACTGGCGTCGTAGGAGTACAGGCCCACCCGGCCGCTGAGGTAGGTGGCCTCGGGATCGGTCACGTCGAAGACGAGGGTGCCGTTGACGAAGCCTCGGAGCTCATCGTTGTCGAGCTCGAGCTCGAGCTCGGTCCATTGGTCCAGATCGATCGGTACGTTCGCGCTGGCGAGCTCGGTGAAGCTGTCGTCGTCCCGCACCACGAGCTTGACCACGTCGTTGCCGTCGTCGACGGAGAATCGATAGTAGTGGGTGTCGTCGCGCATGCGCGCGATGATCCCGACGGCGCCCGAGGCGGGTGAGGTCACGTCGACCGTGATGGTGCCGTCCGCGAACGCCTCGTCCTCGTAGATGTACTTCGTGCCCTCTTGGGTCGTGTCCCACTGGTCGTAGCCGCTGAAGAACTGCCATAGAAACCAGTCGTCGCCCGTCTTCCACGTCAGCCACATGGGGGGCGTGCCGCAGCACAGCTCCGGCTCGAGCTGCATGTGGGGCTGTTCGGTGGCCGCGAACTCGTCGACGAACGCCTCGCCCTCCCACTGGGCAATGCGGCTTTCCGCCCAGTGCCGCACGTAGCGTGGGCGCATCGCGGACGCTTGCCAGTTTGACTGACTCACGGTGTCGTCGCAGACGGTCCCGACGGACAAAACGCCGACGAGCCGCATCTCGCCGGCCTCGTTGACGCTGCGGCACGACGAACCCGAGTCCCCCGGCGAGGGCAGCCACCCGACGCCCGCTCCGAAGGGACCCAGATCGACGTGCCCGTTGTCGGGGTCGATTCCGTCGACGATGGTCAACCCGGCGGTCAGCTCTCCGCCCCCGGTTGCACAGTCCGGTTGCCCGTAGCCCATGCAGATCAACGCGTCCCCGACGAGCGCGTAGTCGTCGTCCTTGCCGCCCATGATCTCGACTGACTCGCCCGCCAGTCTTCCGTTGATTTCCATGGGGGTGGCCAGCTTGAGCAGAGCAACGTCGGGCGTTTGCCCCTCGATCGGGTCCTCGAGGCCAAACGGGGGCACGATGTTCTGCGCGATGGGGAACGGGTTGGCGCCCCAGACGTTGTCGACGAGCGCCGCGATGCCCAGTCCATCGCCGGGCTGGTCCTGAAAGATGATCAGCTCGTCGGGATCCGCGAGCGGCCCGGTGAGCGTCTGGTTGGTGGTCACGCAGTGGCGCGCCGTGAGCACGATGTCGTTGCGCACGAGCGTCCCGCTGCAGACCTCGGTCAGGTCGTTGAGGTTGGCGACGAAGGCCATCGTCTCGTTGTCGATCCCGATGCCGTTGATCACGGTGTCCGGTTCGAGGTCCGGGAAGGCACTCTCGAAGCCGGCCGGCAGCGGGGCAGTCGCGGGCGACGGTGCATCGGTGTCCGCGTCGATCTCGGACGCTGCGTCGGTTTCGGCCAGGTCCTCGGCGGCGAGGTCGTCGTAGGAGGAGCAGGCGGCGAGCGCAAGACACGCGACAGGAAGGATGTTTCGATCGAGCATCGGTGGACCTCGTGGGGCAGGGGACTTGCTGCAACTCAACGAGCGGGCGTGCGGTGTGCCTCACCGGGTGCTCGGCCAGGCGATGCCGAGCCACGAAGCGCAACTGAAGTTTTCCGCGACCGACGCGTCCTAATTCCGTTGGCGCTCGCTCGCATTCGCACCCGGTCGCAGCTGCCTTGGGTGCTGGGCGCGGCGGCGATCGTTGCGGTCATCCTCGTTGGCGGACTGGTGGCATTGGACCGGGTTGCCGGACTCGATCGGCCATGGGTCGTTCGCGGATGGTGGGTCGCGCTCTTTGCCAGCGTCGTGGGGCTG
>Ga0207422_1004167_pt1 | contig 12481 bp, 14 predicted proteins | sample MarCyaLeptolynsp_FD_187757 | JGI IMG/M metagenome (GOLD analysis project Ga0207422, IMG submission 187757) | Marine cyanobacterial communities from Panama - species 1 Leptolyngbya sp. (SPAdes) | ecosystem: Environmental > Aquatic > Marine > Unclassified | place: Panama: Panama City | collected...
GGTATTTCCCATGCAGGCCCGCGATTTTAAAGCCCATCTGGCCAAATGGTCCTCAGCGGCCTTAGGCCGGGCATTGGAAATCATTACTCAGGCGGAGCAGGACTGCAAAACCACGGGTTATCCTGCCGAATCCATTTGTGCCCGCGCCTGTCTCAGAATTGCCAACGCCGCGCGGCGTTAGCTCAGCGAAATTCAGGTTTTCTTTTATTTAAAAAAGCATCCACCCCTTCACGGTGATCTTTGCCGGTGAAGGATTCTCTAAACAGGGTTTCAGAAAGCTCATCATCTTCCCGATCGCCGGACAGAATGCGTTTTACGTTGGCTTTAATATTTTTCAGACTGTGAGGGGAATTACTCATCAGTTGCCGTGTGAACTTCCCCACTTCTTCCGCTAATTCTTCCGCAGGGAAGATATCATTGACCAGTCCAATACGCAGGGCCTTGTCCGCATTAAAGATATTGGCAGCAAACAGGACCATTTTGGCTTCCGATGGGCCGACCAAGTCCATTAAGCGTCGCGTATCGGACAAGCCATAGACAATGCCCAATTTAGCAGGGGTGATGCCATATCGGGATTTGTCATCCCCAAAACGGAAATCACAACAAAGAGCCAGGGCACATCCGCCACCCACACAAGGTCCCTGGATCATGGCAATGGTTGGGATGGAGAGATTTTCTATACCATCACAGGCCGCCCGAATGGCTTTGCGGTTTTGTTCACAAGCCTCGGCATCGTTCATAAAAATTTGAAATTCGCTGATGTCAGCCCCGGCGCAAAAAACAGTATCGGATGCGGACCTGATGACCAAAACATGAATATCGGGGTTTTGCTCTACATCCTTGGCAATGCGTTCAATTTCCTGCCACATGGTCATGTTGAGAGCATTTTTCTTATCGACCCGGTTCAGGGTCAAATACGCGATGGGATTTTCAATATCCAGTGTAACAGTATGGGATGTCATAACGGGGTCCTTTGTTGCATCAGGACCCTATCAACAGGATGCTAAAGGATCAAGTGGATCAATCGAATTTTGCCACGGCCAGGACCCGGTTGCCTTTCCCGATATATTCCAGGTAATCAAAACTGGTGGCTTTAGCCAGCTCAATCCCCCGACCCAGGGCCATTGTATTTTCTGCAATTTCCCGTTCCAGAACGGTCTTCACATCAAAACCATCACCACAGTCGGCGATTTTAAATGTGACGACATTGCCATCCTGTTCGAACCGAATCTCGACATATTTGTCCATATTTTCCGGTAAACTCAAACGGCGATTAATTTCATCGCGATGTTTACCCTGTTCGATTAATTGGCGTTTTTCTTCAAAATCGATGCCCAAATTGCCATGTTCGATACCATTGGCGATTAGTTCAAACAAACCCAGAGCAATGCGGTCCGGTTCAGGGCAAGCCAGGGACAGCATCGTGGTGAGTTTTTCCGCCTGATCAAATGTACGGATACGGAAAGTACCATTTTGAATGGAGCCAATAACAGATTCACGGCTTTTGATTTCCTGACGCAAAGCGCGACGTTGGTTGTGATCATCCAAAGCCGATGTGATGTTGGACATCATCGCATCAATATTAAGGGGGGAGTGAACCCAATAACATCCACCTGGAAATTTTTCATGCAGATCATCTGATGAATATTGTCCACCTAAAAATACCACCAGTGGGATGTCCTGATAGGCGGCTTTCAAAGAGAATTTCTTGATAAAGATGCTGTCGTTGTCGGTAAACTTATCTTCATCCAGCAAAATCGCATCAACATCAGAGGTATTTTCAGCCAAATAGGCCAGAGCATCTTCTTCATGATCCGCAACATGGTGAGTACAGCCTTTGTTTTCCAAAGCTTCAAGTACCTGAGCCAAATCGATTTTTTCGCTGTTTATGATCAGTATGGTCATATTTTTTAATTTCTGCTTCCCTTTAAGTGTCCTTTATATACACGCAAAAGTCTTTCAAACTGGTTAAGCAGAACATGGAATGTTTTTAACCAGAGTGATGTTCAGAAAATTAAAGAAAAGCTCAGCAATAGGTTCAGAAATAAACCAAACAGTAACTAATATGGGCGATAATTGTAATCAGATAGGCCAAATTCAGAAAGAATGACCATAAGCGGGCCTTTTGAACTTTGAGCAAAGGAATTTAGAACATGCGTTATCATCTTCAGGAAAAAGAAGATATGTTTGAAGCAACCGTCAGCGAGAAAATTACATTTTCTGATCTGGAAGGTTTTCGCGAAATCATCAGCAAAATGCTTGAAAGCGGGTCTTCTCAGAATGTGGTTGATTTGGCGGATGTGGAATTTATCGACTCTGCGGGACTGGGCATGTTATTGTTGGCCCGTGACGAAGTCAGCAAAACAGACGCCAATTTGACATTGCGTGCGCCACAAGGCCAGGTTCGGAAAATGTTCGAAGTGGCCCGTTTTGACGAAATGTTCACCATCGACGACTAGGAATTTGAATTTCATGAAACCGGAAAATGTTCCAGATGCGGCCGATACAGAAACAACGGCCGCAGCTAAAGATAATGCCCAAAAGGATCATTCTCTGGAACAATATACCCGGCACGCCAATATTCTGGTTGTGGATGACCTGGAACTGAACCGGGAACTGATCGCGTCTTTTTTAAAGACCGATGGTTATGAAAATATTTCTTTTGCAGTGAATGGCCGGGATGCCATTGATAAAATTGCCGAGGTCGATCCGGATATTCTGATTTTGGATTTGATGATGCCGGAAATGGATGGATTTGCGGTTTGTCATCATCTCAGGGCTGATGAGAAATATAGGGATCTGCCCATTCTGATCCAAACGGCCATGTCTGAACCTGCGGAACGGGCCCGGGCCTTTGAAGCCGGGGCAACGGACCTGGTCACCAAACCGATCACCCCTATGGAACTGCGCGCCCGGGTGAAAATTCATCTTCAGAACCGTTTTCTCTTAAAGGATCTGCGTCAATATCAACAACGTCTGTCCAAAGACCTGGATATTGCCCGCAACATGCAAAGTGCTTTGTTGCCGACGGGCGAACATATGGCAATTCTAAAAGAAACCCATGGTTTGGATTTGGCGTCCATGTATGAAAGTTCCGATGAACTGGGGGGTGATTTCTGGGGTATGCAGGTTCTGAATGAACATCAGTTATTTGTTTATATTACCGATTTTGCCGGTCATGGGGTATCTGCGGCACTCAATACATTTCGTTTGCATTCCCTGATTTCACAACATCATCAGACGATTTGCCCGGCAGATTATCTGGCGGAATTGAATAAAAAGCTCCATGCGTTATTGCCGGTGGAACAATATGCCACCATGTTTTGTGCTGTCATCGACCGGCAGGCGCAGCAGATTTCCTATGCGTCTGCGGCCTCGACAGTGCCATTATTATGTTACCCCGAAACAGGCGATGTGAAATTGCTGAACCCGGAAGGATTTCCCTTGGGCATGATTGCGGAGGCCACCTATGACCTGCATGTGGAGCCGTTTAGGGAAAATGATATCCTGTTTCTGTACAGTGATGTTTTAACGGAAGCGACCAATACCGACGGCGAAATGCTCGATACGGACGGGTTGGTGTCCATCCTTTCAGGTGCACTGGATGGTTTCACGACAAACCAGGATTTTCTGGCCCGCATCATGGCAAAATACGACAAGCACGCCATCCGTCCTTTGGAAGATGACCTGACAGTCGTATCCCTGCATAAAATATCTTAATTTGGTTCTATTTGGTTCTGGCCTAAAGGTTACTCAGCTGACGGCGCGGGCTTATACAATAAAGCCAGCCATCACAACAATACACAATACATACGAAACAAAAAACGCGGCGCAGAAATTCCCCAGATCTGATTTGTCCATCTGACTTTCCCTGGTTGAGGTCCACTAATGTATTCTAGGCATATGGAGCACGAAGATTTGTAAGGTTTTTTGTGATGTGCTCTTAACTATTCTGAGGCCTAGAGCCTACCACAATGCAGGCTTCATGAAAAACCTTCTCTATAACTGCCTGCAATAACGTTCAGATTCTCAGGCTCTGAAACGGCCTGTTTTTCAAAACCTGAAAAGACTCGGACAAAGTATGATTTGCGCATGATTTGCAGATAAGGCCTGATCTGTGATAATTTTGGCTATGGCTGAACGTTATCAAACCTTCCGGGAATTTTATCCCTTCTATTTATCCGAACACGAGAACCGGCCCAATCGCTGGCTGCATTTTGTCGGCACAGGATCGGTGTTGGGGATCTTTATATTTGCGCTTTTGTCTGGCCAGCTGATTTACCTCTGGTGTCTGCCTCTGGTGGGTTATGGCTTTGCCTGGGTCGGGCATTTCTTTTTTGAAAAAAACAAACCGGCCACTTTCCAATATCCGTTCTATAGCCTGATCGGGGATTTTGTCATGTTTAAAGACATGCTGATAGGTCGCGTTAAATTCTGAAAATTTGCTGCAAGTGCGAAAAAATTGATCCGCAAGTTTGATTTGCGGCTTTTTTTTGTTACAGTGCAGCATAAACAAAACAAAAATATATGGACAGGTACCCCTGAGGAGCAGACATCATGACAAAACCCGCAAAGGATTTCTTTAAACCATTGGCGATCGGCGCGCCGGAACCTTTCCGGGAAGTACCCGTGGCGCTGGAACGTATGATCCACTTTTTCCCGCCCCATGTGGAAAAAATGCGCGCCAAGATTCCCGACATGATCAAGAATGTCGATGTGTTGTTGGGTAATCTGGAAGACGCCATTCCCGCCGATGCCAAGGAAGCCGCCCGGGCGGGGTTTATTGAAGTGGCCCAAAATAATGATTTTGGTAATACCGGCCTGTGGACCCGCATCAATTGTCTGAATTCCCCCTGGATGCTGGATGATGTGACGGAAATCGTCACCGCGGTGGGCAACAAACTGGATGTGATCATGTTGCCCAAAGTGGAAGGGGCCTGGGATATTCATTATCTGGATCAACTGCTGGCCCAGTTGGAAGCCAAACATAATGTCACCAAACCGATCATGATCCATGCCATTCTGGAAACCGCGCAGGGTGTGAATAATGTCGCTGAAATTTGTGGTGCCAGTCCGCGGATGCATGGCATTAGTCTTGGCCCGGCTGATTTGGCGGCTTCCCGGGGTATGAAAACCACCCGAGTTGGTGGTGGTCATCCGGGCTATGTGGTGCTGGAAGATGAAACAGCCGAAGGTGCCGCTCGTACAAGGTATCAACAGGACCTTTGGCATTATACGGTTGCCCGCATGGTGGATGCCTGTATGACCCACGGTCTGAAAGCTTTCTACGGCCCCTTCGGTGATTTTTCCGACGATGCTGCCTGCGAAGCCCAATTCCGCAATAGTTTCCTGATGGGCTGTATGGGCGCCTGGTCCCTGCACCCCAAACAGATCGACATCGCCAAAAACGTCTTCAGTCCCGATGTGGACGAAGTCCTCTTCGCCAAGAAAATCCTGGATGCCATGCCCGATGGCACCGGCGCCGTGATGATCGACGGTAAAATGCAGGATGACGCCACCTGGAAACAGGCTAAAGTCATCGTAGACCTCGCCAAAATCGTCGCCAGCAAAGACCCCGAGCGCGCTGCGGCTTATGGGTTTTAAGCGAAGGTTAATCCTTCACATATTCGGTCAGTTTAACCAGCAAACTATCCAGTTGGGCCAGTTCGTCTTTGCTCAGGTGACTACGCATTTTTTGTTCGTAGGCTTTGACCAGGGGGGCGATTTCGTTATAGAGGGCTTCGCCTTTTTCTGAGAGATGCATGATCGAGCGGCGGCGGTCGTCCTGGGCATAGATGCGGTCCAGATAACCTTTTTCGATCAGGCTTTTGACAGCACGGCTGACGGCGACTTTGTCCATGGCGGTTTTATCGGCCACAGAGGCCGCAGAGCTGTCGGGGAAGCGGTGCAGGACGGCCATGACTTTCCATTCGGCGGGCACAATATCGAATCGTTCTCCATAGATTTTCGCCAGTTGACGGCTGATGATGTTATCCAGATAGGAAATTCTGTAAGGAAGAAAACGTTCTAATATCAATGTGTTAGGTTTTTGATCGGCCATTGGAATTCTTTTTTTGCATAAGAGTCTTGAATTAGTTTCATTTGTAACTATAATTACTTTCTAACGAAACTATATATAAATACAACGTCCTTTCCCAGCTTTGTTTAAAGGAGTTTGAAGATCATGAAACAATGGATATCCTTTCCGCACCGTGCAGGCGATCATTCCCGCCAGGCCCACGCGGATTTGCCTCAAGGCACTTATGAACGTGAAATGGGCAAAGAAGGGTTCTTTGGTCCCAGCAGCCATTTTTATCATACGAATATTCCCACCGGCTGGACAGATTTCGAAGGTCCGCTGAAACCCCATGCTTTTGATACCAATCTTCTGGAAAAAGAAGGCGGTTCACCCTGGGATGCCGATACCCTGATCAGCAACGCTAACATGAAATTCCGTCGCTGGAAAACCGATGCAGCCATGGATCATCTGGCCCGTAATGCTGATGGGGATGATTTGTTATTCATCCACCATGGGGCAGGGGACTTGTTTTGTGATTTTGGTCATCTGACCTATCGGGATGGCGATTATATTCTGCTGCCGCGGGGCACCATGTGGCGCATTGAACCGTCCGAGACAACTGAAATGCTGCTGATCGAAGCCACCAACAGTTCTTATCAGTTGCCCGATAAAGGCATGATGGGGCCCCATGCGATTTTTGACCCGGCGATGTTGGATATTCCGGAAATGGATGATGCCTTCCGGGCTCAGCAAAATGATACCAGCTGGCAGGTGAAAGTTAAGGCTCGTCAGCAGATCAGCACCATCACCTATCCGTTCAGCCCATTGGATGCGGCGGGCTGGAAAGGTGATCTGAGTGTGGTGCGCATCAACTGGCGCGATATTCGTCCGCTGATGAGCCATCGTTATCACGTACCACCAAGTGCCCATACCACTTTTGTGGCCGGACGTTTTGTGGTTTGTACTTTTGCACCACGGCCGATCGAGAGCGATCCGGGGGCTTTGAAAGTACCATTTTATCATAACAATGACGATTATGATGAAATCCTCTTTTACCATCGTGGTAATTTCTTCAGCCGCGATAATATCGAAGAAGGCATGGTCACCTTCCATCCGTTTGGATTTACCCATGGTCCGCACCCCAAAGCCCTGGCGGCGGGGGAAAAAGCGGCCCTGAAAGAAACCGACGAAGTGGCCGTGATGATTGATACCCGTGATGCGGTGGAGCTGACCGAAGCGGCGATGTCTGTAGAAAACAAAGATTATGTCAACAGCTGGAAAGTTAGATAAGGGAAAATAACATGAAACTTGCTTCTTTAAAAAAAGGCCGTGATGGCGCACTGGTTGTTGTAAACCGTGATCTCACAAAAGCTATTTCTGCGGCGGATATCGCCGAAACCATGCAGGACGCCCTGGATAATTGGGCGGAAACAGCCCCTAAATTACAGGCTTTATATGAAGACCTGAACGCCGGTCGTGTGGAAGGGGAAGCCTTTGATCCGACCACCTGTGACGCACCTTTGCCCCGGTCATATCACTGGGCTGATGGTAGTGCTTATGTCACCCACGTGGAACTGGTACGTAAAGCCCGCGGTGCGGAATTGCCGGAAACATTCTGGACAGATCCGCTGATGTATATGGGTGCATCCGATGCTTTCATTGGTCCGTGTGAAGACATCAACATGGAAAGCGAAGAATGGGGCATCGATTTTGAATCTGAAATCGGCGTGATCACCGATGATGTGCCAGCTGGTATATCGCCTGAACAGGCCCAGGGTCATATTAAACTGATTTCCATTTTGAATGATGTGTCTTTGCGTAATCTGATCCCTGCGGAACTGGCCAAACAATTTGGTTTTTATCAGTCCAAACCGCACACAGCCTTTGCACCAGTGTTTGTCACACCGGATGAACTGGGCGATGCCTGGGACGGCGCGAAATTGCATTTGCCATTACATTCCACCTTGAATGGTGTGAAAGTAGGTTCCCCTAATGCTGGTGTGGACATGACCTTTGATTTTGGTCAGCTGGTGGCCCATGCGGCCAAGGCGCGGCCTTTGGTGGCCGGTACGGTTGTAGGGTCCGGTACAGTGGCCAATCAGGGGTCCAAAGATGGTTCAAGCTGTCTGGCGGAAGTCCGTTGTCTGGAAACCATTGCTGACGGGAAACCATCAACACCATTCATGCAATTTGGTGATCGTATTGAGATTGAAATGTTTGATGGTGAAGGTAAGACGATTTTTGGTAAGATAGACCAAACCGTCAAACAATATACGCCAAATCGCTGAGGTCTTTAGATGGATTTATATGGCTATTTCCGGTCGTCTGCGGCGTACCGGGTCAGAATCGCGCTGAATTTAAAAGGTCTTGAGGCCACGCATCACGAATTATCGTTGCTGGCCGGAGACCATAAAACCGATGAGTATTTAGCCATTAATCCACAAGGCTTTGTGCCTTTCCTGAAAGACGGCGATATTGCCACCGGTCAGTCCATGGCGATTCTGGAATATCTGGAAGAAATTTATCCCGATGTACCATTGTTGCCATCTGATACAGCTGGCCGGGTTCGGGTGCGGGCGCTTGCCAACATGATTGCCTGTGATGTGCATCCGCTGAACAACCTGCGGGTCTTAAAACATCTGAAACGGGAATTGGGTGTGGGTGATGATGCCCGCGATGAATGGTATCACCATTGGATCACGGAAGGTTTTAAAGCGCTTGAGGCTATGCTTCAGGATAGTGCCACAGGTGATTTCTGCCACGGTGATCAGCCGAGTTTTGCAGATATATGTCTGTTGCCCCAGATTTATAATGCGCGGCGGTTTAAATGCCCGCTGGATGATTTTCCAACAATTGTCCGTATTGCCGATCATTGTAATTCATTACCTGCTTTTGATGATGCCTTGCCGGAAAACCAACCGGCTGCTCAATAAGACAACACAGAAACGCCATATGGATACCCGCATGATATTTTGTGCGGGTATTTTTTTATTTGATCTTTTACATTAGTAACGGTAACGTTACTGTTATTGATTCTGATATAAACAGGTGCAAAAATGACAAAAGCGACTTTACTGCGAACCGGCTTAATCTTGAATGCTGTTTTCTCACTGTTATGTGGCGGACTGTTAATCTTCTACCCGGCGGCTATAGGTGATCTGATTGGGTATGCCTTTGTGGAACTTTATATGATTGTTGGCGCGGGTCTTCTGCTGTTTGCGCTTGATTTGATTTTTCTGGCAACACGCAAGACCATCTCTTCCCTGTGGGCCTTTATGGCATCTTGTGCGGATATCTTCTGGGTCGTTGGTACCTTGCTTTTGTTAGGCATCATGGGACATCAATTTTCAAGCACAGGCGTGCTGATTATTTCTTTGATTGCCGTGATTGTGATGATCTTTGGTATCCTGCAATTATGGGGGCTAAAGCACCTGCATAACTGGTCCCTATGATCATAGGAAAGCAAGCGTCAATGACAGAAAAAGAGAAGAATAAACCGGATTCATATTGGGCGATTTTACATGCGGCAGTGGCGGAATTTGCTGAACGGGGTCAGGCGGGTGTGCGCATGGAACATGTGGCCAAGCGCGCCGGTTATAACAAAAGCCTTGTTTATCGTTTTTTTGGTGACAAGGAAAACTTGTTTCGTGAAGCTATGAAAAGCCAGTTTAAATCCCGAAATGAATTGTTGCCGGAACTGCCGGATTCTCTCGCGGATGTTCTTAAATGGTGGCACCAGCAAAACCGGGACAATCCGATTTTCATGAAAATGATCCTGCGAGAGGCCCTTGATGATCAAGGCGATAAGCCAGTTGAGGCAGCTTTTCGTGAAAAATATTACCAGCAACAGATAGAGCTTCTTAAAAGTTATCAGAACAAATCCAGCGCGTCGGATGATATGAAACCGGAATATTTATTTCTGGGATTGTTGGCGTTAACAATATTACCGACCGCCTTGCCTCAGATATGCAGGTTGGTCACTGGCCTGGAGGCAGACAGTGCCGAGTTTGATCAGGATTGGCAGACATTTCTGGAAGCAATGGCCAATCAAATCCTCCATCAATAATAGTAAACGATCGTTTTATTTTTTGCTTTGAAGATATCTATGCTTGATCTATCATGATCCCTTAAACAAAGGGATCAGCAGCATGAAAAACATATTTAATTTATCTGGGAAGGTTGCGGTGGTAACCGGTGGTTCGCGCGGTATTGGGGCGATGATTGCGCAGGGTTATCTGGAATTTGGGGCAAAGGTTTATATCTGTGCCCGCAAAGTGGAAGCCTGCCTGGAAGCGGCTGATCATCTTAGCCAATATGGTGAATGTGTGGGCTTTGGGGCGGACCTGTCCAGCGTCGATGGTATTGCCGCCTTTGCCAAAGAAATTGAGGACCGTGAAGACAAACTGGATATTCTGGTGAATAACGCCGGTGCCGCCTGGGCAGCCCCGATTGATGATTTTACCGAAGAAGCCTGGGACAAAGTGATGGACATCAATTTAAAAAGTCCGTTTTTCACGACACAGAAGTTTCTTCCGCTGCTGAGAAAGGCCTCCACATTAAAAGATCCGGCGCGCATTATTAATATTGCTTCCGTGGATGGGCAACATGTGCCGAACCCGGATACTTATCCTTACAGTGCCTCTAAATCAGCCGTTATTCATATGACCCGTGTCTTGGCTAAAAAGCTCGCCAGGGATCATGTGAATGTCACCGCCATTGCACCGGGACCTTTCCCCAGTGAGATGACCAAAAAATATTTTGCCAGTCTTGGTGATCAGCTGGTTGATGCGGTGCCCCGTGCGCGGATAGGGGAGCCGGAAGATATGGCCGGTGTAGCCATTTATCTCGCCAGTCGGGCTGGCAATTATGTGACCGGAGAGACCATCACTGTGGATGGCGGTTGGGCGACAACTGTTTAAGATATCTTCCTAAGAAGAGGGCAGACGGACAACAAAATGTCCTTTGACCCCATCGGGCCATTTTTCAAAAGCGACGGTTCCGTCATCGGTCAGGCTATATTCGCGGGCATAATCTGTGATGGCGGCGGCACTTTGAGTGTCCGGTTTAAAATTAGCCAGATGATAACCGATTTTATCTGCTGCGGTGATTTGAACATTACAGGCCGCCCCGCACGCCCATAAACAATCATATTTTTCTACAGTGATCCCAGGATCAGATTCGTTTAAGGCCAATACTTCATCATACAATATATCGCCACCAGTCTGACCATCAGGGCCATGTTTACTGGTCATGGAATATTTGCAGCTGCTGCAGATGCGGATCAAAGTTGTCATGTCCATTTACATAAGCTGCTTGCATTTACCGGTCAAGCATGGTCCAAGAGAACCATGACAAAATCATTGATGTTTCAGGGCACGGGATCGGATGTGGGCAAGTCGCTGATTGTGGCAGGCCTGTGCCGTGTGTTGGCCAATCGGGGCCTCAGTGTGAAGCCTTTTAAACCACAAAATATGTCCAATAATGCGGCGGTCACAGAAGATGGCGGTGAAATTGGTCGCGCCCAGTGGTTACAGGCCATTGCCGCGCGTGTTATCCCCACGGTTCATATGAATCCTGTGTTACTCAAACCGCAAAGTGATGTGGGTGCGCAGGTGGTGGTACATGGCCAGGTATGGAATACAGCCGAAGCCCGGGATTATCAGGGACTGAAAAGTCAGCTGCTTGATGCTGTGATGGACAGTTATGAAAAACTAAGTGCTTCTTGTGATGTTGTGCTGGTGGAAGGAGCCGGCAGTCCAGCGGAAATTAACCTCCGCCAGAATGATATTGCCAACATGGGATTCGCCCGCAAAGCCGATTGTCCGGTAATATTGATCGGGGATATTGACCGGGGAGGGGTGATTGCCAGTATGGTGGGGACCGCCAATATTATTGATCCGGCTGATCGGGAAATGATTTGTGGTTTTATGATCAATAAATTCCGTGGGGATGTGCGGTTGTTTGACGATGGGCATCAGTATATTGCTTATCAAACCAATTGGCCGTCACTGGGGATTGTACCTTTTTTACCGGATGTGGCGAAATTACCGGCGGAAGATGCAGTGATCTTATCCAAACCATCTGGTTCGCCAGACCGCCAAATCCACATTGTTGTGCCGATGTTGAGCCGGATTTCCAATTTCGATGATTTTGATCCGCTTGCCGCCGAAGAAAATGTCTTTGTGGAGTATATCCCGCCGGGTAAAGCTTTGCCGAGGGATGCAGACCTGATTATCCTGCCCGGCACAAAATCCACTTTAGGTGACTTGCGATTCGTCAGGGAACAGGGTTGGGATATTGATATTCTGGCCCACCATCGTCAGGGTGGACATGTGATGGGGATTTGTGGTGGCTATCAGATGTTGGGTAAAACCGTCGAAGACCCAAATGGTATTGAAGGTCTGCCAGGCCAGGAACAGGGTCTGGCAGACCTTCAATACCATTTGGGTCTTCGACGGTTTT
>Ga0207422_1004172_pt1 | contig 12447 bp, 10 predicted proteins | sample MarCyaLeptolynsp_FD_187757 | JGI IMG/M metagenome (GOLD analysis project Ga0207422, IMG submission 187757) | Marine cyanobacterial communities from Panama - species 1 Leptolyngbya sp. (SPAdes) | ecosystem: Environmental > Aquatic > Marine > Unclassified | place: Panama: Panama City | collected...
AGGCGGCGATCGAAGCTCGTCCCGACAAGTGATCCATTGCCGATCAGCTTGTCGGCTTCCGCGCAGGTGTGATGGATCTTCATGTCCGCATCGACCAGAAAAAGTGCTGTGCCAACACCAAGCAAATGACGTTCCGCAGCCCATTTTTCAAAGTTCAATCCCATGATCATGCGATTGATTTCGAGGGACTGGCGAATGATCGGAGCCAGATTGACGCAAAGCTCGAGCCACCTGTGCTCGAATTCTTCCCGATCCCTTGCGCGGAGATTTCCTCCAATCAGGAACATCCGGTCCGCGTCGTGTGCAACCATGGCACCGCCGCCTGCATTGATGTCTTCCATCGGCAGGAGCAGATCGGAATAAAACTGCGTCCTTTTCAAAGCCTCGCGATCGCAAAGTTCATCTGCGGAGATCGATTGTCCGACGCCGCAATTTGCGAATTTTGCCGCATAAGGATTCTTGTCTGCGTATTGCTCGTGATAGAGATCGAGGATTGCGGGATCCCACCCGCTTGCAAAGGCGAGCGGTGCGGCATTGGTTAATTGATCAAATCCAATGAGTTGGGTGCAGACGTGCGTGCCGAGTGCAGCACTCAGCGCATCCAGGAAGTCCTGCCATCTGAGCGGATCCATGGCAGCCGCAACGGCCAGGTTTGACAGTTGAAGATATTTTTCTGCAGTTACGACCACTCATCCCCCCTGTGGTCCCGGTCCTCACTCGTGAGCAACGAAAAAATACAACCGCGGCTCAACCAATAATTTATATTCAGGCATAGTCCAATTGGACCATGCAAGTAATGCATACATCTAGTAAACAACTATTGATCGTAGAGATCGGTTCGACGCGACGGCCATTCGAGTGGCTCGAATTGAATTCCGGATGCAACATAGGAATTCCCGCATTCCTGTATTCGGCACGCGGTCAATTTTTTAGTTTTGTTGTTTTTTTGGCGGCCATTTGGGCCGCCACTTTTTCTTTGGCGAACACGTCGCCTTGCCGGTTTTCCGAGTGCTAGCAGCGAGCTTGACAGTGAGAAGTTGGCGCTACGGCTTCAGGACCATGCCTTCGCTGGCGACCAGCGTTCCCGGATAGGCATCTTGGGCTGCCAAGCCGATTTCGTCGAGTTCGTCGTCGGAACGGCGCGGATCATGGTGAAACAGAACCGGGGTCTTGACGTTGGCATCCTTGGCGAGTTCCACCGCTTTTTGCCAGGTTGAGTGCCCCCATCCCTTGAAGCTCGGGTATTCTTCATCCGTGAACATGGCATCATAGATCATGACATCGGCGCCGCGTACAAAGTCGGGCAAGCGCGCATCAACCTCCGGGTCGCCATGCTCGTGGTCGGTTATGATGCAGATCGATTTGCCATTGTAGTCGAAGCGGTAACCGCAGGCGCCGCCCGGGTGGTTGAGCTTGATCGTGCTGACCTTCAGATCGTCTGTGCGCGGAATGGTTTCACCAGCCGTAAACGAGTTGAACTCGACCGCCTTCAGCGTCTTGGCAGCGACCGGGAAAATCGGTGGCGACATGATGCGGCTGACGATATCGACAAGCTTTGTATCGTCCTGAAAGTGTCCGGCCCAGGCAGCCACGACAAAATTGGGGTCATAGGCGGGTTTGAAGAATGGCAGACCACAGATGTGGTCGAGATGCGTATGGGTGAACATGAGATCGAACTTGCGGGTCTTGCCCCTACAAAGCTCCATGCCGAAATTGCGCGCGCCGGACCCGCAGTCCACAAGCACCAATGCATCTCCCGCCCGAATTTCAAAGCAGGAGGTTTCTCCTCCATAACGTAGCGTGCTCGACCCCGGTGTCGGAGTGGACCCCCTCACGCCCCAGCAGCGAAGTAAGAATTCATCTGCCACGTTTTACTCCCTAACCACCGGAGGCTCCCCGGCGGGCGTCGGCCAGATCGCGGGTTGTCCGCTCCAGACGCAACGCCAGTGTTCGCATAACTTCCAGTGAAATATCCGGAAATTCTTTCAATAGTTTCAAGAAATCGTCTTTGGATACAGTTAATACGTCCATGTCGTTGGCAGCAACAAGGGTCGCCGTGCGCGGAACATCGCACAAAATGGCGATCTCGCCGACGATGGAGTTTTCTGCAACCTGTGCGACCTTTTTCTCTCCTTCGGGCGTATTTACCAGAACATCGGCGGCACCGGACAGAATGATAAATGCACAGTCGCCGTCTTCTCCTTGCGAGCAAAGCCGTTCACCAGAGGGATATTCGGTCCTTTCGCTGATGAATGCCAGGAGACGCAGTTTTGTCTCATCGATTCCACGAAACAGCGGCACCTTTCGAAGGGCTTCGACTTCAGTTTCTAGCGTCATGGTTTGCTCCCGGCTTCATTATTCTTCTGGCATATTTTCATCTTGTCATGCAATCGGGTGCCGCAGGTCCCCTGCCTTCCCACAAACCCCGAAATTTATCTACCCTTTATCTGAGATCCGCCCCTGGTCCAAAACTATGCTCTGACTGAATTCAGCAGCTATTTCGGCATTCGAAGTGCCGTACAAGAAGGTTTTTTCAGACAAGAACTGCCTCAGGCCGTCACGTAATATCTTGTCGTCTTCTGTAAGACCGGTCGCGATATCATCCAATATGGTGATTTTTGCGTTTTTCAAAAGACCACGCACCAGTGCGATCTTCCGGCGTTGGCCTGCCGACAGCCGGGAACCCGACACGCCGACATGATAACTGAAGCCGGCAAAGATGATCGCGCGCCGCAGTCCTGTTTCCTCCACGATGGTCCGGATCACCTCATCAATCCGGCGCCGCGCGTCCCTGCGATCGACGCGCGCGCGGCCAAAGAGAAGGTTGTCTTCGATCGTCAGCGGCGGCAGATAGACGTCGGGATCGAAGGCAACAAAACTGTCGCCGTTCTTGACCACGCTTTCCAGGAACCGTTTGCGGGCGACGATGATCTCGTCCCGCAAGTCGTCGGTCATGACACCAAGACGGTGGCGGGCGGGAACGAGCTTGAAGGCAAGTCCCGTCAGCTTTGACCGATCGGCATCGGTCAGGCCCGGCCTTTGCTGCCCCGACTTCGCAATCCGTACGATCCGCTCAAATTCCGGAAGGTCGTCCTGATTGATGAACGAATAGGACCCTAGGAGCCCGCTGTCACCGGAAACGTTGGCAAACAGTTCCAGCATGGTTTCGGCGATCTTGAGACCAATCTGTTGCAGCTTCTCGTCAAAGCCGGTGTCAGCGAGGAATTTCTTGACCTCCTCCAGATCCGGAACCTCGTCCATCGAAATTTCGGGGTCGGACGGAACCGCGAAGAACAGGTTTTCTGCAAGGCTCGCGCTTGCGTTAAAGCTGTCGCGATCCCAGAGTTCCACAAGTCCGCCAAGCTTGGCGTCGCTCGCAATCCGTCCGGCAAGGCTCTTTCGTACCTCCAGGATCTTTTCCGCGAACGCGTCGTTCATTGACGGGTCGAACCTGGATTGCAAACCAAGCCGGTAGATGTCGTTGTCGAGGCTGACTGTTTCCAGAAGTTCGAGTGCCTTCTGATCAAGTTCCTCGTCGGTGCTAACACCAGCAGCCTTCAGATCACTCCAGTCTGCTGCGAGGTCGTAGATCGGGTTCTTGGTCTGCTTGGCTTCATTCACACGGCGTTTGTAGTTCTTCAGATCATCACCGATACGTTCCGGCGGCACGAGCGGGCGGTGCCGCAAACCGTAGTAGAGATTGTCCCTGATGGTGCCGGTCCAGACATGGACCGCGCCGCCGACATAGGCAATTTCCCGGCCGAGGGTGGCATCGGTCAGCTTGTCGAGCTCATGATCTCCGATGAACACCTTGCCTGAAGAGGCCGACACGAGCCCTGCCGCAAGTTGCAGAACTTCCGATCGTCCGGACCCGTCCGGCCCGACAATTGCGCAATCGCCTCCGGCAGGCACCGTCAGCGAAATATCCATGACTTCCTGCCCGGCGGCTCCGCCGGAGAAACTGACGCGGTCGAATTTGACGTCGCCGTCCAGCGTCACGGTGTCGTCTGAGGTCAACCGGTCGGTGTCGTAGATATCGGACGGATCGAAATTCTCTACCACGGTCTGGTGTTTCACGCTGACATCGGCGGTCATCTGATAGAAGGACAGCAGAAGCTTCCAGGGGCCCGCCAGATCCTTGTAGGCGGCGATAACGGCCAGTAGCGCGCCGATGCTGAGATTGCCCTGAATCACCAGGTATCCACCGATCAGATAGAAAAAGAACGGCGTCAGCTGGTTCATGAAATTGTTCAGGAACTTGATCAGGAACTTCCTGTTGAAGATCTCGTAGCGGATCTTGAAGTTCTCATAGAGGCGGTCGGAGATATCCGCCGAGTGCCAGGCTGCTGCATCGTTCGCATGGATTTCGGCAACGCCTGTGATGCTTTCACCGACCTTGTCGGCGATGACACGCACGTTCTTAACCCGCTTGCGGGACAGAAGGATCACCTTCCTCTGCAGCAGCGGAATGACATAACCCTGGATCGGATAGGAGCTGATGGCTGCCAGACCCAGCAAAGGGTCCTGCATGAATATGAAGCCGATTTGAACGACCAGCATGCCGCCCTGATAGGCGGGCAGCGCAAAGGCTTCTCCGATATAACCGCCGACATCCTCGACTTCCGATGTGATCATGGGAATGATTTCACCGGAGCTTACTTTACGGAAGTGCGGAAGTCGAAACCGCAGAACTCTTTGAAAGAGCTCGAAACGTAGCCGGCGCAGCATGCGCTCGCCAAGCCGTCCCTTGTAGACGTTGAGGTAAAACTTCAAACCGTTAGAGACGACTACCAGTCCGAGAAAAGTGAGACAAAGCAACACCAAATACGGAATTTGGTCAAAATCGAATCCAAAAACGTCGCGCGGAAAATTGTCCCCCTGAACCGCGTCGTTGACGATCAGCTTGGGGAGTTCGAGCAGAAAATAGACCACCGGGTAGGTGAGAACGGTGACCAAGATAATAAAGATCTGCTGTCGGGAACTGTACTTCCAAATAAAGCGAAAAAGGCTTTTTTCCATTAACTTGTCCAAACACTTATGGATCTATTATGTTCAAGCAGACCAATTTGGTATATTAGCGATCCAAATTCGAAGCGCCAGCCAGGATTAGCATTTGACCCAAACAGTTTAAAACCACTCTCCGCCAAAAATCACGTGTTCGTGCATATCCGGACGTGACAACGGCCAATAAATTGAGACATAAGCTCCCGGGGGCAGCTTTACAAATTCAGGGGCAGTATGAGTTCCAAGACGCCGAAAATACTGATCTATAGCCATGATTCCTTCGGCCTGGGTCACTTGAGAAGATGCCGCGCAATCGCCCACTCTCTTGTCGGCGACTTCGATACACTCTCCGTCCTGATCCTGTCAGGGTCTCCTATCATCGGCAGTTTCGAGTTCCGCTCCCGGGTCGATTTCGTTCGCATTCCAGGTGTCATCAAGCTGCGCAACGGCGAGTACACCCCCCTTTCCCTTCATATCAATATCGATCAGACGCTCGCGATCCGCTCCTCCATAATCGAACACACCGCAAAGGTCTTCGACCCCGACATATTCATTGTGGACAAGGAGCCCTTGGGCCTGCGCGGCGAGGTGCTGGGAACGCTGGAAGCGCTGAAACAGAGCAATACCCGACTTGTTCTGGGCTTGCGTGACGTCATGGACGATCCGCAGGTGCTGAAGGAAGAATGGGACCGCAAGAACGTCTACCCGGCTCTCAAGGATCTTTACGACGAAATCTGGGTGTACGGTCCCGACGGTATCTGCAATCCCCTGGAAGGGATCGGTGTTTCAGATAGTGTCACGGAAAAGCTGCGCTATACGGGTTACCTGCGCCGCGAGCTGCCGGTTTCCGCGCTCGAGCAACCGGCCCCCTCCCCCTTCGGCGAAGAGCCCTACATTCTCGTCACACCGGGCGGCGGCGGTGACGGAGTGGAGATGGTCGACTGGGTGATGCGGGCCTACGAAGCGCGGCAACGACCTCTCTTTCCCGCGCTTATTGTGCTCGGGCCGTTCATGCCAGCAGCGGCAACGGCACAGTTCCTGGAGCGCGCGGAACATCTTCGTGATGTAGAGATCATCCGTTTTACGCCGCAGATCGAGCCCTATCTTGCCAACGCAACGGCAATTGTCGGAATGGGCGGATACAACACTTTCTGCGAAATCCTGTCCTTCGACAAACCAACACTCATGGTTCCGCGAGTTATTCCACGCCGGGAGCAGGCTATTCGCGCAGAGCGCGCGGAACGGAGCGGTCTCTTGAAGGTGCTTCCGATCGACCGGTACCCCGATACCGACCTCATGGCTGTTGCGCTTTCCGATCTACCGGCGCTGAAGTCGCCGTCGTCAGCCGGCGTCGACAAGTTGCTGGATGGGCTGGAAGTCATTTCTGCCCGGGTCGGCGAAATCCTCGAGACGCAACAGCCCGATAGCGAGCGCAAGCTGGTCAATTTCTGACACCTGCCAGCGCACATACAAACTTCTGGAACAGAACTGCCCAATGTCCCGAATTGCCGTTGTGGTCAAAGGTTACCCGCGCCTGTCCGAAACCTTCATCGCCCAGGAAATGCTGGGGCTGGAACGGCGTGGCGTCGAGATACTGATTGTCGCCCTGCGCAAGCCCTACGATCCCTATATCCACGAGCTGCACAGGCAAATCTCGGCCGAAATCCTGTATCTGCCCGAGTATGTAAAGGACGACCCTGCACGGGTTGCCAGGGCGAAACGTTGGGCAGAAGCGCAGCCGACCTATGCGGCCGCAAAAGCGCTGTTCGACAAGGATTTCGCCAATCAGCCCAATGCGGACCGCCGGCGGCGGTGGGCACAGGGCTGCGTTTTCGCGCATGAACTGCCCGACGACATAACCTGGATATACACACACTACCTGCACACGCCTTGTTCAGCCGCACGCTACGCGGCGCACCTTTCTGGCCGCAAGTGGTCGTTTTCCGCCCACGCCAAGGATATCTGGACCAGTCCTGAGTGGGATCTCAGGACCAAGATCAACGATGCGGATTGGGGCGTGACCTGCACCAAGGTGAACGTCGATTTCCTGAAGGGCCTGTCCGACGATCCGGACAAGGTCGAGTTGCTCTATCACGGCCTCGATTTTTCCGGCTTTCCGGAGCCTGCCGGCTCGGTCTCGCCGCGGGACGGCAGCAGCGAGTCGGTGAGGCTTGTCTCGGTGGGGCGTGCCGTGGAGAAAAAGGGCTACGACGATCTTCTGGCAGCGCTTGCGCAGCTTCCGGAAGCCTGCAACTGGCATTTCACACATATCGGTGGCGGAGACCTTTCAGAAGCCTTGAAGGCAATGGCTGACAATCTCGGGCTCTCCGATCGGATCACCTGGCGAGGCGCTCAGCCGAGAGAAGAGGTGATCGCAGCCTGTCAGCAGGCGGATCTGTTTGTGTTGCCGTCGAAGCTGGCAAAGACGGGCGACCGCGACGGCCTGCCGAACGTGCTGATGGAAGCCCAGTCGATGGGCCTGTGCTGCCTGTCCACGCGTGTATCGGCAATTCCCGAGCTGATCCTGCACGAGGAGACCGGTATCCTGGTGGAACCTGGCCACGCCGACCAGCTGGCCGCTGCTCTTGAGGCCCTTATCAAAGATCCTCAAATGCGGCAAAGTCTCGGACTTGCGGCGGCCAGGCGGGTGCGCACGCACTTTTCAACCGACCCGGGCCTCGACCGGCTTGCCGAGAAGTTTCGCAAGGTACTGTGAAAACCGACGAAGTAAGCGTTCATGAAAATCGCCTTCACCGCACCCATGAAACCCCTTGATCATCCGGTACCATCCGGCGACAGGACCATGGGACGCCTGATCGTGAAGGCACTTGAAACGGCTGGACACGAGGTTCGCGTTGCGAGCACCTTCCGGGCGTGGCGCAAGGACGGCAGCGACGCACTCCAGGCGCAGGTCAAGTCGGAGGCTCTTGCTGAAGCAGACAAGATCGCTGAGGACTGGTCGCGCGAGGCCTACAAGCCTGATCTCTTTCTCACCTATCATCTTTACCACAAGGCCCCGGATTGGATCGGGCCGTTTCTTGCAGACCGGTTCGACCTGCCCTACGCCATCGTCGAAGCCAGTCGCGCACCAAAACGCCGGACCGGAAACTGGGCCTTCGGCTTTGCAGCCGCTGACGCGGCCTTGCAAAGGGCCGACGCAGTTGCAGCGATCCAGAACGCGGACGCGGAGTGTTTGCGGGAGGTGGTTCCGGTTGAACGCCTGACGGTGCTGTTGCCGTTTCTGGATGCAGCTCCGTTTCAGGCTGCAGCTGCGCCCCGCCGTCCTGCGGCCAGTCAACCTTTGAAGCTGCTTGCTGTCGGCATGATGCGGGAGGGCGACAAGACGCGCTCTTACGAGGTTCTGGCAAAAGCGCTTGCAAGTCTGGTCGATCTGCCCTGGCACCTCACAATCGTCGGCGATGGCCCGGCAAAGGATCATATTCTGGCGCTCTTGCCCGAGAGCAGAACCACCTGGCTCGGAGTACTGCCGCCGAAAGAGCTTCCTGAACAATATGCTTGCCACGATCTTCTGGTCTGGCCGGCCATCCGCGAAGCGTTTGGACTTGTCTTCCTGGAAGCCCAGGCCACCGGCACCGGAGTGATCGCAGGGGACACTTTCGGCGTTCCCGACATTGTCGTAAACGGATCAACGGGTTTGTTGTCTCCTGAAGGCAATGCTGCTGCTTTTGCCGAGAACGTCAGGAAAGTTATCGAGCACCTGGAATTGGCGGACAGGATGGGTCAAGCCGCGTACGATCACATCGCTGCAAAGCACACGCTAAGCGCGGGCGCCGCGCGGCTCGAAGCCTTGGTCCAGCGGGCCGTTTCCAATCATGCAAAGATCGCAAAGGCATAGACTGGTGCGCTTCAAGGCCTTTATCCACGTTCAACATCTGCTCGGTACCGGTCACGTGGTCCGCGCAGCCGGCATCGGCAAGGCACTGGCGGCAAAGGGCGTCGATATCACGCTGGCCAGCGGCAACAAGATTCCGCCGACCCTCAACACCGGACCGCTTAAGATCGTTGAACTGCCCGCCTGCAAGAGCCCAGACGCTGCCTTCAAGCGCCTTGTCACGCTGGATGGGCAAGATATTGACGATAAATGGAAATCGGATCGAGTTAATGCATCGATTCAAGCGTTTGAAGCGGACGAATTCGATTTGGTGCTGACCGAGACCTATCCTTTCGGCCGCCGACAACTTGATTTCGAGCTGACACCACTCCTCGAACACGCAAAGGCGAAAGTCAGGCCGCCGCTCATCGCCACTTCAATCCGAGATATTTTGGTTCGCAAGAAGGAACTCTGGAAAGAAGAATGGATGGCAGATCAGGCGCTCAAATTCTATGACCGCGTTCTGATCCACGCCGACCCGGATTTCATCCAGCTTGCCGACAGCTTTCCGTTTGCGGAACGCGTTGATCATCTGGTGCGCTATACGGGGTATGTCGGTGGAGACACTCGTCCAGAAGCCAAGGGAGCAGACGGGGACGACGAAATCGTCATTTCCTGTGGTGGCGGTGCGGTAGCGGAAAGTCTGCTCTCCGCCGCCCTTGATGCGAGGCCGCTCTGCCGCCGCGCCGAAGACGCTGTCTGGCGCGTCCTGATCGGCCACGACGTTTCCGACGACGCCTTCGCCATATACGAAAAAAGTGCAACGGACGGTGTCATCGTCGAGCGGGCCCGCCGGGATTTTCCGGATCTCTTGAAACGGGCACGCCTGTCGGTGAGCCAGGCCGGCTATAACACCGTCCTCGACATCCTGATTGCTGGTGTCCCGGCAGTGTTCGTTCCGTTTGCGCAGGAGAACGAGACCGAGCAGACCCAACGCGCCGAAGCGCTCGCAAGGCACGGGCGGGCGATCGTTGCGCCCGAAACGGGATTGACGCCGGAACGCCTCGCAGCGGCGATCGACGATGCCCTTGCCCTGCCGCGCAGCCATCACCAGGTGTTGCTCGGCGGCGCGGACAAGAGTGCCGACATTCTGATCAAAGACCTGGAAACCCGAAACGCATGACGTCCGACCTGCACCGTTTCAAAAATGAATTGACCACACACCTCGACTGGTTTGCCGACCGTGGCCGCAAGGTCAGGTTCTGGTGGCGGGACGACGATGCGATCGAGCCGTCCCCTGCCCTCGACCGGATGCTGGCGCTTGCCAATCAGCACCGGATCGACTTGGCCCTTGCCGTCATTCCAAAGGATGCCACGCAGGCGCTCGCGGACCGGCTTGCCAGCGAACCGCACGCCGTCGTTCTGCAACATGGCTGGCAGCACAAGAATTTCCAGCTCAAGGAAAGGCGTGAAAAGGCGGCCGAACTCGGATCCCGGCGCGATCCGGACGAATTGATGACGCAGCTTGCCGAGGGCAGAACCAGGCTCGAACAGCTCTTTGGCGAAAAATTCATTCCGGCAATCGTCCCACCGTGGAACCGTATCGACCCGGAGATCTCACGGCGCCTTCCCGGTATCGGGCTGCCAGGGCTCTCTACTTTCACCTGGCACAACTTCCCGCGCGACCATCAGGTTCAATCACACGTCGACATTTTGAAATGGAAGAAGCAGGTCCGCTTCATCGGCTGGGAAAGCGCTCGCCTGCGCTTCGACCTGCAGCTCACGCGCCGGCGAAATGTGCGCGCCGAACCGGTCGGACTGCTGACACACCATCTGGCGCACGACGAAGGCTGTTTTGAATTTCTGGAAGAGTTTCTGGCAATTGCAGCGCATCACGACGGCGCGGAGTGGCCGGGAGTGAAGGCGTTGTTTGGGTAATTGAATGGTTGGGTGCCACTTCAATTCGCGGTGTCATCCCCGACTTGATCGGGGATCCACTCAATTCCGAAGCACTTGTGGAAGTGAAATGCGCTTGATGCCGTCCCGGGGAGACGTGACATGAAGGTCTCGGATTGAACGGCCATTGGATCCCTGATCAAGTCGGGGATGACTGTCAATAGCTACTCAGCAGCTTCGGTATTCTCCCGCAAACTGCTTCCATAGCGCTTTCTGAGCAGTGCCAGTTTCGGGTCGATATAGGTCTTGCAGAAGGGCCGGTCCGGGTCGGTGGCGTAATAATTTTGGAATCGTTGATCGGACGCTTTGAATTCCGCCAGCGTGAGCACCATGGTCACAAGGGAGTCTTCGAACTCCCGCTGCAAGGCACGCAGAATACGTCCGACCTTGACGCCCGTCCCGGCATCGTAGACGTAGACCGCCGACCGGTACTTGCCCCGCATCTTATGATGCGAGGTGCTGGAATGGGTTCTGAGGTGGATTTCTATCAGGCTTTCCAGCGGCAAGGCGACCGGGTCGAAGGTCACGACGACGGCTTCCGACCAGCTGTCATCTGGCGGATCGGAGCGAATGAAGCCCTGCTCCACCTTTGAAATTCCGGCGATTGCCTGAAAGACGGCTTCCGTGCACCAGTGGCACCCGCCGCCCAGCCCGATCTTCACCTCTGCCTCCGTCATCATGGTCCTGGTCCTGACCCCAAACTCTGCCGCTTTCAGAGCGACTTTCAAAACGCATTGTCGCAGTTGCCCCCAATCCAATTTATCCGGTGGCGAATTGACAAGGGACTCACAATTGGTAATTGTCGCGCCATGAAAACCATGACGACACATCTACTGACCATGTCCATCGTCGTTCCCGCAGGGAACGCGAGGCGGTCGTTCGTCTCTGAGTTCTGAAACGACCCCTTGCAACCCTGCTTCGAGATGCAGGGTTGAACAATTGAGGTCCTGCTCTCGAGCCTTTCAGGAATGAGAGCACTGATGATACCCAACGAAACGCCATCCCCTCCAGACAAACCGGGCGACCCTGTGTGCGTCTGGCCAGAGGGTCTGACCATTCGCGCGACCGCGCCAGGCGATGCAAAAGGTATTGTGGAGCTGCAGAGCCAGCCGACCTTTCGTGCCGGAACGCTGCGGCTGCCCTACCCGAGCCTTGCCGGGGTGGAGCAGAGATTGCAACAACACACCAACACGGCCGTCTCTCTGGTGGGGCTGATGGATGGACGGCTTGTTGCGCACGGAGGTTTCTCCCGCCACGAGGGCCGCCGAAGCCATGCGGCCAGCCTCGGCATGGGCGTTCACGACGCCTATTCGGGCCGCGGCATCGGCAGCGCCCTGATGGGAGAGATGATAGATATCGCGGACAACTGGATGAACTTGCGCCGTCTGGAGCTGACCGTCTTCGTTGACAACGAACCTGCCATCAAGCTTTACCGTCGTTTCGGCTTCGAGATCGAAGGCACATTGGCGGAGTTTGCCTTCCGTGCGGGGCAATTTGTCGATGCCTACTCGATGGCGCGGATTAGGCCGGCGCTCTAGTCGAATGGTGTCGGCTTGTTCAAATCGGATTGATCACCCCGGCGCACTTGGCCGATTGACAGGTTGCGCCGGGGACCATCAAATGTGCCCAACCGACCAAGGAGCCCTCCGTGTCCC
>Ga0207422_1004173_pt1 | contig 12447 bp, 11 predicted proteins | sample MarCyaLeptolynsp_FD_187757 | JGI IMG/M metagenome (GOLD analysis project Ga0207422, IMG submission 187757) | Marine cyanobacterial communities from Panama - species 1 Leptolyngbya sp. (SPAdes) | ecosystem: Environmental > Aquatic > Marine > Unclassified | place: Panama: Panama City | collected...
AGCTAAGAGTAGGTAGTTAATGCTCAAACTCATAAATTTTCAAGATCATCCAAGTAACAGGAATAAAAAAGTCTTTTATTTCCGAAATGAAATCCATGGAAATTATTTTGAAGAATTATTAAATCAAAATAACATTTGGTTTGAAAAGCAAATTGATTCTGAAGGCGATCAACGAATCTATTATGGAATAAAGTTAAAAGATTTTAAAACAGTAAAGCAATTGAATTACCTTACCATAGGAAAGTTTAGAAATAAATTTATTGCCGATAAGTATTTGAGGGTGTTTGTAATTGGAATTTCTATACTCATTATGGGAATTGCAATTGCAGGTGCGTTCTTGTCTCAATGATTGAAATTGAATAATGTAATTTTGCCGCATGCAAAAAAAAGTTGCATTTCCTTTCCTAATTCTACTACTTGTAGTAACTAATCTTTTGAAGGCTCAAAAAGATGTTACCACATTTGGAATTCAATTTAAGCCAATAATTAGTTCAGAGATTATCAATACTGGACCACAATCCAAAGAGGAAGGTAATGTTGCTTTTACCATTAGTCCTAAATCTGGATATAGTTTTGGCATGGTAGTTCGCAAAGGCATTAGCAAACAGTTTTCAATAGAAGGTGGAATTAATTTCACCCAAAGGAATTTCGACCTTGACATAAACCACACTTTGACTGGTTTTGAAGGAAACTCTGATTTTAGATATATCATTTATGAAATTCCATTGTTGGGATTAGTTTATGTACAATTGGGTGAGCGATCTTATTTGAATAATGCCTTTGGAATTGCAATGAATTTTTTACCTTCTGACTGGGACAGTTTTGACGATTATTTTGAACACTTATCTTTAAGAAGATCCTGGTTTGTGACAAGTTTAATGGCCAATATGGGCTTTGAATATCGAACTTATGATAAGGGAATTATTTATGCTGGACTTTCTTACCATAGACCTTTTTCTCCAATTACGGATGCCATTGTTCAGTATCAAGGAGATTTTGAAAATGGTGAAATAAGCTCATTTGAAATCCTAGGTAATTATTTGACGATAGATTTGAGGTATTTCTTCAACGAACCACCTGAAAAAAGAAAAAGAAAATGATTGATAACATTAGAATTTGGCTTATAGATCAACTTAATGCCATTGGAATTAGTCCATTTTATAGCGATGGGATTACTGTTGCCATAATGATTGTAATTGCACTTATCATCTCATTAATTGTGGATAAGGTTAGTCAATTTCTCTTGCATAATGTATTTACAACCTTGGTTAAAAAGAGTAAAACGGATTGGGATGATTTAATGGTCGAGAATAAAGTTTTTGCTGCAATAGCGCATATCATACCGGTCATTTTTTTCTTTTATGTTTTACCGCACATTTTAGGAAATCATCCAACTGTGATTGATTATGTAGACCGAGTAAGTAAGGTGATTATAACCATAACAGTCATAGTTGTTCTATTCCGGTTTCTTAATGTAATCAAGACTATACTTTCCAGGCTGAAGGTATTTAAAGACAAACCTATCGACAGTTATTTTCAACTGGCTAAAATTATCATTGGGATAATCTTAGGCATCCTTTCTTTGGCCATATTAACCGATCAGGAACTGACTTATTTCTTTGGTGCTTTTGGGGCCATGACTGCAGTTGTGCTTTTGGTTTTCAAGGATACCATTTTAGGATTTATTGCCAGCATACAGCTGGCAGCGAATGACATGATTAGGGTTGGCGATTGGGTTCAAATGGATAAATATGGAGCAGATGGTGATGTTACTGGCATAAATTTGACTACAGTAAAAGTCCAAAACTGGGACAAAACAATTACTACAGTGCCTACCTATGCCTTCATTTCAGATTCTTTTAAGAATTGGAGAGGCATGGAAGAAACTGGAGCGAGAAGGATTTCAAGATCTATCTATATCAATCAAAACTCTATTCGATTATGTGATGATGACATGATTAATCAATTCAAAAAAATTCATCTGCTGAAAGATTATATGGAGGAAAAAACAAAAGAGATTGGTGATTACAACAGTAAGAATAACATTGACAATGAAGATCTTATTAATGGAAGAAGGCTAACCAATCTTGGAACTTTCAGAATCTATTTACTGAATTACCTGAAGAACCATTCTAAAATAGACCAAAATCTAACTGTTCTAGTACGACAGCTTGCTCCTACAGAGAAGGGCATTCCAATCCAGATTTACGCATTTTGTAATGATACAGCATGGATTAACTATGAAGCGGTACAAGGAGATATATTTGATCATGCGTTATCGGTAGTTGGTCATTTTGGATTGCAATTATTCCAAAACCCTTCTGGATCAGATTTTGCTAAAGCTTTGAATTCTTAAGTCCTATTAGAGATATTGTGCAGTAATTGATTCTTTGCTATGCCTTAGCTCATTGGCACTTCCTTGAAACAACAAATTTCCACCATTTTCTCCTCCTTCAGGGCCAAGATCTATAACCCAATCGGCATGTTTTATTACCTCAAGATTGTGTTCAATTATTAAAACTGAATGTCCTTTATCCAAAAGGGCATCTAAAGAACTCAAGAGTTTAGAAATATCATGAAAATGCAAACCAGTAGTAGGCTCGTCGAATATAAATAAGATATGATTATTGGAATTTCCGCTTCCCAAATAGGAAGCCAACTTTATTCTTTGTGCCTCTCCCCCACTTAAAGTAGCGGATGCCTGACCCAACTTGACATAGCCTAGACCAACCTTTAACAATGGATTTAATTTGTCCGCAATTCTTTTGGCTTGGTTGTCATCCGAATATTCTTTAAAGAATTGAACGGCCTCGTCTACTGTTAATTCTAATATCTCTGAAATGTTTTTTCCATGAAATTTTACTTCCAATACTTCTTCTTTGAATCGTTTTCCTTCACAATTTTCGCATATAAGATGAACGTCTGCCATAAACTGCATTTCTTCTACTATTTCACCTTCTCCCTGGCATACTTCACATCTACCTCCATCAACATTAAATGAAAAGAACGCGGGTTTATAACCCCTACTCTTGGACAATCCCAATGAAGAGAATAGCTTTCTAATCTCATCATAAGCCTTGATGTATGTCACCGGATTTGATCTAGAAGATTTGCCAATTGGGTTTTGGTCAATATACTTCACTTCATCAATAATATCCAAAGCCCCATCTATTTTCATAAATGATCCACTTTTATCCCCATATTCACCAAGGTGTTTTTGAATTGCAGGATATATAATATCCTTTACTAAAGTTGATTTTCCAGAACCACTAACGCCACTAATAACCGACATTGCATGCAAGGGAAATTTTACATTTATGCCTTTCAAGTTGTGTTCTCTAGCTCCATAAACTTCTATATAATTATTGGACTTTCTACTTTGAGATTTTCGAGATACTTTAAGCTTCTCCGTTATGTATTGCGCGGTTAAGGTATCTGATTTGATCAGATCATTTGGAGAACCTTGAAATACCAACTTTCCCCCTAAACTTCCAGCTTCTGGTCCCAAATCGATTATTTCTTCGGCAGATCTAATAATTTCTTCATCATGCTCGACTACAATTACTGTATTGCCAAGTTTTTGTAAAGATTTAAGAACATGGATCAACCGTTCGGTGTCTTTTGGATGTAAACCAATACTAGGTTCATCCAATATATACATCGAACCTACCAAGCTGCTTCCTAATGAGGTAGCGAGGTTTATTCTCTGAGATTCTCCTCCCGATAAAGAAGCAGCAGTTCTATTCAAATGCAAATAACCCAGACCTACATTTACCAGATAGTTTAATCTATTCGTGATCTCAGTCATTATTCTTTCTGCAATGGTCTGATCATGCTTAGAAAGCTTTAAATCCGTAAAAAAGTCAAGCAACTGCCGGAGTGAAATGTTAACCAACTCCAATATACTCTTACCTCCTACTTTCACATAATTGCTTTCTTTTCTCAATCTACTTCCTTTGCATTCAGGGCAATCGGTTCTACCTCGATATCTTGCCAACATTACCCGGTATTGAATTTTATAGCTCTTTTTTACCAAATGATCAAAAAATTGATTCAATCCTTTGAAATAACTATTTCCTGTCCAAAGCAATTGGTATTGTTCTTCTGTTAACTCAAAGATTGGTTTATGAATGGGAAAATCAATTTCAGCTGCATGCCTAATCAGGCTTTTTTTCCAGGATTGTAATTTTTCTCCTTTCCAGCAAGCAATGGCATCTTGATAAATTGAAAGTGTTTTATTGGGAATTACAAGATCCTCATCAATACCAATGACTTTGCCAAAACCCTCGCAATTTGGGCAAGCTCCAATTGGATTATTGAAACTAAAGAGATGCACTGAGGGTTCTATATAAGTAATCCCATCCTCTTCGAAGTCATTAGAAAACTCTTTCCGCTTTATTTTATCATTCGTATGTATTACAATCCAGCATCTATTTTCCCCTTCATAAAGAGCAGTTTCTACAGAGTCTGTGATCCGGCTTGCTTCATCTTTTATATCCTCATCTATTCTATAGCGATCAATTATTAAATCCAGCTCAGTTGGAATTGATTCCCCTTGGATTAGATCTTCTAACCACAATGCTTGTTCATCAACATAAGCCCTACTAAATCCTTGCTGAATAAGTAATTCTATGGTATTCTTTGAATTCTTTCCCAACTGTTTCTTTGCAATTAGGTATGCCTGATCATTTGGCTTAAGTCCCAAAATAAAAGCAACAACATCCTCAATAGTATCGTGCTTTACTTCAAGACCTGTTTTAGGAGAAATAGTCTTTCCTATACGTGCGTAAAGTAGTTTCAAGTAATCATATATCTCTGTACTTGTTCCCACAGTTGATCTAACATTCGAAGTATTCACCTTTTGTTCAATAGCAATTGCCGGTGAAATACCATGAATATAATCTACGTCTGGCTTTTCCAGTTTGCCAAGAAACTGCCTTGCGTAAGAAGATAAACTTTCAACATATCTTCTTTGACCTTCTGCATATAATGTACTAAATGCCAAAGAAGATTTACCAGATCCAGAGAGACCTGTAATGACAATAAACTTATTTCTAGGGATTGCAACATCAATGTTTTTCAAATTATGAACCCTTGCTCCTTTGATGATTATAAACTGCTTAGAGTCTAAGGAATCAATTGATGTTGGCATGTTAATTGCTGTTAATTGTGAAGTAAAAGACAAAAATAAACCTCATAAATTGGCTAAATTTGTCATTAACATTATTTAAATACAATATAGCAAACGAAAATACGTTAGTATTCGTAATAAGCTAAAAAATACCCAATCGCCTATAGTATAAACTTTACTTTTTTGTAATCGCTTTTTCTTTTAAAGGCAAAAATGTAATGTTTATGGAATCGAATTTATTGAGCGATAAAGTCTTAATAAGACAATATCTAGACGGGAAAGAATCTTCATTTGAAATTATACTCAATCGTTACAAAGACAGAGTCTATTCATACATCTTATTTACAGTAAGGGATGAGAATCTTGCTAATGATGTATTCCAAGAAACTTTCATGAAAGCAATCCGCACATTGAAAAAGGGCGGTTATAACGAAGAAGGTAAATTTTTACCATGGGTAAATCGAATTGCACACAATTTGATTATTGATCATTACCGAAAGAAACAGAAATATCCTACAACAAGTGGAGGACCTGATTTTGATATATTCGACATTATTAAAGATGATTGTCCAAATGTTGAAGAGGATACTATAAAAGATCAAATTCTTTCTGATGTCAAGAAATTAATACACAAATTGCCAGATGATCAAAAAGAAGTATTGATGATGCGCATGTATTTCGACATGAGTTTCAAAGAAATTGCGGATCGTACAAACGTAAGTATCAATACAGCTCTGGGAAGAATGCGATATGCATTGATCAATCTGAGAAAGATGGTGGATAAAAATAAATTGACCTACGTAAATTAATTTTAGAATCGCACAATATTCTTCTAGCTATTGCCGTTTGAATTATCAATTTAAACTCAATAATTGCGTATGAACGATTCTACATTCTTTGACCAACAACATCTTAACGAACTAAAAAAGCAAGAGAAAGCCTTGAATGATCTTCTCAAGAACAAGGCTAATAATCAAAAACCGAAAAAAGAATCTGTAAATAACATTCTAGCATATTCTAAAGCAGTAAGTGTTAGACATACAGATCAATTGGGTTACATTGAACAATTGCTTAATTAAATAAGCTCGCTCTTCCAACTTTAGAACAAATTGGACATGATTTAGGGTCATGGCTTCTCGCCTTGCAATATTCTCTGCCAAAGTAGATTATTTGAAGGTGAAGTTTATTCCATAATTCTTTTGGAAATAATCGTTTGCTATCCTTTTCCGTTTGTTCTACATTTTTACCATTGGATAATCCCCAGCGGTAAATCAATCGATGAATATGAGTATCTACTGGAAAAGCTGGATATCCAAATGCTTGAGACATAACTACGGATGCTGTTTTATGTCCTACTCCTGGTAAAGCTTCTAGGTGTTCAAAACTAGCTGGCACTTCTCCATGAAATTGGTTGACCAATATATTAGATAAGTCGTAAATGGCCTTTGATTTTCTTGGGGATAATCCACATGGACGAATTATCTGGCGAATATCTTCTACAGATTGCTGCGCCATTTGAAATGGGTTATCTGCCAGATCAAATAGATGTGGCGTTACCTTATTTACCCGCTCGTCAGTACATTGTGCTGATAGCAATACTGCTATTAATAATGTATATGGATCCTTGTGATCCAGAGGGATAGGCACAACTGGATAAAGCGATTCTAATTTGTTGATAACAAAGTCAACTTTCTCTTTTTTATTCATCCTGCGACAAATTTAAAGCAATAATATTGTGTGATAATAGATAAATAATTACTTTGTTAAAGTTCAAAATGACAATAATATCGTCAAAATGGGAGAATTAAAGATTGGAGATCAAGCTCCAGATATTAGTTGCGAAGATCAAGAAGGAGATATTTTCAACTTATCGGAACAAAGAGGTAAGAAAGTGGTTCTCTTTTTTTACCCAAAAGACAATACAGAAGGATGCACGAAAGAAGCCTGCAATCTGAGAGATAATTATGCAGAATTCCAAAGATTGAATTATGTTTTGATTGGAGTTAGTGCAGATAGCAAAAGGAAACATCAAAATTTCATCAATAAGTATCAGCTTCCCTTTCCACTTTTAGCAGATACAGACAAAAAAGTCATTATGGATTATGGAGTATGGGGATGGAAAAAGTTTATGGGTAGAGAATTTGAAGGTATTCTAAGAACCACATTCATTATTAATGAGAATGGAATTATTACAGATATCATAGAAAAAGTAAATACGAAAGAACATAGTGCACAAATACTTAATTGAAAATTATGGCAGAGGATAAAGAAACCAATAAGCAAAAACTAAAAGCCTTAGAGCTTACGATAGATAAATTAGAAAAAACATATGGTAAAGGTGCCATAATGAAATTGGGAGATCAAGCAGTTGAAAATGTTGATTCCATACCATCCGGTTCTATTGCATTGGATTTGGCTTTAGGAGTAGGAGGATATCCAAGAGGAAGAATTATTGAAATATATGGTCCTGAGTCTTCTGGAAAAACTACACTTACCATACATGCTATAGCTGAAGTTCAAAAGCAAGGTGGCATTGCAGCATTTATAGATGCTGAGCATGCATTTGATCAGTTTTATGCGCAAAATCTAGGTGTAGATATTGAAAATCTATTTATCTCTCAACCTGATAATGGAGAACAAGCACTAGAAATTGCAGATAATTTGATTCGATCTGGTGCGATTGACATTATTGTAATTGACTCTGTGGCAGCCTTGACACCTAAAGCAGAGATTGAAGGAGATATGGGTGATTCAAGAATGGGATTACAAGCAAGATTAATGTCGCAAGCTTTGAGAAAATTAACGAGTACAATTAGCCGCACCGGTTGTACCTGTATTTTCATTAATCAATTGAGGGAAAAAATTGGAGTTATGTTTGGAAATCCAGAAACAACAACTGGTGGAAATGCGCTTAAATTTTATTCTTCTGTAAGGTTAGACATTCGAAGAAGTTCACAAATAAAAAATGGTGAAGAGGTAGTTGGTAACCGGGCTAAAGTCAAAGTTGTTAAGAATAAAGTAGCTCCTCCTTTCCGCAAGGCAGAATTTGACATCATGTACGGAACGGGCATTTCAAAATCTGGAGAGATTTTAGACATGGGTGTTGAAATTGGATTAATCAAGAAAAGTGGAAGTTGGTTTAGTTATGGAGAAACAAGATTAGGTCAAGGAAGAGATGCCGTTAAACAATTGATTGAAGATAATCCTGAATTGATGGATGAACTGGAATCTAAAATAATGGAAACCGCCAACTCCAAATAAGAATTCCTGCTTGCTTAATTTTACCATTTAAAATTTCTTCTAATGATCAAAGAATATTTGTATTTGGTATTATTTCTATTTGTGCTTGCTTGTAACCAAGTTGGAACCCAAAAAGAGACGGATAAAAAGGAAGCCATTCCGATTGAAAATAATGTTGAGGTAAAAGAAACTCCTGACCCTTATAAAGATAGCTCCTTAATTGCTATGAATGAAAAGATTAAGGAAGACATCAATAATCCAGACCTCTATTTAGAAAGGGCTGAGATCTATCAAAAATTGAAGATGGATAAAGCTGCCTTTAATGACATTGATAGGGCAAAAAAAATTGACTCAAACAAATTAGAAGTAATCATTGCCCAGGCAGATTTTGTTGCAAAAAGAGGTCAAATTGATATTTCCATGCAACTCCTAGATAGGGCTTATTCCTTGTATCCTACATCTTCATCTCTCCATGCTAAATATGCCGAAGTTTACCTAATTGCAAGGAACAATACTGAATCATTAAAATATGCTGACTTAGCAGTAAAATATGACCCTTACAATGCAAAAGCATATTATCTAAAAGGGTATAATTTCTTGGAAATGGGTGATACCAATAAGTCCATTAGTAGCTATCAAACTGCAGTTGAGCAAGACCCAGAATATTTGGAAGCCTATTTAGAATTGGGTTATATCTTTTCATTGAAAAATGACCCCATTAGTTTGGATTATTATAGAAATGCTTTAGAAGTGGATCCAAGAAATACTAAAGTTTTGTATTCTAAAGCAATGTTTGAACAAGAACATGAAATGTACAATGAAGCTTTGGCTAGTTATCACAAGGCCATTGAAATAGATTCTACCTTCAAGGAAGCATACCATAACCTTGGTTTTGTGCACATGTTTTATTTACAACTATATAGAGAGTCATTAAAATATTATACTAAAGCCATAGAAATTGACCCTAAATATTTTAAAGCCTATTACAATAGAGGATATTCATTTGAATTGATGGGAGATATAGGTAATGCTGAAAAAGACTACAGACAAGCTTTAAATATCAAGCCAGATTACGATTTGGCAGCGAATGGGATTTCTAGACTCAAGGAGTAAATCATGAACATTCTTAGTGTAGATAACCTCAGCAAAAGATTTGGGGAAAGGCTGCTATTTGAAGATCTAACCTTTGGTTTAAATCAAGGGCAGAAAATGGCATTAGTAGCCAAAAATGGTGAGGGGAAAACTACATTATTGGAATTATTAGCCGGAACCATAAAGGCTGAGACAGGAAATATTACCTGGAGGAATGATGTCAAAGTTGCCTATCTAAGGCAAGATCCTTCATTCGGAAATAATCAAAGCATTCGAGAATTGTTTTATGAGGAAGGCAATGAAACTTCTGATGCCATTATTCAATACCATAAATTGTTGGATACTGATCCCAATTCAGATGCATTTCAAGCTGCCTTAAATAAAATGGATCAAAGCAATGCTTGGGATTATGAAGCTAAAATTGAAAAGTTACTTTCCACTTTCGAACTAAAATTGGATTTAAACACCCCTATTTCTAAACTTTCAGGTGGGCAAAAAAAGAGGCTTTCCATTATCCAATGCATGCTTCAAGAACCAGATTTTTTCATTTTAGATGAACCAACGAACCATTTAGATGTCAACATGATCGAATGGTTAGAAGATTTCTTTTCTAAGGAAAATATCACCCTTTTTATGGTAACTCATGATCGGTATTTTTTAAATGCAGTCTGTAATCAAATCCTGGAGTTAGATTATGGCAAAGGCTATAAGTATAATGGGAACTATGAGTACTTTTTAGAAAAGAAAGCAGAAAGAATAGAAAGTCATTCCGCTGAAGTTCAAAAAGCCAAGAATTTGTATCGCAAAGAGGTTGAATGGATGCGAAGAATGCCAAAAGCAAGAGGTACAAAGGCTAAATCTAGAATTGAATCCTTTTACGAGATTGAGCAAAAAAGTAAAGAAAGGCGTAACGAAGATCAATTGAACTTATCGATAAAATCTGATCGCATTGGCAACAAAATTTTAGAGATTCATCACCTAAAAAAAGCATATGGGAGTTTAAAAATTGTTGATGACTTTAACTATGTTTTTAAAAAGGGAGATAAGGTAGGAATAGCTGGAAAGAATGGAGTTGGCAAAAGCACCTTCCTTAATCTTATTATGGGAATAGAAGAATTAAATGGAGGAAAGATAGTTCATGGTGAGACCATAAAGTTTGGTTATTACACCCAAAGTGGAATGAATCTCAAAGAGGATAAAAGAGTGATTGAACAGATCAAAGAAATTGCAGAAGTTATTCCAATGGAAAAGGGAAAAAAAATAACGGCTGCTCAATTGTTAGAACGATTTCTTTTCAATCGTAAGCAACAATATGATTATGTCAGTAAATTAAGTGGTGGAGAAAAGAAGAGATTGTATTTGTTGACCATCCTAATGCAAAACCCCAATTTCCTAATCCTAGATGAACCTACCAATGATCTGGATATTAAAACCATTCAGGTATTGGAAGAATTCCTACTATCATTTCCAGGTATTTTGATGATTGTTTCTCATGACAGATCATTTATGGACAGATTGACGAATCATATCTTTCATTTCAAAGGAGACGGCAAGATCAAGGATTTTAATGGGAGTTATTCCGCATTAATTCAATTACAAAAGGATGAATTGAAAGAAGTAAATCAAGAAGTTAAAGCCGTTAAAATAGAATCGAAGAAGAAAGACAATTACACCGATAGGCTTAGTTATAAGGAACAAAGAGAGTTTGATCAATTGGAGTTAGAAATTGAAAAACTGGAATCGGAAAGGGAATCTTGTTATGAAATATTAAATGGAGGAAACACTGATTCTGAATTGTTGAACGAAACTTCTATCCGACTAAATAAGCTACTTCAAGACATCGAAACTAAAACCGAGCGTTGGATGGAATTAGCCGATCGTGCTTAGGCTTATTCTACATCAATATCAAAACTTAGTGATTGCTTCTCTACATTTTGAATAATGACTTTATAGCTGCCTTTCTCCAGAGCTAAATGTGCAGAAAGTTTTGGTTCCACAACTTCAATAAGGTCTGTTGGAATAGCTTCCGAAATATTTTCATCTGAATAAAAGGCAAAGACAAAAAATGGAGGTTTCATTTCTAACGACTGTAAATCAATTTCCACCCACTTTTTATTATTCTTGATAAGAAAATCAGGTCTTTCATTTTCATATTCGTTTTGTTCATGAAAAACGATAATATCGAAACCTTTATCATCAACTTCTCCCTTGAAAGAAAGATCATTTGAATCTAAAAATACGGTAGGTTGAGTTATTGTTATTCTCTTCTGTATTGGATGCAGATCTTCAAATTCAAGTTTATTATCATACATGCTTTGATTCACAGTCAATGGATTTATTCCAGTAAACTCATAAAGTCTCCCTGCCATTGCCTTTTCCCAAGAACCATCCATCTCCCCTTCAGTTGCATGCGCATAACCACAATGGATGAGCATCTTAGCATCTGGATATTTATCCAAAACTTTCTTGATGTTATTTGCCTGATCAATCTCTCTTTGCTTTCCACCATTTCCCATATTTTCATAGTGGAAGATCGTATAACCCATCTTTAATGCAGTACGAACCAAATTCCCAAATTGAGGTTCATTTGTATAGGTGCCTGTCTCATAAATTGGATATTTCCTCTCCATGGCAGGAGTTATATCATCTATAGCAAATGTCTCTGCTCCAAAATATCGAAACCCAAGATCATATAATTCTTGCAAGAGCGATTCGGTAAAAACCCTATGCTTTGGTTTATGATGAGCTTCATTAATAATTACAATTTGTTCATTTGCTGCCCTTTGAATGATATATTTTCTTGCATCTACTTCAGAATAATTGGCTTGAAATGCTGCAAAAGATGAATCATCCAAAGGTTCTCGGTCAGGAATATCTTTGTAAAAATTATCGGAAACTTTCTGGTAATTGCCGATATAGGAATAATCTGTACCTGCTGCTTGAAAACGCCAAGGTTGATCACTTTCCGCCCATTTCTCTTCAAT
>Ga0207422_1004176_pt1 | contig 12441 bp, 12 predicted proteins | sample MarCyaLeptolynsp_FD_187757 | JGI IMG/M metagenome (GOLD analysis project Ga0207422, IMG submission 187757) | Marine cyanobacterial communities from Panama - species 1 Leptolyngbya sp. (SPAdes) | ecosystem: Environmental > Aquatic > Marine > Unclassified | place: Panama: Panama City | collected...
CACGTTGACAAGTGAAAACTGAAACGCCTTAAGGTAGGCATGCGCCGGTTGCTGCTGCACGCCTCAATTTTTTCCGTTCTGACCCTTCTCACCCAGGTCGGGGGCATCGCCTGGTTACTCTCGCTCTATGCAAGGCGAAGGTTGATTGCCTTTGTTCTGGTGTACGCAGTCTTGACGGTTGTGACCGTGCAAGTCGCCCCGATGTTCGGGCGTGTGCCACTGTCCTGCTGGACGGGAGACACACTCAGAATGCATTCCGGTCTCTATTGTGTGCTCAACAGAAACTATGTCTCACCTGAGCTGCGAACCGTCGTGCACGATCTGGCAGATCACATGTCTCGGCAATACCCTGGAACCGTGACGCTAGCCCTGGATGGCAGTTTCCCGTTTTTCGACGGGTTTCCCCTTTTGCCACATCTGTCCCACAACGACGGACAAAAGCTTGACCTTGCATTCTACTATCAGGATGAGACGGGTTACCTGCCCGGTCAAACAGCGTCCCCAATTGGTTATTTTGATTTCGAAGACGGACCCACATCCTGTTTGGACACCTGGAAAACAATGCGATGGAACTTGCGATGGCTACAGCCACTATGGCCTGACTACCAATTGGACCGGCTTCGAACGAAATCCGCCGTCACTTGGCTTGCAAGAGACGCGCGTGTCGAGAAGGTGTTTCTTGAACCTCACCTGCGTGACACTTTGCAAGTCGGATTTGGCAAGGTCAGGTTCCAGGGGTGCTTTGCTGCCCGCCACGATGACCACATCCACTTCCAGATCTACTGAGACAGCTCTCACTGGCAGATCAGATAGGTGCAATCCTTGCCATGACAGCCGATATCGAGATGCAGGTGGGACTGGTGAAAAGCGTCGCCTTCCGGACTGAGAACCGTGGTGAACCGCTTGCACGCGCTGGCGTGGATCGTCTTCAGAAACCTGCCTTTCTTCGTATCCTTGCCCCAGTCCTTTTCGACAGAAACAAAGGTGCCGTCGCTCAGCCGAAACCCTGAGATGTCGATTGCCTTGCCCAGCGCATGCTCTGACAATTTGCCATCCGGCTGGTTGTTCCTTCTGCGGCACTGATATCCGGGCCCAGTCGCGATTGTCTCGATTTTTGCGTCGAAGTGTTTTTCGGAAATGGAAAGGACGTCGGAGCGCACCCAGTCTGTCACGATTTTTGCGAAATCGCAGGAGATCGTGACGGTGCCTCTGAAATTCACGCGTTCAGCGCCTGTTTCGATCGCCGTTACGGCAACCGGCTCCTCGATACCGCAGCCGGCATCGCCGGACTGTTCACCTGAAATCGGAGTCCTGATCTCAAAGACCGCATCTGCAAGGTCGCAGGCCGCCTTTTCCACTCTTTCCTGCTTCGCGGAGGCTTTAGCTGCCTTTTCAGGCTCAGGCTTGCGCGGCGGAACATCGACACCTTCAACAAAGCGCGTGTTGCCAGGGACCTGCAGCGGCTTGGGCGCTGGGACCGGCTCTTTTGCGAACGAAGGAACGGAAAACGCTACGCCGATCGCCAAAACGAAAACACTCGGCAGCGCGATTTTCAGCATCCGTGTTTCACCCTCTTGCGGCAAGACTCATTTTATGGATCACTGCCGGCAAGCATTAATGAATGATCTTCTTTTGTCGAGCCATCCGAATGACGCTTGAACTCTATACGGCCTATGTGATTGCAACGCTGATCGTGCTCGCAATTCCAGGACCAACCATCATGCTGGTCGTCAGCTACGCGCTGACTCAGGGGCGCAAGTCCGCCTTTGCCAGCGTCATGGGCGTCGGTCTTGGAGACGCGACCGCCGCCACGGCTTCCCTTTTGGGCCTCGGGGCCATCCTGGCGGCTTCGGCGACGGCGTTTACAGTGCTGAAATGGGTCGGGGCGGCGTATCTGGTCTGGCTTGGAATAAAGATGTGGCGCAGTCGTCCGGGAAGGCTCGACGTGCAACAGATGGACGACATTCCCGCCAAGAAAATATTTTGGCACGCCTATGTCGTGACGTCGCTCAATCCCAAGGGCATCGTCTTCTTCATGGCCTTCCTGCCGCATTTCATTGCGCCGCAGGCCGCTGTGGCTCCGCAGCTTGTCTTGCTCGGGTCGACATTCGTTGTTCTTGGCATCCTGAACGCAGCCGTCTACGCGCTCGCGGCAGCAGCTGTTGGCCAAAAACTCAGAAGCCCGTCGCTTCTGCGTCTGGTCAACAAGGTTGGTGGCGGTTTTCTGATTTCAGCAGCGGCCATGACTGCTACGTTGCAACGGTCGAGCGGGTAGCTCTGTCAGCCGGCTACCGGCTGGATGCAAACGGAATATTCTTCTTCGAGCGAGAGCCGCTTTTTTCGTCGGCTTCATCGTCGGACTTGAGCCCGAAGGAAGCACCGGATTTTCTCAAGGTCTCCAGGGAGCGCTTCGCGCCCTCTTCACTCAACGAGTCATAGCGCTGAATGGCGGCATTCAATTCAAGTCCGCCCATTCTCAAACGGCGGGCACGCATGGTCAAAACATCCTTGTAGGCCGCCGCTGTGACACCATTGGCCTTGCAGAGAATGATCAACGCTTTGTCGCTCGCGCCGAAAAGCAATTGCGATACGGCCGCAGGGGGCAAATCGCTCACCCTGGCCAGCAGCATACCCAACTCGGCGGTCCGGTCGGACCGGGCAAACATCTTGACGGCGTCGTCGATCCTGGTCTTCTTGGCAATCACGTCCTTGATAAGGGCGTTGGATTCCTCGCGCGCATCCTCAAGCTTCTGAGCGCGCGCCGCCACTTCCGTCGCAGCACGTTCTGCCAACAACTGCACAAGCGTGTTGTCGGCGCCCAGCGCCGTAATACGCTCCTGCAAAGCGGTGGTTAGGAATGGAAGCAAGGCTTGCGCCGCGTCTTCGGGCAAATCCGGCCGGTTCACGAGAGCCGCCTGAATGGCTTCATCCGTGCGCGCCTTTTCCACCAGCTTGAGGAATGAAGACTGGGCGAACTCCGCGCCTTCGTTCTCGGCAACTTTCGTCAATACCTTGCTGTCGCCGCGGTCGACCAGCACGGATGTGACCGCCTTGTCGACCGTTTTCCGGCCTGCGATCGCGCCCAGATGTTCCATCGACGCCGATGAGGCAATTGCGACCAGGTCTTCCGAAGTCAGTGCGGGTGAATTCGTCAGTACAGGTTCGGCGACGGCGATCGCGTCGTTTGCCAGCTTGACCATGAGATCGCGGGGCGCACCCTGTTCGCGGCAAACTCTTTTTGCCAGGATCATGCGGGTTTCTTCTTCCAGCTGCCCCAAAACTTTCAAAACGATGTCGCCGAAAAGCAGACTGATCTGCTCATCACGGTCATCACCGGCACTGACAAACAGATCCGTAAGCGTGCTCACCAGGCTTTTTCTGCCGATGGCACTGGGATCCCTTGCCAGTTCCGCCAGTTTTGAAAGATTGATCATCTTGACTCCGATGCGCCGAGCACACTTCGGGTCAAGGTAGCAAAAGCTTATTAACATTAAACTACTGAGGCTTAGTCACCGGAAGAGCCCAGAATCCATGCGCCCGCACCGGTTTGAATTGTGTCACCTCGTCAAGTGGAGCGTCGCGCCGAAAAAAAATCCGGCTCAAAGAAGCAGGCCGCCCGCGGTCAAAATCGGCTCGTATTTCGTTAACGATCAAGACGTTACGAAAAAGACTTCAACACACTCAACCAATGAGCGCATTGCTTCCGCCGCATTGCAGCATCTTTTTTGCTTCGTTTCCCAGAATCGCTGTCATAGTATCGGAGGGTCGAAATGAGGTAATCGGGAGTGAACAGATGACTCTTGCGCGGAACCTGAACAGGATTGCCTTTATTGCAGCATTTGCTTTTCTGGCTGCAATTGTCGTCGGCCTTATCTGAGGCGGCGCACGAAAGCGAGCAAAAACAGCACCTTAAAGGGCACCTCGCTTAGACATTCAACAAGAAGAAAAATGAATATCGACTATTCGAGCCCGCCGCACCAGAAGGTGTCGGCCGGCACCGAATGTCGTTGAGCCTACGACAGAGCATCATTCGGGTGTCACTCTGTTGTCAAATTGCGGGAAATTGAGACGAGACATATCAAAATCAACACGCCTCCAACAAATGCAATCAAAAATTGTATATGACTGGATTGGCGCTGTCAGTTTTGTCCAACCGGTTCAAATTTTCTCCGGTTGGACTTGCTTGGATTGTCAGTCTTACGCGGCAAGTGCCAAAGTCTGTGCCAGGGCCTCATCCCTCTTTGCCGGATCCATCATCAGCTGGTCCGCCGCGACAATCGTGACATCCTGGATACCGACAAATCCGAGAATGTGCTTAAGGTAAGTTGCCGCGAAATCGATTTCCGAACCGACTTTGGTTCCACCCGACGCAACCAGCACATAAGCTTTCTTGCCTTCCAGCAATCCGACCGGTCCGTTTTCGGTGTATTTGAATGTCTCGCGGGCACGGGCGATCTGGTCAATCCAGGCTTTGAGCGCGGCAGGAACCGAGAAATTGTAGATGGGCGTCCCAATCACGATTGTGTCCGCCGCCTTCAATTCACCAACCAAAGTGTCAGAAAGCGCAAGTTTGGACCTTTGATCTTCGCTGCGATCCACCGGATCGGTAAAGTTCGCGCCAACCCATTCCTCATCCAGAAACGGCAGGCCTTGAGAGACGTCACGCGACACCACCTTTGCGGCAGGGTCCTTGTCGACGAGCGATTTGACCAGGATTTCCGTCAGTTCACGCGTAACCGAATCCGTCTTGCGGGCGGAAGCATCAATATGAAGAATGGTACTTGTAGCGTTGCTCATGATCGTCTCCAATTTGCGATGTCACAGTCGCTTTGTTCATGAATTGGAGATAGTCAGAGCTAAGTAAGTTCACTAGATCTAAAATTGTGAACAGTCTGTCGACCCCTGGGGCAGCGGTGTAAACGCGTCTGGGGCCGAGGTCCGGACGTCATTTTGACAACGACGTCCGCAGTGTAAGGCTGGATAAATTTGGTGCGACCCGGGTGGTCAGCGCCTTTGCCCAACGAAGCGCTGCGCCCCTTCCGGAGACGGCAACCCGGCATGCTCTGTCGCATATTTCAGAAGGTTTTCAGAAACTTCCGGTTCAGGAAGCGAGCTGCCACGGGTTTTCAAGTCGACATGAAGCAGCAGCGTTTCAACGGTTGCCGCGAGCTTCTCCCCCTCACCTTTCAGAAAATGAAAGAGATGCAGTTTCTTTCCTTCGCCATTCAAAACCTGGGTCGTCACAATCAGCCGCTCTCCGGCATGCATTTCGCCGAGATGGCGTATGTGAGTTTCAACGGTGAAATAGCTCTTTCCTGAAGCGATGTAGTCGGCATCTGCGCCGATCATTTCCATAAACTTGTCGGTTGCCGCCGCTCCGGCTTCAAGATAGTGCGTTTCATTCATATGGCCGTTGTAGTCGACCCAACTTTGTGGAACATGCCGACTTCCCGTCACCGGCAGGTCAGGGTCCGAGTGGACGGTGAGCGAGGCTTCGTGGCGATTGATGACGCCTCCCGCACCACTGCCGGTCTTTTTCAGCGCCCGCATCATGCCGACAAGATTATCGTCACGCTGGCGCTCAAGCTCACGGATCGACATATGACCTGACTGGGCATCAGATTGACCGGCGATCAGATCGACCAGCTCATCGGTAAATTCCGGAACATCCATAAGTTTCGTCCAGGGCCATTCCAATGCGGGGCCAAACTGGGCCATGAAGTGCTTCATACCCGCCTCGCCGCCGGCGATCCTGTAGGTTTCGAACATGCCCATCTGCGCCCAGCGAATGCCGAAAGCCATGCGGATCGCTTCGTCGATTTCTTCAGTCGTAGCAACGCCGTCCTTGACCAGCCAGAGGCTTTCCCGCCAGACAGCTTCCAGCAGCCGATCAGCAATATGCGCGTCGATTTCCTTGCGCAACGTCAGAGGGAACATTCCGATGTCGTTCAGGATTTTCGCAGCCCTGGAAGTCGCAACCGGATCGCCGACAAGTTCGACCAGCGGCAGGAGATAGACCGGGTTGAAGGGGTGGGCAACGATCGATCTTGCACCGTTGCTGTTCAGCTCTGAAGGTTTGAAACCGGACGTGGACGACCCCAGGATGGCGTGACCGGCCGCGATTTCTGATATCGCCCCCAAAACACGATGTTTTAATTCCAGTCTTTCCGGAACGCTTTCCTGAACCCAGTCGGCATCCTTGACAGCTTCGGCAAGGTCCTGATGAAAGGTCAAACTGCCTTCCTTCGGCAATAACCAGTCATAAAGAGACGGCAGGCTCCGACGCGCGTTTGCAATGACTTCATTAATCTTGCGTTCTGCTTCCGGATCCGGATCGAAGACCGCAACGTCCCATCCGTTGAGCAGAAACCTGGCCGCCCAACCTCCGCCGATAACACCGCCCCCGATGATAGCTGCCTTCATCGTGGTGCCCTCTTCGTCAGGCCAAGCTGCGACCTGACTTCCTCCGGTCCCACGATCTTTGCACCCATTCCCTCGATCACCGTTACGGCTTTTTCGACGAGCTGAGCATTTGTAGCCAGAACGCCCTTTTCCAGAAAAAGATTGTCCTCCAAGCCGACGCGGACGTTGCCCCCGGCAAGGACCGCTGCCGCGGCATATGGCATCTGATCCCTGCCGAGACTGAATGCCGACCACGCCCAGTCGTGCGGAATAGCGTTCACCATGGCCAAGAACGTATTGAGATCGTTCGGTGCGCCCCACGGCACACCCATGCACAATTGGACAAGGGCTGGCGACAGAAGCGTGCCCTCACTGACAAGTTGCTTGGCAAACCAAAGATGCCCTGTATCGAAGGCCTCGATTTCCGGTTTGACCCCAAGCTCGGTCATCATGGCGCCCATTGCGCGCAACATGCCGGGCGTGTTGGTCATGACATAGTCTGCTTCGGCGAAATTCATGGTGCCGCAGTCAAGCGTGCATATCTCCGGCAGACACTCAGCTATATGTGCCATTCGCTCGCCTGCACCGATCATATCGGTACCGCTTTCATTCACCGGAAACGGCGCATCTGTTGAGCCGAACACTATGTCGCCGCCCATCCCCGCAGTCAGGTTCAGGACAACGTCGACGTCAGCGGCACGGATGAGATCCGTGACCTCCCTATACAAATCGAGCCTGCGCGACGGTGCACCGGTTTCCGGATCGCGAACGTGGCAATGCACAATCGCAGCACCGGCCTTCGCGGCATCGATTGCACTATCTGCGATCTGCTTCGGGCTGCGCGGAACATGAGGCGACTTGTCCTGGGTCCCTCCAGACCCGGTCACGGCACAGGTAATGAAAACGTTGCGATTCATCTGCAGGGGCATTGTTCCGTCTCCTATCGGCCCTTCCAGACCGGGTCGCGTTTTTCGGCAAAGGCTTTGGCGCCCTCCAGTTGATCTTCGGAGCGGTAAAGCTTTTCAACGGTAGCAAACTGGCTCTTGGTGATGCGGTTCATGGCATCCTGGAACTTCATATCCTCCGCTTCCCGAACAACCTCCTTGATGGCGGCATAGACCAGCGGTGGACCGGACACCAAAAGATTGGCCAGTTTCCAGGCTTCCTCCATCAGAGCGTCTGCGGAATAGATGTGATTGATCAATCCCCAGCGAGCAGCTTCTTCGGCATCCAGCCATCGGCCGGTCAAAAGCAATTCCATGGCGATATGATAGGGAATGCGTTTGGGCAATTTGATGCTGGCAGCATCCGCGACTGTGCCTGAACGTATTTCCGGCAAGGCAAAAGTCGCATGTTCGGCGGCGAGGATCATATCCGCAGACAAAGCCAATTCGAGCCCGCCACCACAGCAAATGCCATTGACGGCTGCGATGACGGGTTTGTTGAGGCCACGCAATTCCTGGAGACCGCCAAATCCGCCGACGCCATAGTCGCCATCGACCGCATCTCCATCGGCCGCTGCCTTCAAATCCCAGCCAGGACAGAAGAACTTCTCCCCGGCGCCGGTGATGATTGCCACCCGCAACTCTGGATCGTCACGGAAATCGGTGAACACGTCGCCCATGATCCGGCTCGTTGCCAGATCGATCGCGTTCGCCTTTCCCCGGTTGAGCGTGACCTCAAGAATTCCGTTCTCCTTGCGGATTTTCAATGGGCTATCCATCTTTCGTTTCCTCACATCTGATCAGCGCATCCGCGGCAATTGCAAAATTCTCGCCGCACAGGAGTGGATTGACTTCAACTTCCGATACGGGCATCGACAAGGCAAAAGCCTGGATCGACAAGACTGCGTCAATGATCGCTTCCCGGTCGCATGCAGGCTGCCCTCTGAAGCCGCTCAGAACACGCGATATCTTCAACTGATCAAGGGCGGCAGCCACGTCCTCCCTGGATACCGGCAAGATCAGGGACGTGCTGTCTTGCAGAAGTTCCGTCAACACGCCACCGGCGGCAAGGGTCAGAACATATCCATGAGCCTGATCCTGTACGACGCCAATGAGAAGCTCAGCCACGACACCCGTAACCATCTCCTCAACAAGAAAGGTTTCGGCTGGCATGCGCCCCGCAGCAGTCAAGATCTCGTCCCTTGATCGAAGATTGAGGGCAACGGCACCGGCTTCGCTTTTGTGGGCAAATCCATCACCCTTCAATACGACAGGAAAGCCGATCCGCTCGGCGGCGCTGGCAATGCTGTCAAGATCCGTTGCGACAATGCTTTCAGGTGTCCGAAGACCGTGCACCTCAAGCAAAGCTTTTGCCCTAGCCTCGCTGACGTTCACCGGATTTTTCAAGGCAACAGGTTTCGCGATTGGTTCACAGGACGGCGATCTGCCAAGATCAGCCGAAGCCGCGATCGCCGTCATTGCATCTTCCATCCCGCACAATGGAACGATCCCTCGCTCCAGAAGCTCAAATGCCACGGGTTCAGGCATTGTTTCTGGAAGTGAGCTTAAGATTCCGATCGGCTTGCCGCTTTTTTTGATTGCAACAACGACGGCATCGATCACTTTCAGCCATTCCGCCGGAGAACATCTGTCTGAGCGGGGAAAATCGAGAACAACAAGGCCGAAGGATGCTTCGCCAGCCATCATCAACGAAAAGACTTGGCCCATGGCCTCGACATCGGACCAGATATAGGTGTGATAATCCAGTGGGTTGGCCAAAGCCACTTTGTCACCCAATACCTCGTTCAAAGCCTCTTGCTGAAACGGTGTGAGCCGGGGGAAGGATACCTTGCGATCCAAAGCCACATCGGCAATCAGACTCGCCTCGCCTCCGGAACATGACATCGATGCAATACTGTTATTGCCAAGTCTTCCGACAACATGCAGAAATTTCAACGTCTCCAGCAGAGCAGACAAACTGTCGACTTGCGCCAATCCAAGTCTGGCGAACAGGGCTCTTGCTCCCACTGCACTTCCAGCGAGCGATGCCGTGTGGGACACCGTCGCAGCGCGGGCCTGATCTGACTTGCCCACCTTTAAGACGACGATCGGCTTTCCGACTTCTTGCGCCCTACGCGTGAACTGCTCGAATGCGGACAGGTCATCCAGGCCTTCTATGTGAAGGCCGATGGCTGTTACTCTTTCATCATCAAGAAGCGCTTCGGCGACGGCTGACAATCCAGTCTGCGCCTGATTGCCGACGGTCATAAGATAGGCGATCGGCAAACCACGCGTTTGCATTGTCAAATTCAAGGCGATGTTCGAGGATTGCGTCAGGATTGCGACGCCTTTGGACACCTTGGTCAGCCCATGTTGGTCAGGCCAAAGCGCAGCCCCGTCAATTGCGTTGATAAAGCCGTAGCAATTCGGTCCGAGAAACGGCATTCCACCGGCCGCGTCCACAAGGCTGTCCTGGAGCGAACTGCTGTCTTCAAGTTCCCTCGCCGCCTCGCGGAAGCCTGACGCAAAACAAACCGCACCACCCGAGCCGATCTTCGAAAGCTGCCGAACAACCTCTACCGTCGCGTGCCGGTTTACGCCAACGAATACAGCATCAGGAACAAATGGAAGCTCGTACACCGACCGGACAACCGGACTGCCGCTTAATTCTGTCCTATTTGGATGAACGGCACATATCTCGCCGCGAAAACCGGTCTTCCGGCACTCGCGGATCACATTTTCGCACCAGGCTCCCCCACCGACAACGGCAATGGATTTCGGACGGAGCAAGCGTTCCATGGCTTGCATGCATCACGCTCCAAGCGGCCGGAAAATGTCACGACTGATGATGTGACGCTGGATTTCACTGGTGCCGTCCCAGATACGCTCGACGCGGGCGTCTCGCCAGAACCGCTCGATTGGAAAGTCGTCCATCAGGCCCATGCCGCCATGGATCTGTAGTGTCGCGTCGGTGACCCTGGCCAGCATTTCGGTGGCATAAAGCTTGGCGCTGGCAATTTCCCTGTTGGCCGGGAGCCCTTCATCCAGTCGCCAGGCGCCTGCAAGTGTCAGCCAATCGGCGGCATCTATTTCAGTAATCATGTCGGCAACCTGGAAGCCAACACCCTGAAACTTGGCAATAGGTTGTCCGAATTGCTTGCGTTCGGCGGCGTAACTCACGGCGTAGTCGAAACAACGCCTTGCGCGGCCGACACTCATCGCGGCGACGGTTAGACGTGTCGCATAGAGCCATTCATTCATGACTGCGAAACCACCATCCACTTCTCCGAGAACCTGAGAGTCGGGAAGACGGCAACCATCGAAGTAAAGAATGTAGTTCTTGTAGCCCTTGTGACTGACCGAGTTATAGCCCTCGCGGACTTCAAAACCTGGAGTGCCACGGTCGACAAGGAAACACGTGATCCGTTTCTTTGGACCCTTTGGGGTGTCATCGACACCGGTCGCAACGAATACGATAAAAAAATCCGCGTGTTCCGCACCGGAAATAAAGTGTTTGGAACCAGACACGACCCAGTCGCCACCGTCGCGCACAGCCTGGCACTTCATGCCACGCACATCCGAGCCTGCATCCGGTTCTGTCATCGCGAGCGCGTCCATTTTCTCACCGCGCACTGCCGGCAGCAGATACCGTTCGCGCTGCTCTCCCTCGCAAGCCATAAGTATGTTTTGAGGTCGACCGAAAAAGTGCGTGAGCGCCATCGAGCCACGACCAAGCTCGCGTTCGACAAGTGTGAAATCCAGATGGCTCAGTCCCGCCCCCCCAACGGCTTCAGGGAAGTTGCAGGCGTAAAAACCAAGATCGATACACTTTTGTTTGATCTCTTCGCCGAGCTCTAAAGGAACCTGCCCCGTCTTTTCGACAAGGTTTTCGTGGGGATAGATCTCGTTTTCAACGAAAGAGCGTACCGTCGAAACAATCATCTCCTGCTCATCGCTCAATCCAAAGAACATGTTCTTCTCCACTTGCCACAGCAGTTTAAGGATGAGACAAATCGGCAGAATCAACTGTGCAGTTTTAGGCTAAAAATATGCAGAATTTGGAAAAATCAGGTTCTTTGCAAACAATTAGCGTTTTGCTGTTTGAGAATTTTTCAAACCACTGTCTGGCCAACACAATCGAGCCGTTTCGAGCGGCAAACACCATCGCTCGACGAGAACTTTATTCGTGGCAGCATGCCAGTCTGACGGGCGGGACGGTGAAATCCTCCAGCGGACTACCCGTCGAAACCCTTTCTATGTCGGATCTGGGGGCGAAAGGGGACTATCTGATTGTCATGCCGAGCTACGGATTTTCGCGCTTGGCAAGCCCCAAAATGAGCCAAACCCTCCGGGCAGCAAGAAAACGCTTCGCAACAATCATAGGCATGGACACGGGCGCCTGGCTGCTGGCCAAAGCCGGTTTGCTCGACGGTCGCAGAGCAACAATTCACTGGGATGAGTTTACGAACTTTTTGGAGGCGTTCCCGGCGGTGGACGTTGTCGAAGACCGATATGTCATCGAAGAGGACCTGGCGACATGCGGAGGTGCTTCCACAGCGTTCGAACTGACTCTGGAGCTGATCCGGCGGAAACACAGTCCGATGTTTGCATTGGAGATTGCTGCATTGTTTATGCACGGCGATAAGTTGGAGATGCACGATCCCTTGCAGCGCCGGTCGACGGATGCGCTGGTTCGCAGTGCAACTGCGTTGATGCGAAAATCGCTGGAAACACCTCTGCCGATTCCGGAACTCGCGCGCCAGCTGCGGTCAGATCAGCGTACGCTGGAGGATCGATTTCAGCGTCAGATGAACATGACGCCGCGAAAGGTCTACAAAGGAATTCGGCTACGCGAAGCGCGGCGTCTGGTGGAATTGACCAACTTGAGCATTGCCGAGATCGCCGAGCGCTGCGGCTATCGGAACACAAGCGCAATGATCCGGGCATTTCGGCAGGAGTTCGGTTTTGCCCCCGGTCATTACCGGCGGGGGAATTGAAGTTGGCAAACCGGAGCGAGTCAGATGAGATGTGTGGAAACAATTTGTCTTTGCTTATGAGCGGTTTGGACAAGACCTAGTCTTGACAAAACTACCGT
>Ga0207422_1004177_pt1 | contig 12438 bp, 13 predicted proteins | sample MarCyaLeptolynsp_FD_187757 | JGI IMG/M metagenome (GOLD analysis project Ga0207422, IMG submission 187757) | Marine cyanobacterial communities from Panama - species 1 Leptolyngbya sp. (SPAdes) | ecosystem: Environmental > Aquatic > Marine > Unclassified | place: Panama: Panama City | collected...
CCCCCCGCCGTTACGATTGTGGGGTGTTCTTGCTCGGCTGTGATGGGGATTTTCTCAAATCGTGCTGGATCAATTGCATTGTTAACGACTGAGGTACGCATTCCCGGAACGACTGCCCGTGCTATTTTTGCGGTGTAGTGGCTCACGCAGATCATCTTCGCTTTTAGAAACGCATTAGCATAGAGCCTATTCACGGGGAATTTTCGCATTTGTGGCAAGCGGACATAGGTACCATGCCCTGTGATGAAATAAGGGCGTTTACCTGCAACCCAATTTGCGAGGGGTGCGTAGGCTTCTATCGTACTATGAACCACATCACAGGTTCGCAATAGCGAAGCAATTTGCATACGCGACGATAGCAATTTCATAATGGTGCCACTATCAGGCGGCGCAACTGTTGGCAATAATGGATGAACTGGGATATTGACTGATTGTGTGTTGTTCCGAGCTGTGATTATTGTTAAGCGCGCACCTAACTGATCCAATGCGTGAATCAGATTATGGCTATAATCTGCCCAACCACTACCATGCCCCAATTCAGAAGTGAGTAAACCAATGTGCATCTTGATCCTGATTTCTTCACTATGCTTATCACATAATATAATTGTATCAGTCAATCGACATGCACGTTATATGTCTGATTTCGATGTGTAATCATGAACTGCTATCTGAGAATGAAAAATCCCTCACTAAACATAGCAAGGGATTGTGGTGTTAGATTCGCTTGATGAGACTAAAAATTATTAACCAGCTTGCAGTGAATCAATCACCGAACTGGGGGATGGATTACCGGTTAACAAATCCGTGGTTGCACCGTCTGGGCGAATGATGAAGTGGGGTTGTGCAGGTGGTGTTGTAACTGAACGACCGAATTGTTGGCTGAGTGCTGCCAGCATTTCCGGGGTCATGACTGCAAAGACCCAATCGAATGAGTTGTTGTTAGCATAGCTAGCGAGATCATCAGCAGAGATTGATGTTTCGACACTGAGCGAGACGAAAACAACATCATCTGTGGAAACTTCTGGTACGACGTTATCGCGTAGGCTGCTCTGGCTAGCACGGCAATTCCCACACCACGTTGCCATAGAATGCACATACACTGTTTTGCCCGCAAAATCTGACATAGTGAAGGTTTCACCGGTGCGCGCATTGGTCAGTTCCAGCGTAGCCCATGGTTGTGCTGTGTATTCAGCAGCCATAGCATCGGATTCTTCCATATCGTCTGATTCCATCATTTCTTCCGCTTCGTCAGCAGGTTCTTCGATGGTTGTCATTTCTGTATCTTCCATGTCATCGCCATGATCGCCTTCTGCCATTTCGTCAGAGGCTTCTTCCATATCTTCTGTCTCTGCGACTTCTTCTGCGGCAGCAGGTGCATCTGCGGCGGCATCTTCTGCTGCTTGCTCAAACGCATTACAGGCTGTTGCCAAAAGTAGAACGACCATCAATCCAGCAATTAACCATAACCGTTTCATTGATTCAACTCCCTTGTTTGTTTATTTGAACGACTCACGTTGAACACGATACTGATGAAATCTTATAGACATCTTACAACAAACGCGCGCCAATCTATATTCTTTCATGTTGCGTTAAGGTGATGGTGGGGGTTGGTACGAATTTGAAGCCAATGAACCTGAGTCAGATCAAAAAAGCCCCAAGCAATTGCTTGAGGCAGATGATTTTGCACTTTGAATTTAGCGAATCTCGCGGTTGCGAGTTTTGTCTGTACGGCGGTTTTGGCGATTGCTCTCTATAGCTTGATTCGCCTGACGTTGTTTTTCAGCTTCTTGCATCAGTTCTTTCTGACGCGATTTTGTAATGTGAATCGCAGCAAAATCCGAAATAGGATACATTGTACTGCCCCTCTGTGAAACGTTTTACGATAATGGCATCCTATCATCTTTAGTCACATATAACAATAGATCAGTTAATTTATTTATATGTTTTATATAATAAACCCTGTTGTTTTTCATGAAGACATCTTAGTTATTTTAGAACAATAGCATAGATAATCCACGCAAGATCGGCAAAGATGCTAAAATCTGCATAGTATGTCAGTACGCTATCATTGTCATTGGGAGCATAGAGGAATTAAGAATGCGCTATTTTTTTCTAGTATCCATGATTCTGTTGATGTTACTGCCAGCACATGCCCAAGATGATGGCTGTGGCGAACTCCCATCACAATTAGTTGTGGGGCAAACTGGGCGCGTGACCCCCGGCGATGCCAATAATATGCGCGATACCCCCTCTACAAGTGGTAACCGTGTCGGGCAAGTCCCCGGTGAAGCAGAATTTACTGTGTTGGATGGACCTGTTTGCAGCGATGGCTATACATGGTGGCAGATCAATTATGATGGTTTGGTCGGCTGGACAGTGGAAAGTATTGCCGATAGTTATTCGCTTGAACCGCTTGTTCCACCAACCCCAACGCCGATCCCAACCCCAACGCTGATTCCAACAGCAGCCCCTTTACCCGAAACGCGCCAAACCGCCGATTTTGCTATCTGGTCGGTTGATGGATCAACCTTAGCCGTATCCAGCCAAGAGGGGATTTGGCTTTATGATACGACAGACTGGTTATCCCCGCCGCGCTTGTTTAGTTCCGAAAATTGGTACTGGTTAGGTCGTTCGGAACATTTATATATGCTTAACTTACGATATAAACGCGACACACGTATGGCACTTAATTTTGATGGTTCACGATTGGCGATGGCAGTATGTGTGTCAGCATCTGAAAGCTGCCGATGGACGATTGAGGTCATTGATACGGAAACTGGTGAGCGTATCCAACGCTACAACGGTCTGGCAGGATCAATACGGGGGATTGCATTCCTCAATGATGACCGGATCGTCTTTGGTAATGCTGATGCGGTGATACGAATTTGGGAGATCAGCAGCAACCGCGTGCTGGATGTCTACGAGGATGGCGGAGTTGAACGTGTCATTCAAGCGAATCCAAGCGGCACCCAATTTGGCGGAGTTTCCGAAAGAGGGGTCAGAATCTTTGATCTTGAAGCGGATGAATCGTATCAGCCTCGCTATAATTGGGATGAATCCATCATATTTAGCCCTGATTTGCAATTCATCGTTTGGGATACGCTGTATCAGAACCGTGGAAATGTGGGAATTAGAGAAAATGCGGATGGTGGTCTAAGCTATCAGCTTCCAGTAGTTGATCTTGATGGTGATGCGAAGATTGCACAGGTTTATAGCTTCACAGGGGACAATTCGCGCCTCGTGATTGGGTATCGGGGTGGTGCCATTCGGATGTGGGATGTTGTTGAGCAAGAAGAAATTTATTGGTTACCCAACGCCCATGATAACCCTGTCATCAGCATTGAATTCCGTTTCGATGGTGCCTATTTCGCTAGTGTGACGTATAACAACAAACTTGTCATCTGGGATGCCAAAACAGGCGAACCAATTGTTGAATTATGAGATAAATGTAGATTTGATGACGCATATAACAAAAAGAGGAATTCCCTACAATGAGATATTTACTGATATTTTTTCTGCTTTCGACATTATTATTGCCAATTTATGCCCAAGATGATGCTTGTGGCGAACTCCCATCACAATTCGTTGTGGGGCAAGATGGGCGCGTGACCCCCGGCGATGCTAATAATATGCGCGATACCCCCTCTACAAGTGGTAACCGTGTGGGGCAAGTCCCCGGTGAAGCAGAATTTGCTGTATTGGATGGACCTGTTTGCAGCGATGGTTATACATGGTGGCAAATTGATTATGATGGTTTAATCGGCTGGACAGTGGAAAGCATTGGCAATAGCTATTCGCTTGAGCCACTTGTTCCACCAACCCCAACGCCAATTCCAACAGCAACGCCTTTACCCGAAACGCGCCAAACTGCTGATCATGCAATCTGGTCTACTGATGGTTCTACGCTGGCGGTATCTAGTGATGAAGGTATCTGGCTATATGATGCAACGGATTGGTCAGTTGAACCGCGCCTGTTTAGTTCACGGCATTGGTATACGCTGCATGATCGTCGTTCACACCTGAATACACGCTACAAACGCGATCCACGTATGACTCTCAATGCCGATGGATCACGTCTGGCAATGGCATTGTGCTTAGAGGAACGTTTTGGTCTTTGCCGACGTGGATCGATTGATGTGTTTAATACGGAGACAGGTGAACGTATCCAACGCTATAACGGATTAGCAGATCGTATTCGTGGTATTGGCTTCCTTAATGATGATTTGGTTGTTTTTGGTAACGAGGACAGTGTGATACGGATTTGGCGCATCAGCAGCAATGCGGTTGTTGACTTTTTTGAAGAAAACGCGACCGGACGATCTATCCAAGTGAATCCAGAAGGGACCCGTTTTGGTAGACTTGGTGAAGCCATGTTTGGTCCAAGTTTCTGGGTTCGTGATGTCGAAGCTGATTCAGCACGATCATTTGGTTCAAATTGGGATTTTTCTGTTGTCTTCAGCCCGGATTTGCGTTTTGTAGCATGGGATACGTTCTATCAACATGAAGGTCGGTTAGCAATCGTTGAAGTACTACAAGACGATTATAGTTTCTTCCCCTATTTTGGTCCTGAGTTGGAAGAACGAATAATATATGAAGTGCCACCAGTTGATCTGGAAGATGGCGCAAAAATAGTCCAAGTCTATAGCTTTACAGAAGATAATACGCGCCTCGTGATTGGGTATCGGGGTGGTGCCATTCGGATGTGGGATGTCTTTGAACAAGAGGAAATTTACTGGCTGCCGGATGCCTATGATAGAGCTATCAACAGCATTGAGTTTAGCTTGGATGGTGCCTATTTCGCAGTCGTCACGGATGATGATCGTGTCATTATTTGGGATGCTGAAACAGGTGAACCGATCATCGAATTATGAGATAATTTGAATCGCGATTTTACCGCGAGTATGCCCTGTTTCGATTTGACGGTGCGCATCGGGCAATTCATCCAGCGCAAATGTATGGCTGACGGTTGGTTGGAGTTGCCCTGCTTCGATTATCTTTGTGATTTCGGCTAGCTGATTCGGATTAGGTTCAACCAGAAGCCATTCAACTTCAATGTGTTTGGGCAGTTTTTCAAATTCTGTGCCTGTCTTTTGGATGGACACGAGAAAACCACCTTGTTTGAGTGTTTTCGCAGATTTTTGACTGATTTCACCACCGATGAGATCAAACACGATATCAAGTTCGCTCAACACATCTTCAAATTCAACTGTGGTGTAATCAACATGTTCGCTGATGCCAATCGATTGCAAAAATTCAGCGTTACGGCTTGATGCTGTGCCAATAACGAAAGCACCTTTCCAGCGCGCGAGTTGTACAGCAAGATGCCCCACGCCGCCCGCCGCCGCATGAATCAGGATTTTTTGATTTGCCTGCAAGTTGGCAGTATCGAACATGGCTTGCCAAGCGGTGAGTGCCGCCAATGGAATCACGCTGGCTTCTGTGTGGGATAGATTTTTGGGTTTGTGTACGATGTAGTCAGGTGTTGTCAGCACATATTCGGCATAAGCACCACCCACACCGGGGAAGCCCACCATCCCATAGACCTCATCACCCACGTTGAATTCTGTGATGTTCGCCCCAACGACTTCTACCACGCCGGAAATATCCCAACCGATAATCAACGGGAAAGGATTTTCACCATAGCGTTTTGCCATGCCTCGACCGCGCCGTGTCTTCCAATCAACTGGATTGATACCCGCCGCATGAACACGCACCAAAATCGTATCATTGGTCACTTCAGGGCATGGTATATCGGTGTAAGTGAGTGCATCCGGTTCACCAAATTGATTGATGACGACTGCTTTCATCATATTGGACATGATTCTAGCTCCTGAAGTGGAATTGTGGAGGATTTTTGTGTAGGCGAACGGTTGGTTCACCCACACAGAATTGACACTTTATGACAGTTAAGGTGCTACGATGACTTGGCAGTAACCCAACGAGGTGACGACATCGCTAACAATTGGGAAATCACACCATAGATTGAGGGTGTCGATCACGACCAGACCGATCACAGAAACACAGGCACAGGAAATCACCAAGAACAGCGCACACCCAATAACTAGCCAACGGGTGGAATTGCCACCCTCTTCTTCACGGACTGCATAGGGATCATAATCGTATCCGGGAGGGGCTTGCGGCGGTGGACCATAACCGGGTTGTGGCGGATAATATCCTTGCTGTTGACCTTGTTGAGCATAGGGATCACCGTATCCAGCCGATTGTTGTTGCTGGTATGGATTTTCTTGTTCCAGTGGTTGATAAGCAGCCGGTTGTTGCGGTTGAGGTTGCGGCTGGAAACTTTCTTGCCCCTGCGGTGGATAGGACTCTTGTGGTTGTTGGGGTTGGTAAGGGTTTGCGGGTTCAGGCTGTTGGGATTGGGGTTGTGGCTGTGGTGCTGGTGCTGGTTGTTGCGGTTGGGCTGGACTAGCAGGTGCGCCTGCACCAGCCGGACGAACCATTTCATATCCAAGTGTGACCGTTTCACCAAGACCGACCATATCGCCATTTTTGAGCGCAATTGCACCTGAAAGGCGTTTGCCATTAACAAACGTTCCGTTGGTACTGCCCAAATCTTCAATTGAAAAACCTTCACTACCACGCACAATACGCAAATGATGACGACTCACTTCGCGGTCGTTGATCACAATATCGTTAGTGATGTCGCGCCCAAGGTTGAGCACATCTTTGTTTAGTTCATACACCTGGTTTGGTTGTGGTCCTCGGCGGACAACCAGACGATAATTTTCGTTCCCCTGCTGCATTACGTCCTCCCCAAATAAGCAGATGGACCCTGCTGGATAGATATCATAAGTACGAGTCTATTGAGTATCGTTATTCTAATAGACACTATGATACTTGATAAGTATCCATATTCACAACTTAAGGCTTGCACCATCAGGGTAATCGCATCAAAATTGTGCGAAAAATTGCTGCGAAAAATGAATTGTCCATTGTGGTACGAAATTGTATTTGAGGTTCTGCATGGTTAAGTTTGTCAAGCAGATTATGGTTCAGGTTTAGTGGGAAACAACTTAATTCACGGTATACTCAAAATATAAAATATGGGTTCGATATTTTACCATTTGGCGAAAAAATTTAAGGTTATTTGAAACGAGAAAATGATAAAAATGACTGAATACAAACCCCTTGCAGAAGTCCGGCAAAATTTGAAAGTGAAGTGGTATCGCACCAAAATTGACCGCCAAAAGATGAAAAAATTATCTGAGCGGAGTGATGCACAAGGGTGGTTCCAAGCGGGTGGGCATGTCGGTCTATTTATCGTTACTGGTGCGATTACATTCTATTTCTGGTCACAACAATTGTGGATTCCGATGCTGGTCGCACTCTGGTTTCATGGGACTGTCGCTAGCTTTTTCATCGGGGTTGCGCCACACGAATTGGGTCATGGTTCAGTGTTCAAGACCAAGCAATTGAATAAAATTTTCCTATATATAACAAGTGCGCTAGCATGGTGGGATCCGTTTGATTATGCTGCTAGTCACACATACCATCACCGCTATACGCTGCATCCAGAAGGCGACCGCGAAAATCTCCTACCATTAGAACCTAGCCTGACTTCACCCTTTGTCCTTCAATTACTGACCATCAATTTGCTCACAAAGCGTGGGCGCACATTCGGCAAAGGTGGACTATTATCGACGATTTATTTGACGGTTCTCGGTGCCTTTGGTCAAGTAGGTGATCTGGATATTCCAACTAATGAATGGATTCAAAAGCTGCACGACGGGCACCCAGAAGAATACCGCAAATCAATCTGGTGGTCGCGCTTTTTGCTGGCATTGCATGGTGGCATCACGATCCTTTCCCTACTTACAGGGTATTGGGTCTTCATCTTGCTGATTCCACTTGCACCCTTTATTGCGAATTTGTTCTCCTACCTCGTTGGTTTGCCGCAACACTGTGGTTTACGTGAGAATACGCCGGATTTTCGCAAGAGTGTACGCTCTATGAAACTCAATCCCATATTGGAGTTCTTATACTGGCGTATGAACTGGCATCTCGAACATCATATGTATGTCGGGGTACCTTGCTATAACCTCAAGAAACTGCATCATGAATTAGCATGGGATATGCCCGAACCTCGAACACTAGTCGGTGCATGGAAAGAAATGCGTGAAGCATGGGAACATCAGAAAATTGATCCAGATTATTTCTTTGATACGCCATTACCATCAACAGCAACGCCAGAATTCGCTGGCGGAAATGCGTCACCTGTTTCGACAGGTGAAGAACATGATGATGCAATGTCACTGGGAGATTTGACACCCAAGGATATGGAATAATTTGCCAGTATCTTGTTAATTTTTTGATTTGGCGCGAAATACATCTCAAATCGGACTGCATGTAGAACACCGCAATTGTCTCTCATAATCGAAAACATATTCAAGGGGAGACACCACAATTCTAGATTATACGTTACGTCGTACAACTGCCGAAGAAGCAGACATTGTTTGTCATCATCGAATGCGGATGTTCCAAGATATGGGGCTGTTTGAATGGGATGTCATGCAAGCACATCGTGAGACCTATATCCAATGGGTGCAACCGCGCCTTGAAGATGAAACTTTCATCGGGTATTTTCTGTGTGATGGTGATGCTGTGATAGCAGGTGCGAGTTTATGGTTGATGCCTTGGACACCGGATGTTATCACAGGCAAGTCAGTCAAGGGGATGATTTTCAATGTCTACACAGAACCTGACTATCGACGGCAGGGGTTAGCACGACGGCTCGTAACAACGCTGATTGACTGGTGCAAGGAAAATGGAATTGATTTGGTTGTACTGCATGCCAGCGATGAAGGTCGTCCATTATATGAATCGCTTGGATTTATCGCCACCAATGAGATGAATTTGCTGTTGGATGGCAGCTAAAATGAGGTCTTGCTATGTTCAAGATAAATCTACAGAATAGGACACACAATGAAACCACCCCCAACTACATTAGATGATGTGCTGCAACTACCGATGATCTACCGCGAAACTATCCCTGAAGATTATCGTGATGAAAATGGTCACACCAATATGCGCTACTATCTCGCCATCTATGACGAAGCGGGCTACCCATTGATGAATGGCTTTGGTATGACTGACGAATTCCGTGAGGCAAACCAAGCAGGTGGCTTTGATTTGGAGCATCATATTCATTATCTGCGCGAAGTTCATATTGGCGATACGGTAGCGATTTATGCTCGTATCATCGGGCGTACCCCCAAACGGATCCATTACATGATGTTCATGGTCAACGAGACGCGCGAAGAACTTGCCTCCTTATTCGAATGTGTCAATTCCTTTGCGGATTTATCCGTTCGTCGTACTGCACCTTTCCCTGATGCAGTTGGGGCGAAAATGGATATGATGTTAGCCGAACATCAAGCATTAAACTGGGATGCACCGATCTCTGGTGTAATGCAAGCGTGAAATGCTTTGCTCGTGACGCATTATCCCGTACAATGAAGGAAAATATCAGCAATCGTACCCTTCAAATCCTCAAAAACAGGAATAATTTTTATGGACACAACAATTAATTATCAGGAACGGATTAATACCCTCATTGATAAGAGTGAGGCAGATGTTGTCGCATTGATACCGGGTGCCAATATGGTTTATTTCACTGGATTGCACTTCCACTTGATGGAACGCCCAATCATCGCGCTGTTATCAAGAGATGGGTTAGCTTTCATCATCCCCGAACTCGAAGTGCCGATGGTTAAACATACACTCAATATGCCTGCAACGTTCTTCAGTTGGAATGATGCCACAGGTTATATGAACGCCTTCCGTGATGCGGCGATTCAACTCAATTTGCTGGACCGCATCTTCGCTGTAGATGGGCTGACCATGCGCGTGTTCGAGTGGCTGACGTTTAAGAAAGTTGGTGTCTCTGCGGATGAAGCATTGGATGTTCGGCGCGTATTGCTCGGTGTTCGGGCAATTAAGTCATCAGAGGAAATTGAGCGTCAACGCCGTGCAATGCAACTGAGCGAAGCTGCTTTAGAGAAAACGCTACAAAAAATTCAATTCGGGATGACGGAACGCACGATCATGAACCTACTCAAACAAGAATTAGAAAATGCGGGTTCTCAGGGCATTGGGTTTGACCCAATTGTGCTAACAGGCGAAAAAACAGGGCAACCTCATGGGAATCCGGCTGATCGTCCATTGGGTGAAAATGAATTGTTGCTGTTCGACTTTGGTGGCATGGTTGATGGTTACTCTGCCGATATTACACGCACATTTTGCGTTGGCGAGCCACCTGACGAAATCAAACGGATGCACGAAGCAGTTTTGCAGGCAAATGAAGCTGCCATGTTGCTAGCACGTCCCGGCGTGACAGCAGGCGAAGTTGACCAAGCAGCACGGGATGTCATCGAAAAAGCTGGATTAGGCGAATATTTTATGCATCGTACTGGGCATGGTCTAGGTTTGGAGATGCACGAATACCCAAACATTGCACCTAACAACGACATGGTACTTGAACCGGGCATGGTTTTTACCATTGAACCCGGTGTGTATATCCCCGATGTTGGCGGGATTCGCATTGAAGATGTGGTCGCGGTGACAGATGACGGGATTGATTGCTTGACGAGTTTCCCGCGTAGTATGACCTTTGGTTAAGGCTTATGTCGGCTGGATATTCCAAAACGCCCCTCGTGAAAAAGCTGGGCATCAAGGCGGGATTTGCACTCGCCTTGCTTCATACACCTGAAAACTATTCTTCAATGCTCAGTGACCTGCCTGATGATCTCATCCTGTATGATAGGCTCCCCGAAGAAGAAAAAATGCTCGATTTTGCACAAGCATTTTATGTCGAGCGTAATCACCTAGAAGCAGAATTCATGGACTTAAAACGCGCTATCAAATTCAATGGCATGATCTGGATTTCGTGGTATAAAAAGGCGGCAAAAATCCCGACAGACATCACCGAAGATGTTGTACGAGAGCTTGCGCTAACAAGCGGTTTGGTCGATGTTAAAGTCGCCGCCATCGATCAACAATGGTCAGGTTTAAAGCTTGTGTATCGTAAAGAGGATCGGCAATGAGTTTATACACTATGCGGGAAAAAAGTTAAGCCCGTCAGCAAAAGTGGCAGCGCAAAATGCACATGAAATCCATTGACCTCATTGGCGAGATACCCCCACAGATAGAGATCGTTGTCGTTTGTCATCCCATCTTGAGCCATACTCAAAAGTGGGCTTTCGGCTTCAACAAGCCATGTCGTCAAACCTTCATCGACATTGTCAGCCAAGCCATTTTCAAATTCCATACTGGCATAGGGTAGCTTTTTGCGTTGTCCCACATCAGGATATGGTAAATGATCTGGCAGTAATGGCGTACCCCAACAAGGTAACACTGCAATCTCGAACTCTGCGCCCGGCAACTGCATTAGATGCACATAATCAATGCGTCCGCCGACCCGTACCTCGCCCGACCAATCGAGTGTGTCTGCTTGCCAATTGAATTGCTTGAGAGCCGGACCATCGACAGCTCCCCAATGCAAAGTCAAGCGTTTAGCAGGGTATTCGAGTTGGAACAGACCATGCTCCCCTTCAACCTGTACTGCGCTATCGTCTGTTACTAACCAGAGCATATCCTGTGCGTAACTTGGGATATGCCAGCTTGATGTAAGCTGCCCTGATAATTCATCGTTCATCGTATTTACACCGTTTTCTACAGAATTTTTATGTGAGTTGGGAACTTCGTTGTGCTGTTTTGTGACTCATTATATAGAACTATTGAGCAGAGGGAAGGAACTCAAGGTGAAAAAAGTAGTTGGAACCAGCAGTCTATTGATCGCATTCGTGTTGATGGTTGCATGTACGCCGAACCAAGAAGCAGCAAATGATTCAATTATGGTTCTCACACAAGAAGGCTTTGGAGCAGCAGTTAATCTGCCTGAAGAAACAGCCGAACCCACTCTAGAGGTTCGCGTTGAAACACTCAGTCGAAGCGAACCAACAGAGGAAACCGCACCGACCATCATGCCAACACAAATCCCTGCAACGGCTGTGCCTGTCCAGCGAAACAATATATCGAGCAATGAGATCGAAGTTGCACAAACAAATGCTTGTACCTTACGTACCGACTGGCAAACATACATTGTATCTTCAGGCGATACGCTATCAAGCCTTGCTGTTGCAACGCGCTCGACTACTGCCGAGTTAGTCGCTGCAAATTGCCTAGCAAACGCAAATAATATCGTTGTTGGGCAACGGTTATACGTACCCAATCAACCGATCATCCCTGTGCCACCAACACCGACATACATACCCAATACACCAGTTCCACAACCGATATATACAATCACACCTACAGGGGAGTGGGGAATAGGTAGATTATGATAGACTTGACAAATGAAAGCACAATGTCCTCACTGTCAAAATGGAACAGAACAAGTCAAAGCTGGTAAAACACGCT
>Ga0207422_1004179_pt1 | contig 12428 bp, 10 predicted proteins | sample MarCyaLeptolynsp_FD_187757 | JGI IMG/M metagenome (GOLD analysis project Ga0207422, IMG submission 187757) | Marine cyanobacterial communities from Panama - species 1 Leptolyngbya sp. (SPAdes) | ecosystem: Environmental > Aquatic > Marine > Unclassified | place: Panama: Panama City | collected...
CCATCGCTGCGACGTGAACTTTCATTGACGCCCGGGCGGCCTTTTCAACCTCTTTCGGATCGGTTTCCGCCTTTGCCCGCCACTCTGCCACGGTCCAGCCTTGTGGAAGATAGCCGTTTACCGGGTCGTGTGCGGATGTCTGGTCGGTGACGATGTCGGGCTTGATGCCGCGCCGGACGATTTCCGGAAAAACATCTGCTGCATTGCCGATCAGGGCGACGGACTTTGCCTCTCCCGCCTTCGTCCAGCGATCGATCAGCGCCAATGCTTCGTCGAGGGAATCGGTTTTTTCGTCGACATAGCGCGTACGCAGGCGGAAGTCCGCGCTTTTCTCATCGCATTCAACGGCGAGGCAGCAAGCGCTTGCCATGACCGCGGCGAGCGGCTGCGCACCACCCATGCCGCCAAGGCCACCTGTCAGGATCCAGCGGCCTTTCAGGTCGCCACCATAGTGCTGGCGCCCGGCTTCCATGAAGGTTTCATAGGTGCCCTGGACGATGCCCTGCGTGCCGATATAGATCCACGACCCGGCCGTCATCTGGCCGTACATGGCCAGGCCTTTCTTGTCGAGTTCGTGGAAATGATCCCAATTGGCCCAGTTCGGGACGAGGTTCGAATTGGCGATCAGAACGCGCGGGGCATCCTTGTGGGTCCTGAAGACCCCGACCGGTTTGCCGGATTGTACGAGCAGAGTTTCGTCTTCCTCGAGCTGCTTGAGGCTGGAAACGATGCGATCGAAATCGTCCCAGGTGCGAGCTGCCCGGCCGATCCCGCCATAAACCACAAGCTCATGCGGGTTTTCCGCGACGTCCGGATGGAGATTGTTCATCATCATGCGCAGCGGTGCCTCGGTCAGCCACGACTTTGCGTTCAGCTCCGTACCGGTTGGCGGATAGACGTCGCGGGCGTTGTGGCGGCGGTCAGTCATGATGCGCTCCCTCAAAAGTCTGATTTTGTTCGGCAAGTGCCGGCGCAAGAACCTCTAGTGTGATCAGGATGTCTCTTAGATGCACGCGAAGGCGCTCTGCCTTTTCTTCGTCGTAGTCGAACGGCAGGTCCTCGCTCGCGAGATGTGTCTGCTGCGCGAGTTCCATCTGAACGGCATGAAAACCCGCGCCAGGGCGGCCATAGTGACGCGTTGTCCAGCCACCCTTGAAACGGCCGTTGAGAACGGCGCTGTAGCCGTCGGCTCTTTTCGTCCGGTCGAAAACGGCTGCTTCCACGTCCGGGGTGCAAGTGGCGCCGTTGTTCGTACCGGTGTTGAAATCCGGCAAGACACCGTCAAAGAGGAAGGGAACCACCGAACGGATTGAATGGCAGTCATACAGGATCGCGGCACCGTGTTCTGCCCTGACCCTGTTCAGTTCCGCCTCCAAAGCGGCATGGTAGGGTGCATGCCAGGCAAGACGCCTTGCTTCGATTTCGGCGCTGTCCGGCTCGCCGCCGTCCTGATATATCGGTCTGCCGTCGAAGTCGGTCGTCGGGCACAAGGTGGTGGTGTTCTGGCCGGGATAGAGGCTGACGCCTTCCGGATCGCGGTTCGCATCGATGACGTAGCGATGAAAATTTGCGCGGACCATGGTCGCGCCGGGCAGAAGGCCGGTGTAAAGCCTGTCGACATGCCAGTCGGTATCGGCGCGTTTTTGCCCGCGCGCATTGAGGCTGTTCCAGATCGAATCGGGAACGAAGGTGCCCGAATGCGGCACACCGAGAACGACAGGGCCGTCGCCCCTGATGACGTCAACCGGCTGCATACGCCGCTCCCAGTTTGATCATGTGATCGCCGGAGAGAACCGACACCAGAATCCTGGAGCGGACGAGTTCTGCCGCCTTGTCCAGGTCGGGCGCCAGATAACGATCTTCCTCGAGGGCGGGGACGTCAGTGCGCAGTCTGTCAATAACGGACTGAAGGGCCGGACTTGTTGTCAGCGGCGCCCTGTGTTCAATGCCTTCGACCGCACACAGAAGTTCTACGCCCAGAATGTGGGAAAGATTGGCGTTCATGCGGCCGAGGCGCCGTGCGCCATGGGCCGCCATGGAAACATGATCCTCCTGGTTGGCGCTGGTCGGCGTGGAGTCGGTTGAGCAGGGATTGGCGAGGTGCTTGTTCTCGCTCATCAGGGCGGCGGTCGTGACCTCTGCGATCATCATGCCGGAATTCAGTCCCGGATCCTTGGCGAGGAACGGCGGCAGATCGAATGAAAGGGTCGGGTCGACCATCAGGGCAATCCGGCGCTGCGAGATCGCGCCAAGTTCTGCCACCGCGAGTGCAATCTGGTCGGCGGCAAAAGCAACGGGTTCTGCATGAAAGTTGCCGCCTGACACGATCCTGTCGGCATCAATCAGGACGAGAGGATTGTCGGTCGCCGCATTTGCTTCGATTTCAAGAGTGGTTGCGGCCATGCGCATCAGGTCGACACAGGCACCGGCCACTTGCGGCTGACACCTGATGCAGTAGGGGTCCTGAACGCGTGTGTCGCCCTCCCGGTGACTTTCCCTGATCTCGGACCCGGTCATAATCTCCCGCATGGTCCGTGCGACCTCGATTTGGCCGCGGTGACCGCGCAGTTCGTGAATGCCTGCGAGAAGCGGTGCCGTCGAGCCCATGATGGCATCGGTGGACAGGCTTGCCGTGACAAGCGTTGCTTCGGCCAGCCGCCAGGCGTCGAACAGGCCGACAAGGGCGCAGGCGGTCGAGAACTGGGTACCGTTGATGAGGCCGAGACCTTCCTTCGGACCGAGCACGACCGGGTGAAGACCTGCCCTTGAGAGGGCCGTACCACCGGGCATCCGCTCGCCATTCAAGACGGCTTCGCCTTCACCGATCAGAACGGCCGTCATGTGCGCAAGAGGGGCCAGATCACCGGAGGCCCCGACCGAACCTTGCGAAGGGATGACCGGCGTAACGCCACGCTCAAGGCAGTCCTCGATGAGTTGGAGAACGTCAAAACGAACACCGGAGGCGCCGCGACCCAGCGACAGCAGTTTCAGAACCATCATCAGCCGCGTCGTTGTGCGGTCGAGAGCTTCGCCGACACCGCAGCAGTGAGACAGGATCAGGTTGCGCTGGAGTGTCTCCGTGTCTTCGGCGGCGATCTTGACGCTGGCGAGTTTGCCAAAGCCGGTGTTCACGCCGTAAACGGCTTCGGCACCGCGCGCTGCAGTTGCCACACGCTCGGAAGCCTGACGGATCGCTGTCTCTGCAGCCCTGTCGATACGGACCGTGAGTTCGTCCCGGTAGATACGTTCCAGGTCAGCGAGGGTAACGGAACCGGGTTGCAGGGTGAGGGCGCTCATTGGCAGCCTCCGAAAATGCGTTTTTCCAGGGAATTGAACCCGATCCGGTAGCTGAGCTCGGCGGGGTGCCTGACGTTCCAGACGGCAAGGTCCGCACGCATTCCTTCCTCGAGCGTACCCCGATCTTCCAATCCCAGTGCTCTGGCGGCTTCCCTGGTAACGCCGGCCAGGGCTTCTTCGGGCGTCAAGCGGAACAACGTGCAAGCCATGTTCATGGTGAGAAGCAGCGAGGCAAGTGGGGAGGAACCGGGATTGCAATCAGTGGCAAGAGCTATGGGGACCTGATGCCGGCGCAGAAGATCGACGGGTGGGAGTTGTGTCTCGCGCAGCGTGTAAAACGCACCGGGCAGCAGAACTGCGACGCCGTTGCTTTCCGCAAGTGCTTTCACACCGGTCTCGTCCAGATATTCAAGATGATCGGCTGACAAGGCGCCATAGGAAGCGGCCAGCGCCGTGCCACCAAGATTGGACAGTTGTTCGGCATGAAGCTTCACTGGAAGACCCAGCTGATTTGCCTTGTCGAAAACACGTGCAATCTGTTCGGGCGAAAAGGCAATTCCTTCGCAAAATCCATCGACAGCATCGACAAGGCCTTCCGCATGGGCCGCTTCCAGTGCAGGCAGGCAGATGTCGTGAAGATAAGCGTCCGGGCGATCTTTATATTCCGGGGGGACGGCATGCGCACCGAGGAAACTCGTGCGGACCTTAACGGGACGAACGTCCCCGATTTTTCGCGCCGTGCGTAGCATGCGCAATTCGGTTTCCAGATCGAGACCGTAACCCGACTTGATTTCAAGTGTGGAGACACCTTCCGCGATCAGGGCATCAACCCGGGGAAGCGCTGCGGCAAGGAGTTCCTCTTCACTGGCAGCGCGGGTTGCCCTTACTGTAGAGACGATACCGCCACCGGCCCTCGCGACCTCTTCATAGGTTGCGCCTTCAAGCCGCATCTCGAATTCTCGGGCCCGGTCACCACCGAAAACAACGTGGGTATGACAGTCGATCAGCGCAGGCGTCACAAGGCGGCCGCCAAGGTCTTCACGGGTCCAGTTCGCGTAATGCGCCGGCAGATCTTCGCCTTTTCCGACCCACGCGATTCGGTCGCCGTCCAATGCCAGCGCGCCATCCTCAACCAAGCCGTAAGGCACATGTTCGCCGGCAAAGGTTGCCAGGTCGGCATTGGTCAGAATGTGCTGGGACAAGGACCATCTCCGGCTTGATTAGATTGCGTTATAAGATAATATGCATGCACATATTAACGTGTCAATGAAGGAAACGGCATGTCGATGGTCGCCGGAGCAACGATTTTTGCAGAGCAGGCGCTTCTGCCCGATGGCTGGGTGAAAAACGTCGCCGTAACCGTTGCCGAAGATGGCCGAATTTCGAGCGTCGACCGCGATTGCACACCGAGCGGAAACCGCGTCGGCATTCTCTTGCCTGCTCCGGTGAACCTGCACAGCCATGCGTTTCAGCGCGCAATGGCAGGTATGAGCGAAAAGCGGGGGAGCGAGGCGCGTGACAGTTTCTGGACCTGGCGCCAGATCATGTTTCGCTTCCTGGATGCGCTGACCCCGGAAGATGTCGAAGCAATTGCCGCATTCGTGCAAATGGAAATGCTGGAGGCCGGTTACGCGGCCGTCGGTGAATTCCACTACCTTCATCACCAACCGGGAGGAGCGCCTTACCGGAACCTCGCCGAGCTGTCGGAACGGATCATTGCTGCAGCGTTTGAGACCGGTATCGGATTGACTCATCTTCCGGTGTTCTATCAGTTCGGCGGATGCGACAAGCGCCCGCTTGCTCCGGGACAGATCCGCTTCGGCAATGATTCCGATCGCTTTGCACAACTGCACGAGCTGGCGGCGAAAGCGATAGACGCGCTGCCGGACGATGCGGTTCTTGGGGTGGCGCCGCATTCTCTTCGAGCCGTCGACGAGGACGGGCTTTCAATGGCGGTATCCCTGGCAGGTGAAAAACCACTGCACCTGCACCTGGCGGAACAGGTTGCGGAAGTCGAGGAGGTTCAGGCGGCACGGGGCATGCGTCCGGTGGAATGGCTGCTCGACAATCAGGCGGTTGGCAAGAATTGGTGCCTGATCCACACGACGCAGATGACCGCAGATGAAACAATCGGGCTCGCCCGTACCGGCGCTGTTGCCGGCCTGTGCCCGATCACCGAATCAAGCCTCGGTGACGGGATCTTCGACGGTGTGCGTTTTCTCGACCATGGCGGGCGGTTCGGCGTGGGTTCGGATTCGAACATTCGTATTTCGCTGTCGGAGGAGCTCAGGACGCTGGAATATTCACAGCGCCTTCGGGACAGGAGCCGGGCAACTGTTGCCACGACTGAAAAATCGACGGGCCGGGTTCTGTTTGAGGGTGCGGTTGCCGGCGGCGCGCAAGCCGCGGGCCGGTCGTCCGGAGCGTTAGCGGCAGGCTGCTTTGCCGATCTGCTTGCGCTCGACGAAACCGCCATCGATCTGGAGGGGCGGGAAGGCGACGAGATCCTGGACAGCTACATCTTTGCCGGCGATGACCGGATGGTGAGGGACGTCTGGTCCGCCGGACGGCATGTTGTCGTGCACGGAAAACATGTAAAAGGCGATGCAATCCGGGCACGCTACCGGGCTGCCATGAAATCTCTGCGTGCCAGAATGTAAGGGGACCACGTGACGCTGACGGACACAAATTCCTGGACAGGTATCCGCGAAGTGCTGCTGCGCCGGATCCATGACCGGATCTGGCAGCCAGGAGAGCAGATTCCGCACGAAGCGGACCTAGCGGAAGAGTTCGGCTGCGCGCGGACAACCGTCAACCGGGCACTGCGGGATCTCGCCGACAGCGGCCTTGTCGTTCGCAAGCGCAAGGCCGGGACGCGGGTTGCGGTCAACCCGCCCCAACGTGCGACGCTCACCATTCCGATCATCCGGGAAGAGGTGGAGTCGATTGGCGGCTCATACCGGCATTCGGTGCTGGAACGCGACCTCCGGCCATTGCCGGCAATGTTGCATGGCGCCTTTCAGGTGTCGCTCGGCGAAGACGTACTCTTTCTCAAGACGCTTCATTTTTCCAATGAGCGCCCCTACGCATTTGAAGAGCGTTATATCAATCTCGAAGCGGCGCCGGCTGCGCGAGACCTGTCATTCAAGGAGCTCAGCGCCAATGAATGGCTGGTGCACAACGCGCCCTACAGCCATGGCGACCTGTCGTTCTTTGCGGTCAACGCCGACGACAAGCTGTCCGGGAAACTGGATGCAGCGACCGGAACAGCTCTTTTTGCAATGGAACGCATCACCTGGGCAGGCGAATTGCCAATCACCCACGTGCGTCTGATCTTCGCGCCCGGCTACAGGATGCGTACGGAGATCTGATACGGACCGCCTGCGCGGCAAGTCTCAGCTAACGTCAGGACGTTCCGCCGACCGACCTGATGCCGGCGATCATTTCCGGCGCGTCCCAGACGCGTTCGCCGATTGCACCGAGGGCAACCTTGCCATTGGTGTCGACGATGTATGTCACCGGCAGGCCGTGCAGGAACCACTTGGCCGGCATCTCCTTGTCATTATCGAGGAGAATCGACATGCCTTCGTGCTCGATTTCGTCCAGGAAGGCCTGGATCTTGTCCTGCCGGTCGCCGACATTGACAGCAAGAACCGCGTAGTCGTCGGTGCCAAGTTCGCGTCCGAGCCGGGCCAGTGTCGGCATTTCCTTGCGGCAGGGTGGACACCAGGTCGCCCAAAAGGAAACGACCACCGTCTTGCCCTGGTAATCCTGCAGTTGATGAACCTTGCCGGCCAGGTCCGGAATGTTGAGTTCGGCATTGACCTTGAAGGCCGGTTCGGCAAGACCGAGACTGCGGAAATCGACTTCCTGTGAAAACGCGGGCGTCGCTGAGGCCGCAAGAGCAGCGCTTCCTACCAGCATTTCCCGACGGCTCAACTTGATCATGTCAGCACCCTGCACCTGTCATTCTGTCACTATGGGGGCGAATAGGCGCAAAGCCGTATTGCCTCCGGTGCTTCACAGGTAATCGGTTCCGGACCGATCTCAACTACACGGATTTTCAAATTCAGGCGATGAGGGGACGGGAGCGGGTCCTTCCTTCAGAGTTCCCAACAATCGCTAACCTTTGGAGGCTCTGGCAGAGGCGTCATCTGCGCCGCTGACATAGACGGCCAAAGTCTTGGCTACACCAGACTTTTGCAGCATTTGCGCCGCCGTTCTGAATTCCCTGACAAAGACCGGATCGGAACTGAGCGGGCCGAAAAGGTCGGGAATGTGCATATCTCCTTTTTGGGCAAAGACGCTGTCCGCCCAGGCTTTCAGGACCTCGGCCTTCTCATCCTCCAGTGCGAGTTTGTGCCCGTCTTCGTCTTCGCCAAGACAGAAACGGCACCAAAGCGCGGTCTCCAGGGCAAGGCCGGTGATCGGCAGACCGCGATCGAGACGATCCTGGATGGTTGGCAGGATGAATTTCGGCTGGCGGTTCGACCCGTCGAGACAAAGGCGTGAAATCGTGTCGCCGACCGCTCCGTTGGAGAAACGCTTCAGAACCGTATCCAGATAAGCTTCGAAACTGACATCCGGGATTTCCGGTACGGTTGGAAGAATCTCTTCGGTTTCAAGTTTTGCCAGGTAATTGCGGATCAGCGGATCGGCCATGGCATCATGTGCGAAATGGTGGCCCAGCAACGCTCCAGGATAGGCGATCGCGGCATGGCCGCCATTCAGGATGCGCAGTTTCATGAGTTCGTAGGGGGCAACGTCGGCGACGAACTCAACACCGACCTTTTCAAGTGCGGGGCGGCCTGCGGTAAACTTGTCTTCAAGCACCCATTGCCGGAAAGGTTCGCAGACAACCGGGGCAGCGTCTTCCAGTCCGAAGGTTTCTTCGACAAGCGCGCGTTCGCGGTCACCCGTTGCCGGTGTAATGCAATCCACCATGCCGTTCGGAAAGGCGACATTGGCAACGATCCAGTCGGCAGCCTCGTCGGACATCGCGCGTGCGTAGCCGACAACCGCCTGTTTGGCGATGTGGCCGTTTTCAGGAAGATTGTCGCAAGACATGACGGTGAATGGCATCAAGCCGAGCGCCCTCCTTCGAACAAGTGCAGAAACAAGCACGCCGAAGACTGTTTTGGGAGAGTCAGGGTTTTCAAGATCCGCGAGGATCTCAGGGTTCGATACGTCAAAACCACCGGAATTCGGGTCGACGAAGTAACCGCCTTCCGTGATTGTCAGCGACACGATCCGGATATCCGGCTGGCACAGACGCTTGACCAGGATCCCCGGGTCGATCTCGACAAAGTCGATCATTGAACCGCAAATGTGCGCATTCAGGCCGTCCGGGTCGAGTTCAACGACCGTGGTGAGCCAGTCCTGTTCGCTCAGGCGTTCGCGCATGGCCTCATCGTAGGGCATAAGGCCAGCGCCCACGATCGCCCAATCATACCCCTCGCCAGCTTCAAACAGTCTGTTCAGGTAAACAGCCTGGTGCGCGCGATGAAAGTTTCCGACACCGATATGAAGGATGCCGGGCGACAGCTTTGCCCGGTCAAAGGCCGGCCTCGCGATTGAAGCGGGGAGGGAAGAGAGCGTAGTCATATCCAGTTTTTGTGGCATTGGTCAGCTCATCCAGTTACCGCCGTCGACATTGTAGGTCTGGGCCACGACGTAGTCGGCATCAGCGGACGCGAGGAAGACGGCCATTCCGGTGAGATCGTCCGCGGTCCCCATGCGTCCGTAAGGCACCGCTTTTCCAACTGCAGCCTTCTTCTCACCCGGTTGAAGCCCCTCGTAGCGGGCAAAGAGTGCATCGACCCCATCCCAGTGTTCGCCGTCCACGACGCCCGGTGCGATGGCATTGACATTGATACCGTGCCGAATGAGGTCGAGGCCCGCGGATTGGGTCAGGCTGATAATGGCGGCCTTGGTTGCACAATAGACACCGACCAGGGCTTCGCCCCTGCGCCCTGCCTGGCTTGCCATGTTGATGATCTTGCCGCCGCTGCGGCGCCTGATCATGGATTTTGCCGTGGCCTGCAGCATGAAAAGCGAGCCGGCGACGTTGATGTCGAAGAGACGCTGGTAGCTGTCCCGGGTAATTTCAACGATCGGGGCAAGGTCGAAAAGGGCGGCGTTGTTGATCAAGATATCGATGCCACCGGTCCTGCTTTCGACTGCTGCGACGGCTGCATCGATCGAGTTCTGGCTCGTCACATCGAGATCCAGGGCATACGCCGAGGGGCCAATTTCAGCCGCGGTCGCCTCTGCCCTTTCAAGGTCAATGTCGGCGATGGCAACGGTCGCGCCCTCCTGCACATAGCGTTCGGCGAAGGTCTTGCCGATGCCGCGTGCAGATCCCGTTATGAGAGCCGATTTTCCTTCAAGCCGCATTATGCGATCCTCAGGCCCTGATTGTCGAAGCGGTGTATTTTGTCAGCTTCTGGCGTGAGATGGATTGTGTCTCCGTGCCGGAATGCGATGTCGCCGGGGGATCTGACGGTGACCGGTTCGCTGAGCCCTTCGACATCGACATAAAGGAAGGTGTCTGATCCCAGGTGTTCGGAGACGCCGACGGTTCCTGTCCACTTGCCCTCGGTGTGGGAGACGGTCAGGTGTTCCGGGCGGATGCCGATGGTGGCCGCGTCATATTCTGAGGAAAAGGCGCCCATCATGAAGTTCATCTTCGGCGATCCGATGAAGCCGGCGACGAACCGGTTGCGCGGCGTGTGGTAGAGCTCCAGGGGCGAGCCGACCTGTTCGATGATACCGGCCTGCAGCACCACGATCTTGTCGGCCATGGTCATGGCCTCGACCTGGTCATGGGTGACGTAGATCATGGTGGTGGCAAGGGTCTGGTGCAGTTCGGAGATTTCCAGGCGCATGTTGACGCGCAGCGCCGCATCCAGGTTCGACAGCGGTTCGTCGAACAGGAAGGCGGCCGGTTCGCGCACGATGGCGCGGCCGATGGCCACCCGCTGGCGCTGGCCGCCGGACAGCTGGCCCGGGCGCCGGTCCAGATAGTCGGTCAGGTTCAGCACCTTGGCGGCAGCTTCCACCTTCTTGTCCTGCTCGGCCTTGTCGAGACCCGCCATCCGGAGGGGAAAGGCGATGTTCTTCCTGACCGACATGTGCGGGTAGAGCGCATAGGACTGGAACACCATGGCCAGGCCCCGCTTAGCCGGGGGCACTTCGGTGGCATTCTGGCCGTCGATGTCGATGACACCGGTGGAGACGTCCTCCAGGCCCGCGATCAGGCGCAGCAGCGTGGACTTGCCGCAGCCGGACGGTCCGACGAAGACGACAAACTCGCCGTCGTTGATCTGAAGGTCCAGAGGCGGGATGACCTGGACGTCGCCGAAGCTCTTGGTGATCTGGTTGAGGGTAATCTGACCCATGATGAAGCTCCTATTTGACCGCGCCGAAGGTCAGGCCGCGTACAAGCTGTTTCTGGCTGAACCAGCCGAGAATGAGAATGGGGGCGATCGCCATGGTCGAGGCGGCGCTCAGCTTGGCGTAGAACAGACCTTCCGGGCTGGAGTAGCTGGCGATGAACGCCGTGAGGGGGGCCGCCTTGGCCGCTGTCAGGTTCAGGGTCCAGAACGCTTCGTTCCAGGCCAGGATGATGTTGAGCAGCAAGGTGGAGGCAATGCCGGGGATCGCCATGGGCGTGAGAATGTAGAGGATCTCTTCCTTCAGCGTTGCCCCGTCCATGCGGGCGGCTTCCAGGATCTCGCCGGGGATCTCCTTGAAGTAGGTGTAGAGCATCCAGATGATGATCGGCAGGTTGATCAGCATCAGCACGAGGGTGAGCCCCACCCGTGTGTCCAACAGCCCCAGCTCGATGAACAGAAGATAGATCGGATAAAGCACGCCGACGGCCGGAAGCATCTTGGTGGACAGCATCCACAGGAGAATGTCCTTGGTGCGCTTTGAGGGCACGAAGGCCATGGACCATGCAGCCGGGATGCCGATCAGGAGGCCGATGACGGTGGAGCCACCGGCGATGATGACCGAGTTCCACAGGTAGCGCATGTAGTCGGAGCGCTCCTGGACGACGGCATAGTTCTCAATTGTCCAGTCGAAGAACAGGAACAGGGGCGGATCGTTGATCGCCTGGGCTTCTGTCTTGAAGCTGGTCAGGATGGTCCACAGGATCGGGAAGAAGATCAGGAGACCGATTGCCCAGGCGGCAAGGGTGTTGATGGTCTTGCGGCGGGGTGTGACAGCACGGGCCATTTGGGGTCCCTCCTCAAGTGTCCAGGTTCTTGCCGACGATGCGCATCAGGAAGATGGCAACGATGTTGGCGAGAATGATTGCGTAGACGCCACCGGCCGAGCCGAGCCCGACATTCTGGCTTTCCAGGACACGCTGGAAGATCAGGTAGGTCAGGGTGCGGGTTCCGAAGGAGCCGCCGGTGGTGACGAAGATCTCTGCGAAGATCGCCAGCAGGAAGATCGTCTGGATCAAAACGACGATGGTGATGGCGCGCGACAGGTGCGGCAGGATGATGAAGGCGAAGCGCGACAGGGGTGGCGCACCGTCCATCTCGGCTGCTTCCAGCTGCTCGCTGTCGAGCGACTGGATGGCGGTCAAGAGAATGAGGGTGGCAAAGGGCAGCCACTGCCAGGAGACGATGATGATGATCGACATCAACGAGGCATCGCTGAGCCACTCGACCGGCTGGGCCCCGAAGGCCTTCCACAAATGGGCCAGAAGACCGTTGACCGGGTCCATGAACATGTTCTTCCACACCAGGGCGGAGACGGTCGGCATGACGAAGAAGGGGGCGATCACCAGAATGCGGACAATCCCCTGTCCCCACATGGGCTGATCGAGCAGGATCGACAACAGCACCCCAAGGATGATGGTGATCAGAAGAACACCGCCGACAATCACAAGCGTGGTTTGAATGCTCGGCCAGAACGCGCTTGAGGACACAAAGCGCGCGTAGTTCTCAAACCCCACCCAGCCAAGATCACCGCCTCTGAGCGGAAGATATCTCTTGAAGGAGAAGTAAAGCGTCATCGTCAGCGGGATAAGCATCCAGCCCAATAACAGGATAACAGCTGGCGCCATCATGAAACGCGCCGCAGAACGGGAATGCTGGGTAGCCATCGGCACACCT
>Ga0207422_1004181_pt1 | contig 12427 bp, 14 predicted proteins | sample MarCyaLeptolynsp_FD_187757 | JGI IMG/M metagenome (GOLD analysis project Ga0207422, IMG submission 187757) | Marine cyanobacterial communities from Panama - species 1 Leptolyngbya sp. (SPAdes) | ecosystem: Environmental > Aquatic > Marine > Unclassified | place: Panama: Panama City | collected...
AGACGTTCACCCATGGATTTGGCAGACTTCAAATCATCAGCGGTCGGCTTGGCCGGACCGTTCCAGTCGGCTTGCGTTGCCGCGGCGCGAACGCGCAGGAAATTCCGAAACCCTCCGGGAAACCGTATCCAACCATTGAAAATCTGCTCTTCGAGCCAGGCGTCGTAAACAGCTTGATAAAAAGGTGCGACCAGGTCCTCACGCCGGCTCACAACCTGCGGCCAGAGTGAGGCAATACCCATACGGACGCTTGAGTAAGTCGCGCCCTCATAGTCAAAGGCGAGAGCCTCATAAGAGACACCAATTGCCCGGGCGATCTCGCGCAATAAGTTGCGCATAAACGGCAGGTAATTGTTGTGTGGGTGATTGGTGTTATGGAACTCAAGCTCTTCACCGAAGAACAGGTGCGCGATCTTACCGTGCGCGCCTAAATCGAGTTTCGTGTTCTTTGCCCATGCCTCTTTCAGGCCGAGAAACGTCTCAAGTTCGCTTGAGACTTGCGGCTGTCCTTCGCCCTCGCCCTTGGTGCTCAGACCTTCAAAAACCTCTTCGGACAGGGCATTCGATTTGATCGTCGCCGCGAAAACAGTCTGCAAAAGCGCCGCAACGAGTGTGGCATCGGCAAGCTGATCAACCTGCCGGAAAACTTTCAGGATGGCTGCGAACGGAGAAATTCCGCGTGTCTGATCAGCATCGCCGTCAAACGTATGGATGATCAATGGCCGCCCGTCTTTATCGCGCGCGAGCATATCGACTGTCTTGTCAAAACCGTTTTGCCGAGCTCGGACACGATATCCGATCGCCATACCATCAACGTCCTGATAGACGCCTTGATGCAAACGGACCTCTTCACGCGTCTCCTGCGTGATCCGCAGCGGGCTCAAAAGCTGCACTTTCGTGCGCGTGAGAGAATTTGGACGTTGCCGCAGGACGATCCGCGCGACGCTCTCCCCAAAGGCATAGTGGGATTTGAGCTGCGTTCGTGCCATTTTGGCGATGGTCATCTTGCCGCGCGCATCGCATTCCATCGGGTTGTTGGCATAGGAACGAAACCGCATCGCCGCATTGCGCGCCCATTCACCCGCTTCTTCCTGACTAGCGAACCCGCACACCTGCCAGTCAGGTTTCGGTGTGAGTTTCAGGCCATTGCCGATGGTATCGCCGACAGCCTGATCGACCGCACCTTTCATCCAACCCGAATTGTGGATCGACTCAATCGCACGGGATGCAACCGATCCCCAAGCCTCGCGAACATCTTTCGACGCCTCGCGCAGGCTCGGACGCGGCCAACCGGCGAGAAATCCGCTGCGGTCCGGCCGCAGGTATTGCGCAGACGGCTGCGCTTGCCCCGGAAGCACTTCCGAGCGCGGAATTGAAGGTACTGATGTTCGCATGATCACCCGTTCAAGGATTTGGCGAGACGTTCAAAGGGATTTTCCTTCGGCTTCTCGGTCGCGTCTGCTGCTGCGGCCGGTTTTGGCGCGAGAGGAAGATCTTCCATGTCGAGCTGAACTTCTGTTGATTGAGTGCAGCGCTCAGCTTCCAGACCGTCCCACACGGCTCCAGGCATGGAGCGCAAACCGAGTTTGGTTGCCGCGGCTTCCGCCTGGTTCATCGTATCGAGCGGCTCATTGGCCTGGAGCGGGTCTTTCTTCCAACGCCAGACTTCAAACCCGTCCTTGTTCTTTTCGGCGACCCGACGCTCTGCCGTCAGCCCGCGGAAATATTCGTCATCAAGACCGCGCGGGAAAGAAACGAACCCGGGCTCAAGCGGGTCAGTCTTGCGGATGTTCTTATAGAGCCCGAGTTTCATGATCGAGCTGTTGAAGTTGTAGAACCGGCGTGAGTATTTTTTCACCTTGCCGGTTTTCTCGTTGTACTCTTGCTTGACCCGCTGCAGGCGCGGTGCCGTTTCTGACCGTGCGCCGCGAACCATGATCACGCGTGAGGCCGGGAAACGCTTTGCCCATCCCCAAACGTCGGTCGTATAGGCGTTGCCGTCGATCGCGGTCATATCGGGCTTTAACCGATGACCATAGGCATTCGGCCACTCATTGTTGACCAGCGCGTCGAGCAAGCCTCTGCTTGACTTCTCGCCGATGTAACCAGGCACAGTTCCGTAATCGATCACGAAACGGCGTAGGTTGCGATCCCAACCGACAAGCTGCCATTCCAGCCGGTCGCCCTGTACGTCGATCCCGAGCGTGATGAACACGGCACCTGCCGGGACCTGCCCCTTGGAATACTCCGAGAGGGCAGCACGATCGCGCAGGTCCTCCCACGGCGGCGCATCGCCGGCAGCTTCATATGCGAGGCCGACAACATCGTTCATAAACGTCTGTTCGCTGGCCGGGTCGCCTTTTGCTTTCAGCCAGGCCCGCGCAATGCGCTCGAACGTCTGCAGAACCGAATAGGCAGACCAGATCCAGAAAGACCGGTGCTGGCGCTTCGCTTTTTCGTTGCCCGCGCGCCATTCCAGCTTTTTGAGCATAGCGGGACGGTGGTGCTCTTCGATCACTCCACCGCAGTCAGGATCGGTGCACGTAAAATGCGCGCGCTCCGGGTGCTCTTCTTCCAGATTGGCCAGCATATTGTCCCACTCCAGGACCTGCATGTGACCGCAGTGAGGACACGGGACGTAGGGCCGCTCTTGACTGCCATCCTCGTAGTTGCGTGAGATCCGGCATCCGGGCAATACGAGCGGAGTTGATATCTTTGCGATCTTGGCGAATTCATGCGCCTGGCTTCGCGAATCTGCCTGCGCCTCCGGATCGCCTGCCGAGTTGGTCTCCCATTTGGCCAGATCGTCCTGGACCTGGTTCTTCATCGTAACCATCGACAGCGACGCCGGCGAATTCGCGCCCGATATCTGGATGGCACCGCGACCGTCTAGCCGTTCCTTGTAGAGGATCGAGTCGCCGCCATCCCGGCTCTTTTGGGAAAACAGCGCCCGCAAAGAGGCGGTGTTCTTCAGCATCGGCGCGAGTTTCTGTTTCGACCAGCGCTGCGCGTTGCCTTCCGTTGGATGAACGTACAGGAAATCACCCGGAACCATCTCAAGCGAGCCGCAGCAGAAAATGTTCGCCAGGACAGTCCCGCCAAGCTGCGCGCTTTTCTTCAGCGTCACGATCCGGCAAGGATCTTCCGGCGACATAGCCCGCAAAACCTCATCGAAATAGCCGAAAAGGTCCCGGTTGTACGGACCCGGATACGGGCTTTCGCGTTCTGAGAGGACAATGTTGTCCTCCGCCCATTTCAGATAATTGACCTTCGGCGGCGGCGTCCAGGCATCGGCCATGGCGTCATACGCTAGCCGCTCCGGGTTTGCCGTGTTCGTAACGTGGCAGTTCACTCGGCCGCTTCCATCATCGTCTCGCCGATCTCCGTGTCGACAGTGGCCGGCAGGGTTTCTGCCTTTGCCCTTGACGCTTCAGCTGCTCGGCTGCGCATCTCCATGAACTCGGAGCGCAGCTCATGCAGTACATCACGAACGGGCAATTCGAATTTGGACGCGATCTTGGCGGCCATAGTGGGCAAAGCACCTTCAAATGTCTGGATCATTTGAACCGCGATCCGTGTATTGCTGGCTCGGACTTCCTCGGTTGGAGTGAACCGGCCCTTGCGGGCTTCTTCGTCTTCAGCTGCCTTGCGGCTTCTGATCTGCTCCTGAAAGAGCCGCTCCTGTTTGAGCTTGTCCTCGATCGTCTGGACCCGCGGGTCCGGCAGATCAGGTTTCGACTCCGGATCAAGCCGCGGTGCCTGGTCGAAGGTCGGTTCGGCCGGTTGCTCTTGGCCGGTGAGCTGTGTCTCCAAGCCGTTGCCGAGCATCTGGCCAATATCGAGGTGACGACGCAGCTGCTCGCGCGCAACGGCGACATTGATCTTTGACCTTCGCCCTGCCCCAACCAGCGCATCACCGGAAATCTTGCCTTCGGCGATGTATTGAGAGACCCGGCCAGGACTGACGTTGAGGATGTTGGCGAATTCGCCCTTGGTGACAACGGCGTTTTCACCCGCGCTTGTTGTCACAGGTTCGCTCCGGCATTCTTCTCAACTTTAGGAGTTTAGGGGCCACTTTAGGACTTTAGCCGACTTTAGGCTTTGATTTTAGGGTCAGACTGGCGACACAAAACGCTCAGTCCCCCCGTTTTGTCTTTTGGCGGGATACGGTCCCTAAATGGCGGACGTGAAAAAGGTCCGCATCGCTGCAGTCCGAAGGCTTTTAGTTTCAAATCTGAGCTATCTGGATAATTGAGACATTCGCTTGACCGTGAACATCGTTGACAGAAGTCGAACCCGTGAAGCACGATTGTCAATATTGAATCACGGTTAAACCTTTGATGTGTTTGACCGGCGTGATGTCGGACACTGAAGTACCGTTGATATTGAGCTTCTGAAGAGACGCCAGTCCGCCAAGCGCGCTTACGTCCGACACTGACGTGTTCTGGAGATCGAGCCAAGTCAAGGACGTCAAACCACCAAGCGCGCTGAAGTCGGACACTGAAGTATCGCGGAGAGAAAGCTGCTGAAGAGACGTCAGACCAGAAAGCGCGCTGATGTCGGACACTGAAGTACCGACTAGAGAAAGCTGCTGAAGAGACGTCAGACCAGCAAGCGCGCTGATGTCGGACACTGAAGTACCGTTGAGAGAAAGCTGATGAAGAGACGTCAGACCGCCAAGCGCGCTGATGTCGGACACTGAAGTACCGACTAGAGAAAGCTGCTGAAGAGACGTCAGACCAGCAAGCGCGCTGATGTCGGACACTGAAGTACCGACTAGAGAAAGATGCACAAGAGACATCAGACCAGCAAGCGCGCTGATGTCGGACACTGAAGTATCGCGGAGAGAAAGCTGATGAAGAGACGACAAACCATCAAGCACTCTGATGTCGGACACTGAAGTACCATTGAGCGTGAGCTGCTGAAGAGACGTCAGACCAGAAAGCGCGCTGATGTCGGACACTGAAGTACCATTGAGAGCGAGCTGCTGAAGAGACGTCAGACCAGCAAGCGCGCTGAGGTTGGACACTGGAGTACCGTTGAGAGTGAGCTGCTGAAGAGACGTCAGTCCACCAAGCGCGCTGAGGTCAGACACTGAAGTATGGTTGATAGAAAGGTGCAGAAGAGACGTTGCTCGCGAAATCGACGGCGGTAATTTGGTAAGTTCGGCAAGGCCAGATAGATCGAGCCTCGTCTCAATCGTCGACCTAGGTACACGCAAAATATCTTCGATACGAGCCTCTACCTCTTCATATGCATTCCTTTCCTCTTCGGATGCGAATGCAGGTTCAAACTCGCGCTGGAATTCTTCCGACCCGTGTTTTACCGTGGTTGCTTCAAAACGCTTAATCTCGTCTTCCAGCTCTTGAACAGAACTTACCTGCTCCAGCGCTTTGAGATGCATGATCTGTGCAGAGGAAAGCCGAATAAAGCCGGGTATCGATTTATTCATTTCTTTCTAATCGCTTTCAAGTAGGGGCCGGACAACAAGCTTGTAACGTCCAGATGCGTTTTCAATGAGCGCTTGCTCCAAGACTCTTCGTCTTTGCTCCTCTATCCTTTGCGCCAATGCTTCATCTATTTTTCTGGGTGTTTGGCTATCAATGGTGTTTTTGATGTCACCAATCTTAAGATCGTTCTCATCCATAAGAATAACGAAGGTATCCATTTCGGTAAAGCGCCCAGAAAACGTACCAAGAGTGCCCTCAACAACATCAGCTGAGGCAATATCTGAAACGTCCCATAGAGTAACCGATGGGTCGCCGGTTTTTCCGAGAAATCGGAATGGCGTGGGTTCCTGAGTATTATCTGTTTCGTCAAACTCAACTTGTCCAAGTGTTACAATCTGCACCTGACAACGATCTGGAATGAGTTGTACCGAATATAGACCCGTTTCGTTGTCTTTTTCACCAAAGCGCACTGTCTTGAAGCCACTTCGCAATGTTACGCCATGCGTTCCCTTGGATTGCACGCCAGGTTCAATCCGGTTTTTTGTGCGGTCCTCTGCAGAAAGCGTGTGTTCGGCGTTTATAAACTGTGCTTCCATCACAAAGGCCTGCACGCGATCGTCCACGAGCTTCAACTCAACATTGAGCGCACGACCAGCCCTTTTTATGACAGCTATTTGTGTCTCATCGAGCGACCTCTTTCCGTCGAGGTATCCTCTAACGGTTTCTGGTTTGTATGTTTTACCTGTCTCAGCATCTGCCGTCTTTTTCGAGAGTACAAACCAAAATTCATCTTTGGATCTGGCAATATCTTTTGCCTTCAAAGCTTCAAACGCTTCATTGATTGATGTCTTGCAGAATATCCCCATGGATTGGTCACTCTCGGCATTGTCACGCCACAACAATACAAACGCGTTCAAGAACTGTCATCCTGAATGAATGGTATGGATTGGGACCAAATTTCCCAATTGGGATCGCCCGTTACCAGGCTGGTTTTCGTTTCCTGCGCATCGCTCCTGAATGAGCTGCAAAGTCACAAAGTCCTCGTTTTGGGAAACCAACAGTCTGCATCATATCCGCTACATGAGGTGCGCGCCTCCCAACGCAAAACTGGGAGTACCCAAATGGAACTAATGACGGCATATCTAAACATGGGCGCTGATGCAGCGGTCATACTATCCATGATCATTTTGATCACCCGGAAACAATAAAAACGGGGCTATCAAGCCTCAACACTTATGAAATGGAACGCACGCGTTCTGTTACATCGCTGACGGTGCAGAAGTTGTTACTTCTGCACCTATCACTCAGGAATTTAAATTGAATCTTTGTTCGCCCAATAGAACCCCGTCGCACCAACACCGCCATTCGGCGTTTCAGTTGGCTGGGTTCGCCGCCTCAGTCGCTCCGTTTGTTTGGTGAATACTCTCACCCGTGCCCGAGGGGTCCGACGAATCGTCCTGATGATTTGGTAACGCAGGAAGCTCGACAGCGTCAACAGGGACGCTCAACGGGATCTGCCCGCTTTTGCACTCGATATACCCGTCAAGCCGCTGCTTGGCCCTGTCATAGCCGGTATAGGTGTAATCAATCCCGCGCCATGCCCCTTTGACCAAAGCAAGCTTTGAGCCTGTCGGCAGATCAGCAATCACGGCGATGAAGCCTTCAGGGATCGGCTCACCTTCAAACGTCCCATGTGAGACGTCGATGACCTCGCACAGATCCGCCTTGCTGACGCGCGTTGCAGATCCGTTTTCACTAAAGCAAACAAGACCTTCAACACCATCACATGAAAGGACATCGTCAACGCATTGCCCCTTGTCGCGATCAATTCCTGCGAACAGATATCGCACAAACATCGGCCTTTTCGTGGTGTACGTTGAACCCTGTTTCTTTTTGCTGCTCGCCCCGTATGAGCGCTCAATGCATTCAATCGGCAGGTAGGCCAATATGCCTTTTGCCATCAGACCATCATGCGCCCTGCGTTCGCATTTCGGGTTTGTGTGGATAACAACCCATTCGACAGAACTGCGGCACACAAGAGCCTTGAGCAGGTCGACGTTGTAAACGGTATCGGGGCGTTTGATCTTGTCCCTACTCATTCTGCTGCCTGCCTTTCTGTGAGTTTTGCGTGTTCCACTTCGAAGCGGGCGAGAGCCGCCCTGACTGCGTCGAACGGCGTCCGATGCTCGCCATCATCGCCGGGCGGTGCAGGCATCCAGACCCATTCGGGGCAATCCCTGTCAGGCCCGAACCACGGCCAGCCCTTCTTTTCGTGAAGATCACGCCATGCAATCCAAGCCGATGAATTGCGATGCACCTTCCCGAACAGATCAGCTAATGGCGCCAATGCCGGATCGCCTGCTACGCCAGCACGCCTGCGGATCGCCCGATCGTGCATGCTGCAGACTTTCGGCCATCCGAACTTCGCCAACCGCTCAAGGTTGACCCGATCGGCAGCTTCGCCGCCCTTTTCGATCTCAAGTTTCTGGAAATTGGTGAGCACCGGCATTTGGCGCAAAGGCTCGCTCATAAGCTCGCTCAGCCGCACCGCGCCCCACATTTTACCGAATGGCTTTGCGATCGCAGTTTGCGCAGCTTCTTCCTTGCCAAAGTTCTCGGGAACGTCGTTCCAAAGCTTTTCCCGGCAATAGGTCGAAGGTGCAGGCACATGGTCCCGGCCCTGCGACCTCAGGAGCGCAAACCAGTCATCGCGCCGTTCGATCGCAAGATCCTGCTCAGCCTCGCTCAGATGCTCGAATGCGCTCCTGGCTTTTTCCTTCGGCATGCCCTGCAGGTTCGGCCAGTTCTTCACCAGCTTCCAAAACAGCTTTTCAATCTGTTTTTCAGATCGAAGTTCAATCTCTCCGTCTTCGCGCGCTTGCGCGCTTCCGGGTTGAGTTCCTGGTTCTCTTACAGGGTTAGTGTCCGAATTTCGGACACGGGAATCGTCGTTTTTCGGACACGGGATTGGCTCTTTTTCGGACACGGGATCGCGCTTAATGCCGTGTCCGGATTTCGGACACGGGTTTTGGGGCCCTGCCGTCTCGAAATCGGCTTCAAAAGCCAGTCTATAGCGCGTGTTTTTCTGCTTCTTCGTGTCCTTGTGCCAGCGCTGTTCGCGCCGGATCAGACCGCGTTCTTCAAGAGTATTGAGATGCAGGTTCAGCGTCGACCTGCTCATTTCGCAGTCTTCAGCCAAGCGCTCCTGGCTGGGAAAGCAGCCAAGATCATTGTTGTGCCGGTCGGCAAGATGCCAGAGAACCACCTTCGTTGCGGGTTTCAGACCACGCTGCTCAACAGCCCAATTGGTCGCCTTGTGGCTCACAGAGCGCCCTCCTGCTCTTGCGGCAACACAGAACTAGACGCCGTCGTATCATCGGGAAAATCAAAGGCGAGCGTGACTTTCATCAAGCCGCCAATGTTGGAAGCCTCAAGCAGGCCCTTGCGCCGCAATTCCATGATCGCGGTCCAGATCTTCAGCATGTCGACTTGCAGATGCGACGCGAGCCCGATCGTCGGTAGCGTCAAAGGCCCGCTTTCGTGCTTTGCGGCAAGCGCCATCAGCACCTGACGGCGCAGGCATGGATCGGGCATGTCAAATGCCGACGCCTGCCGCGTTGCCCAGATTTCAGCTTGGTCGCTCATGCGGCAAGCCCCTGCGGAAATTTGTTGCAAGAATCCGCTGCAAACCCCAAGCTAGCAGCACAACGAGGGGTTGACCTATGATTAGAAAACCCACGCCCGACGAATTTGCTTACGGCGCAATGCTGCTTGGGACACTGCTGGTTGGCATACTGCTTGGCGTTTCTTTCGCTAACGCAGAAAGACTTCGCGAATGGATTGGCGCTTTTAGTGGGTGGGCGGCAGCAATCGCAGCAGGTGTAACACTGGTTTACTTGCGCGCCACACTCGAAGCCACCCGACAGCAAGCCGCACAGGCCGCACTGCAAAACGACATTGCAACCGGGAACCTGCCAGCCAACATTTTTGTTGAAGAGAGCATTGGGCGCGGAGAAGCCGCAACCGCCTATCGCGTCGTTATCGAAAACCAAAATTCTCGCGATTTGGTCGTCAAGAAGATCGCGCTCGCGCATCCAAAAGCTGGGAAACTTTGCGTCTTTGACAGAAGCAATAGTGAGCTTTTGCGGGACAAGAAATATGAAGATCTGGAGCTGCTCGAAGCCTATACAGATGAGATGAGTGTTCGGGGTTGGATTCGCCAAAATGAGCCCAAAAACAGCACCGGGCGTACTTTTTACATCATCATGGATGACAATCAGGCACACAATGGTGATGCTTCTTTTGAGGTCACTTTCGTCTTCAGAGGCGACAACGAATTCACTACGGAAGTAGCAGACTTCAGACCCGTTAACTGACATCACTCTGAGCCTCCCGCCATGCCGAGCGCGTGAACGTAGAGATCGAAAACCGCATCCTCCTCTTCGCGCTCATGTGGTTGCTTTCGCCGCCACGCGATTACACGCTTAAGGATCTTGACGTCGAATCCATTCGCTTTCGCTTCGGCATAGACGTCCTTCTTGTCATCGTTGATGACTTTCATTTCCTCTTCGAGCCGCTCGATGCGCTCGACAAAGGCACGCAGCTGGTCAGCCGCAACTCCACCCGGATCGCTCACGTCACGCTCCTATTGCTTGCTTGAGAAGAAAATTGTCGTTTGGTTGGGCCATGGGCTGCGCTTCTGGCGCACCCGCAAAAGGGGATGCCCCACGCGGCCAGAACTTGACGCCCCGGCCCTGCTCCGCCTCCGCCGCATGAAAGCGGTACCAGCCGCAGGAATCCTTTTCCGCGTGGTCCGTGCCTGGAAACCATTGGAGGCGCGGCAGCGGCACAAAGTCGGTCATGAACCCGCGAACGATCGGCGCCGCCCGCTCTGAAAACATCCAATTGCCGTAAAACAGCAGCCAGGTCGGCACCATCCTGGACCAGCGCACAATCAGCTCATGCAACAGCTTCCAGGACCACGGCGGATTGGTGACGATCGCATCCGCGCCGTTCAGGTCCGCAAAGGTCAGCTCGCGCCCGTCCCGCTGGATCACATGCCCCTGACCGCCCGGCAGATCCGGGTCGACCTTGATCTGCGTTTTCGGCTCAAGGTCATAACGCCCGAGACACTGCAACCCACCGCGCATCAGCGGCCCGACAACGTGCCCCCAGCCCCAGCAGGGTTCAATGAAAGTGCGAATGCCATCATGCTTCAAAAACGGCACCACAGGCGCCACCGCGCGCGGGTCGATCGTCAAGTATGCATCCTTCGCGATGCGGTCGCGGCTGGAACGCTTGCCCATTCAAGCGAACTCCCGACCGGAATTTGTGTCATGGGTGTTTTCCCGTGAAACACCTTCCACGAAATCACGCGGATCAACGCCCAGCACATGACCAAGAACGCAAACAGTTTCTGCGCGGGCGAAAATGTCTGGATGCGCTCGCTCCGCTCGATAAATCGTGCTGAAACTGACACCCGTGATTTTCTCTAAATCCCGTGGCGTGAGACTTCGCGCCTCTCGAGCTTCGCGCAAAGCTTCGCCAAGTTTTTCACGATCGAGCTTCATTGCGCCCCACCCCGAAAATCGACGATCAAGACAGGCTCACCGTGGCGCGTAGCGCGCACCAGACCGTTCCATGCGGCAATTTTCTCTTGTGTATCGGCAGATGAGTTCACGCCCGCCAGGACGGCGCTCACTTTCGTGACGCAAATTCCGGTTTCAGCCGCGATTAATTCGGAGGCGTCAGCAAACCCCGCAGGCTTGCCAAGCGACCGCAACCGATGCTGCGCCCGCGCCCAAGAAAACAGTTTCAGCGTGCGCCGGATCTCCACCGTCATGCCCAGAGCCCCCGCGACTGAAGCAAACGAAGCGACCGTCGCGCCTTCTCAGCTGGTTTCGACCCTGCGCGCGTAGTGTAAAGCTCCGCACAACACCCCGCGCAATAGCTCTTCCCTTCAACCACTGGCGCACCGCAATAGAACTTCTGCGAAATCTCGGTTTCGTTCTTGCCCCAAAGCGGGCGGCGGCACTGCCCGGCCTTCAGATCAAAAAGCGTCGGCTTTTCAGCATTCTGCGAATTTCCGGTTTCCGGGGCCGGAACTTTCGGCAGCGCAGGCGCAGGAAGTGCCCTCACGCGTGCACGCGCACGCGAGGCATTGGCTCTCGCCTCAACTTCCATGCGCTTTGCGCGCGCCGAAACAACGGCTGGAAACGTGTGCAGCTGATGCCGGTTGATGATGCCGAGAACATGGTTCTTGCCGATCGGGCCATAGATGATCGAAAGCTGCGCCGCCGCTTCGGCAACACTCCGCCCCTCGACCAGCTGGCCTGCAACGGCGTCACGTTTTTCGTGCGCCGTCAGGTCCGCCCAGACCAGCTGGCCAAGCGCGTCTTCTGCAAGGCTCATGACCCCCTCTTTCTCTGTTTCGCAATGTCTCGGTAGTGGCGAGCGGCTGTCTCAAACATCAGAGCTTCCGCCAGAAACCCCTGGCGCGTTCCCGAGCGCAGTGGTTGAAGGTCGGCACTGGTGAAAAGATCCAAAAAGAAGGTGAATCGGCGAAGATCCGCGAACTGAGAGACGAGTATTTTCCGCTGGACTGACATCATTCGCCCTCCCCGCGCACGGTCAAAAGCTGCTGTTTCAGCTGGGAAAGGTCATTCAACAGGCGTGGCACGAGGCCTTGCGCCTCATCCTTGAACTCGTCTTGTGAGATTTCACCGGCAAGCAAGCGGCTGATCAGTGTCGGGAAAGCCCAATGCCGCGCGCCCACGGCCGCAAGTTCCAGATCCGGGGCGGACGTGTCGCGGTCCGGTTCAGGCACGCGCACGAATGTTCCGCCGGCCATCTCGCAGAGCGCAATCAACAGCGGCGGCACTTCTCCCCGCTCGCGGCTGTCAAGCACGAGGTCGGCGAGTACATCGACCGGCATGAACGTATCGCGGTGCCGATCATTGCCGGTGTTGGAATAGTCG
>Ga0207422_1004183_pt1 | contig 12426 bp, 13 predicted proteins | sample MarCyaLeptolynsp_FD_187757 | JGI IMG/M metagenome (GOLD analysis project Ga0207422, IMG submission 187757) | Marine cyanobacterial communities from Panama - species 1 Leptolyngbya sp. (SPAdes) | ecosystem: Environmental > Aquatic > Marine > Unclassified | place: Panama: Panama City | collected...
GCTCAGATCATCCGCCTGCCAGGCATCGGTGATCTGCTGTGGCGCATTGTCGGACGCGGCATGCTGCTGGGCGACCCGCAATACAATGAAGAGGGTCTGCCGGAGGAGAAACGTCTCCAGGGAGATATCCGCATACAGATGGAATATCGTGGGTATCTGGACTCACTCTTGTCCACCCTGCGCAGCTCGCCCTTGACGAGCCGTACGGAAACCTATCAGGGGCTTGCCTCTACCGGCCTGCCGGTGATGGCGGTGTTTGGTGAAGATGATCCGACGGTTCTGCCCAGCAGCGTTGAGAAGCTGCGCGGTCTTGTGCCGGACGCTGATGTTCACATGCTCGACGACGCTGATCACGGCCTCAACTACAAGCGGTTTGAAGCAACAAATCCGCTGCTGGCGGGGTTCTTTTCCCGGTCAGATTAGCCCTCAAGCCAGCGCTTGCAGTCACCCCGGTGCCAGCGGTAGAAGATGGCATCAGCAGTTATCCATGCAGGGAATCCGAAAGATGGCCGGAGCAGTCGTACCAAAATTCAGAAACGACGAGGCGGTAGCGATTATCGAAGTCGGCGTGAAGGAATTTCACTGCACCGGCGCCAGCGCTCCGCATGACCATCCGCATGTGTATCTCGACATGGGCGTGGATGACGAAATCATCTGCCCCTACTGCTCAACGCTGTACCGCCTGAACACCAGCCTCAAGGCGACGGAAAGCATCCCCGCCAGCGCCATCCTGATCCCCGAGCCGACCGGCGACGACCGGCGCTAGAGCTTCGGGTTTACTAGGCAGCCACCAGATGTGCCGGGCGGCGCAGCTCTTCCGCCAGCCCCTCGCCCATCAGATCAATGAAGTTCTCCGCGTAGAAACCGTCGATGGCGCTCTGCGACATGCCCTCGAGACTTGCGTCGAACCGCTTGAGCGGATTGCGACCGCCTTCCACATGGGGGAAGTCGGTCGAGAACAGGCATGTCTCTTCCCCTGAGTTAGCGATGATCCAGCCCGCATCCTCATGGGGATACGGCGCGACCCGCAGCTGGCGGCGCACAATCGCGGACGGCTTGTCCGACAGGGCCTGCAACCGGTCTTCGTTGCGCATGAAGGCGTGCGCCGCTGAATCCATCGACCGCATCCAGCCCGGCAGCCAGGCTGCCCCCAGCTCGATGGCACCCCATTTGAGAGTGGGGAATTGGTCAAACACGCCATCAAAAATCAGTGTCGCCAGTGTCTGCATGGCCGAGTGCGGGATCGGCATGTAGCTGACGGAGGTGAAGTTGTCGTCGCCCCCATGGAAGTCCGGCACCGGCGGCAGGCCGTTTTCCTTGTAGACGGGATTGAGACGGTCTTCGCCGCCCACATGCATGAGCACGGGAATGCTCGCCTCCTGCGCCATGGCCCAAACCGGAAACAGGTCCACATGGCTGGGGCTATGCCCCTGCGGGCACCAGGAGGGAATGAGCAGCGCCTTGGCACCAAGCGCGATGGCATCACGCGCGATCTTTTCAGCCCGCGCAAAATCCTCAAGCGGCACATAGGCCGTGGCGAGGAGACGCGCATCCACCTTGCAGAAATCCATCATCATGCGGTTATGCGCATCGGCCACCGCATAGCAGAGCTCCATGTCGTTGCTCTGGTCGAGACCGAAATTGCCAAGGCAGAAGGTAGTGAAAACAAGTTGGCTGGCGACCCCCAGCAGGTCCACCGCCCGCGGCCGGTCTTCGGGCAGGAACGAGCCCATGCCTTCATAGTTCTTGCGCGCCATGATGTTGGCATCCGCCTCGCTGCGGAAGGCCGGGTCTGCCTGTGTCGCGCGGGCCTGATCCGCCCAGGCATTGTCGGCAATCTTGGTGCGGTAGATGTCCAGCGCGTGATAGCGGTCCAGCAGGCGTTTTTCGAGATAGGGGTCGAGACAGTCCCCCAGTTCCATCAGGTGACTGTCAGCGTCATGGACGAGACGCCCTTCGATGTAGGCCATGATGTCCTCCTCCCGCCCGGTGCGCAGCTTTGGAGCCGCCTTCTCCCGGGTGTTCTTGTTGTTGAACCAAGAGTGACCGCATGCCGCCCTTCTGTCCAGCAACAGACACAAGCTGCTTACGCTGGAGGTAATTGGTCAGCGTCTCCGCAACAGCCATCTTGAGCCCACACACAAGAGCCAAGGAGCCCGCCCCATGTCGCGCAAGACCCTGTATCTCGCCCTGACCATCATCGGCATAATCATGCCGTACATCTATTTCGTGCCGTGGTTTCTGGATAATCCCGGTGACATTGTCGGCTTTCTGACGCTGGCCACCGCCAACCCCATCGCGACCATGCTGACATGGGACATTCTGATCTCGGCGCTTGTGCTTGTGGTGTTCGCTCTTGGCCATCTGACCCAGCTGGGTACCGGCAAGATCGTCATGGTCATCGCCAGCACCTTCCTGATCGGTGTCTCCTGCGGCCTGCCCCTGCTGCTCTATTTCCGCGAAAGCGAAACCGCGTGACCTCCCGCCACCTCCTCATGGCCCTGTCTGTTGCATTCGGGGCCATGGGGCTTTTTTTCGTCCTGTCGCCGAGCGTCACATTGAGCTTCTTCGACTGGATGGTCTATGGCGGCACGGACGCAAGCCCGGTGCCCGCCTCCCTCATGGCGGGGGAGACACGCCGCTATGCCGGCTTCATCTATCAGGTCTTGGGCGCGATCATCTTCGGCTGGGCGGTGCTCCTGGCACTGGTGATCCGCGGCCCGCAGCTCGACGGCGTGGCTGACACCGACAGGGCACGCAGAGTTGACGACTGGACCTGGTATGCCTTTGCCCTCTCCTTCGCCGCCTGGTTTGTGCTGGACACCGCCATGTCGCTCGTCATGGGGTTCTGGCAGAACGCCGTGTTCAACTGCCTGTTTGGCATTGCGATTGCGATCCCTCTGATCGTTGGCTGGCCGCGTCGACACAACCGCCCCGGCTGACCTGCTGGTACTTCCACGCCGGTCCCGCTACCCTTGCCGACAAATACAAAGTCTCCGGGGGGAAACGGACTCATGGAAAACGTTAAGCGTCACTGGCTGCACTGCGTTCTGGCCGGTCTGGCCGTGCTGGCGATTGCGGTCATCATCACGCCAAAGTTTCCCGCCGACAGCGCCGGCATGGCACCGGGCTACGGCGCGCCTGTGATCGCCTTCGAGATGGCCCGCTCGGTCGCAGACCTGCACGCTGTGTTCGGCGCGCCGGATGATCCTGAACGGGCCCGCCGCATCGCCATGATGGATGACGGCAACATCTGGGACTTCCCCTTCATGATCGCCTACGGCCTGTTTATCGCGCTGTTCCTGCGCGCCGCCGGCAAGGCGAGCGGCAACTCGATCTGGTACCTGCTGGCCATGCTGGGGATTGTTGCAGGCGCGGCAGACGCGATTGAGAACAACATCCTGCTGGGCCTGACCGCCGATCTTGAAGCAGCCACGGACATAGGTCTCCTCGCCTACCCCGTGTGGATCAAGTTCTTCAGCATCATGATCACCGGCGTCGCAGGCGGCATCGTCGTCGCCACCCAGGGCCGACATTTCTGGCGCATCCTCGGCGTGGTGGCTGCCGCAAGCGCCCTGCTCGTGCTCGTCGGATTCTATGACCCGGCCACCTATGGTGCCCTGCTCGGCCTGGGCATTACCGTCTGCTGGGTCATCATGCTCGTCTTCGCGATCACGCGCTGGAGACAGGCAGTCTCTTAGAGCTGACCAAAAGGGGCAGCCTAAAACCCAACGCGCAGCATGAGCTGTAGTTGCAGGTCCTCAACACGACCAGCCGTGGTGGGGTCGTTGCCCCCGTTGCTGTCGACGTAGAGCGCTTCGAGTCCTGTCTCGAGATTTTCCGAGATCTGGTATCGCGCAGAAAGTGTTCCCGCCCAGCCGTCTTCATCATCGGATATCGCGATGAAACCCGCATCGCTGGTTGCGAAGTAATCAGCACGCGCCGACAGAACCAAATTCGCTGAAGGCCTGTGGCTTGCGAGCAGGAATGCGGAATAAAAATCGCGTTCGATCATCCGTGGTCCCGTTCCGCGGGCCCGCCAGCCCATAGCCGTTTCCCCATACATCGCCTGCGCGATCACTTCGGTATCCTCGGTCACCTCATATTTGGCGCCGAGATTGCCGAACCGGGTCTCCCAGCCATACTGGCCGTCTCTGAGTTCAGTAGGGTCTGCGCGGTTGTCATAGTAGGATGCAAGGACCGTCAGAAGGTCCGCATACCGCCAGCGGACTGTGGCTGTCACGCCGACCCTGTCATCCAGCTCCTGGAACGGGCGCGTGCGTTCGGCCTGATGGGGAAGTGCAACGCGCCGGGCTTCATCATCGGGGATCTGAAAACTGCCCCCGATCATCGTCTTGATGTCGTGCATCGCCCAGCCTCGATACCCCAGCAACGTCCCGGATGTATCGTTGAAGCCAAAGCCGCCGAGGCCAAAGTCAAGCCGGTGATCACCAAACGCCTTGCCCGCACGCACCTCGATACCGGTGACGGCCACCTCCTCACCGATCCAGCTGTTGATTGCGGAAGGCGTCAGGGTTCGGGTGACACCCCAGCCTGGCCCGTCATGTTCCAGCGAGACCGCAGGGAAGTAGCGCCCGGCGCGTGCACTCAGACGCCAGCCGTCTCTTGGAAGCATTCTGTAGGTGACGAATGCCTCGACAGGCCCCACAGCAACACCCTGATCAGGCGTCGCCTGAACATGCAGATGAGCGGACCAGGCGCCGCTGAATGTCGGTGTCCATTCAAGCGAGGCTTCAGCCAGTTCAGCATCGCTTCCCGCACCGGACCCATCGCCATAGCGGGTTTTTGAGAACCCACCATCAAGCCACTCACGGTCGGCTGTGGTGTATGCGGATCTGAAATCGACCCACCCATGAAGGTTCGGGATCGAGAGATCGCCCGCAAGGGCATAACCGGGCAGGCTGCTGACTATCAGCGACAGAAGGATATGCAGGTGCCATGGCCGCATGAGACTTCTCTATACAGCCGCGGACGTATCGCCTGTGGCATCCGATTTTTCAGCGTCGAGAAACTCGATCAGCGCATCAAGCGGCATCGGGCGACCCAGCCCGTACCCCTGCCCTACGTCACACCCCATTCCGGCAAGCAGTGCTGCGGCAGCGCTGGTCTCAACGCCTTCCGCTGTCACTTTCATGCCGAGGCTATGAGCAAGGTCAATGGTTGACCGAACCAGCAGCGCATCGCGGTTGCTCTGTTCGACATTGAGCACGAACTCCTTGTCGATCTTGAGTTCAGACGCCGGAATTCGCTTCAGATAGGCAAGCGACGAAAGACCGCTGCCATAATCATCTATCGAAATCTGAATGCCGTCATTTGCGAAAGCCTCGATGCCCGCGATCCCGCGTTCGGGATCCTCAATCACAGCGGTCTCGGTGATTTCAAAGCAGACCTCACCACACCGCTTTTCGAGAAGGGGCGCCGCCGCGTCGACAAACCGGTCATTCCCGACCAGGCGGCCGGACAGGTTGATGGACATGCACAGATCGTAACCGTGCTGCTTCAATGTGGCCTGGGCCTCAAGAGACTTTTCAAGGACGTAGTGCGTGAGCGCCTCGATATGTCCGGTTTCCTCCGCCAGCGGAATAAAGATGTCGGGGAAAACCTGGCCACGAACCGGGTCCTTCCAGCGCACCAGGGCTTCAACACCGATTGGCAGGCGGGTCCGAAGGTCATATTTGGGCTGATAGGCAACGGTCACGATGTTGGATTCGAGCGCCTGCACGAGGTCCCCCATCAAGGAGAGATTATTCCGGGTCTCCTCGTACCTGGCGTGGTCAAAGAACTGGAAGTCAGAATGACCGGCCGCAGCCTGCTCAACAGCAATGATTGATTGCTTGATGGCCGTGGCCGGGCTCTGCGCAGGCGGCATGTCACTGGCGCCTGCCTTGACCATGATGTCGATATAGCTGCCGTCCACGAGGAACGTCGTCTGTACCAGCTCGATCAGTGAATGAACGATGGCCCGCGCCGCATCCTCGTCAGTTGCGCAAATCAACGTACTGATCAATCCGTCAGATACTACAGACAGGAAGCTGACGTCGGAGTGGGCGGAGAGTTTTTCGGCAACCGATTTGACAAGCGTGCCCGCAGCATCAAATCCGATCGCGCTACGAATTTCGGCGTATCTCTGGATTTTGATCGAGGCAACGAAGACGCACTTGTTGGACTCATCCGCAATGGCAAGCCGCTCTTCCATTGCGAGCCGGTTGGGATAGTTCGTCTGGCTGTCGATGCGCGCGCTTTGCCGGATAATGTTTTCGCGCTCACGAACCTCGCTCGACATGTGATTGAAATCCACAGCCAGCCGGGCAAGTTCATCGTCCGTATCGACGGAAACCGTCGCCACTTCCCCCCGGCGAACCTGTTGCGTTGCCTCGGCAAGAGCAGAGATCGGCCGGGTCAGCCTGCGCGCAAGCCCCCAGCTTGCCGCGGATACAGCAGCAACGCCCAAAAGAACCAGAAACGCCATGGTCGCGAGCAGGACATAGTAAGGCTCAAGCGCTGCCGCCAAGGGGTAGGTCAGCGTCAGGATCGCATGCTCTCCCGGCAGCAGGCTGGGCACCTCCTGCGTCAGGGAAAAATCGCCATTGATGATGGCAAGTTCCTTGGACCCTCCGGCGAAGTTGTCGCTGCGGTTGATCGAAGCTCTCAGCCGAATGGGAGCAAGCGATTCAAGGTCGGCAATATCAGTCGCATCAATAAAGTCGCCGAATACCACCCAGCCGATAATGTCCGGTGCCCGCACCGGCGTGATACCCACCAGCACCGGAGCTTCATCAATGAAGACAACACCGGGATCACTCACAATGTCGGGGGTGTCATACGCCTCGGAGATCAGCGTCGAGAGGGCTGCCAGCGGCAGCGCATTGCCGACCTGGCCACGCGACACACCATCAATATCGACAAATCCAATGGCTTCGATGTGCAGCCTGTCACCCAGCGTGGTGAGCGCCGACCGAATGGTCGGCCTATCGCCGCTGGCAACTGCGCTGCGAAAGCCGAAGTCTTTCACCTGAAGGCTTGCATCGGCCTGAATTCTGGCTGCGCGGTCGACAAACAGATGGGTGAAGACGCTGCCGGAGGCGACCATGCCTTCACTGACGATCTGTTGAGCCTGCCGCGTGACCACCTGATAGGTCACGGCAGAAATAACCAGCATCACAGCCATGAAAAGGCACGAATAGACGATCCCAAGTTTCGTCGAGATTTTCCTGAACTGAAACATCAGTACCGGCCGCTGCTCGTCGCGCCGCGGCGGAATTCTGCACTGGCGACAACAGGAGGCATGTCCGGTGCGACGGTCACGTCCTGCTGGATCATGTTGCCCCTGCCCCTCATGAGCGGGTGCCAGATGGTAAGAACGCCCGCACCCTCAGGCAGGTTCTCGAGAACCGTCTGACCGTCATCATTCGTCTGGGTCGCATAAGGTGCTTCAGAGACAAAGACGTAGGCGATCATGCCGTCGTGAATGTTGCAGCCTACGGACACGATACCAGGCGCATCGAACACAACGTCCTGGGGCTCTGCAGCACCAAACAACTCCAGGTCAAACCGCTTGGCTTCCGAGAAGGAAAAGACGTGGTGAAGCACGCTGTCTTCGTTCTTGAACGTCACGGTGGAGTTCACGGGCACGAGCGTAATGAACGGGTCAAAAGCAACGTTTTTCTGATTGATAGCGAAGGATCCACCGGACTCGGCCTGCTGGTCACCGGCAACGCTCGGCGTGAACATCACCACCGCTCCGCCAACCGGCTTCCCGTCGTCATTTGTCAACGAAACGTCAATGGCCTGCGCATTGGCTGCGACGGACCACAAACAAACAATTCCGAACGTGATCAGGCGACCCAACACCACGATTGCCCCTTCTACCAGCGCTTGACCCTTCCAATTCGTGGCAAGTTTAGACGGGCAAGGTTAAGACTTTGCCTGCACTTCCAAACGGGTATGGGATCGCGAGTATGGCTCTTCAATGGCCGGCCGAAGCGTGAGCACAGCCTCGTGCAAGCCGGGAACTGGTGCGGGCTGCCGGACTTGAACCGGCATGGGCGTTACCGCCCGAGGGATTTTAAGTCCCTTGTGTCTACCAATTCCACCAAGCCCGCAGCTTCGAAGGAATCCGCCCTTAAGGGCTTTGGCGTGACCATAGCGATGCGCGCACCCGACGCAACACGGGGACGCATTAGGGGCACCGCCTGCCTCTTGCCCACAGCGATTCAGACCTTTGTGGATAACGACTCAAGAGTCTGAAAAGACTCAGGCAATCGAATCGATCCACAAGGCCAAAAGCTGTCGGCGGAGTGTTTAGAGAATCATCTGGGTCTGGCTGGTGAGTGCCACAAGCTTGCCGTCGGCCCGTTCAATACGCGTCTGCCACATCTGGGTGCGGCGCCCGCGATGCACCGGTGTTGAGGTGGCGGTGACGGTCTGGCCGGCGGGACAGGCCGCCAGAAAGTTGGTCTTGCTTTCAACGGTCGTGGTGCCGCCCGCCCCTTCCGGCAGGTTCAGGAAGGTCGCGACGGCCCCCACCGTATCTGCCAGCGCCATGGCCGTGCCGCCATGCATGATACTGCCTGACGTGCACAGGGCCTCGGTGATCTCGAGTTCCGCCACCACAACGTCCGGCTCGGCGGAAACAAAATGGATGCCCAGATGTTTGGCGAGGGGCAGCGGGTTGGCGTTGAGCTGATCTGCGGTGTTGGACATCTATCCATCCTTCCGGTGACTGAATTTCGGTGGAGGATAGGTAGCGGGGGGCACGCGGGAAGAACCATTACCTGGCAGGTAGGACCCACCAGAAAACGGTGCACAGGGTCCCGAACGCAAAAACGGCGGCCTCCGTTTCCGGAAGACCGCCGCTTCGCCACTCAGTGAAGAGTGAAAGACAGATGGAAGGTCGTCTTAGTTGACGAGGCCCTGCCAGACCGGCTTGCAGGTGCCGCCAACGGCGCCCTGCACGGCTGCCATGGCTTCTTCCATGTTGGCGCCGTCCTGCGTGGTTTCGCTGTCAGCTGCACCTGTGCACCAGACGTAGAACTGGTGCGTACCAGCCTTGCTCTGTGCTTCGTAGCTGGAATCCAGCGCGAATGCCGAGCCGGTCATGATGAGTGCGCCAGCGGCGGCACCGAATGCACCTGCGAGAATCTTTTTCATACTTTGTCTCCCTCGAGAGGTTTCCCCGCCCCCGTTTTGCCGGAGGTGATAATCCCTGAATGACAGTTCCGGTTTTGCGCGTGATACGCAGGCCGTCCTGCCGATCGCTTATTTGGACGGCAGATGCTCCGTCCCGGCAAAAACAGGCGGCCCTGTGACAGACCGCCGATCCCCTTACCGGGCCGATGCGCATCGCGCCGCCCTTGTTTCCGGGCAGAACGATAACCGCTCCTGAGACTCATACTAATGGATTCCGCGCGGAATGACCTGAAATCTTCGTAATGTTGAAAAGGGTGTTGCCAATCTGTCACGAAATTGCGGTTAACGCTGCGATTTCAGGGGGTTGTGGGGTCCAGGAAGTAGATCTCGACCGCGTCTATGAACTCCATCGCGCCCTTGGCATTCGCATCCACAACGAGCCGCTTTCCATCAACGAAATGCAGCACATAGTCGCCCGACAGCTTGTCCTTCAGAGCCGTTACATCGGCGAAGGTATACTGCCGGACACGACCCTTGGTGGAAAACGCCAGCACTTCGCCGCGCCAGTGGATGCGCTGGCGGACAATCATGAACATGCTGGACGACATGTAGAGGGTACAGGCCCCGAATATGAGCGTCATCCAGAACAGGATCGTCATCTGGTAGTCGGCGTCTGACCGCGCGGACCCAACGAAAACATAAATGTAGGAAAACAGGCAGGTCAGCCCGGCGCCAAGCACAACGCCGACCCAGTGCGGCAGGCCGGGCTTGATGTGCCGCCAACCGTCGGCATCCGGCTTCACGCTATAGGCCAGCAGCGCGAGGACAGCGGCAATCGTCGCGCCGCCAAGCCCGCTCACCACGGCAGGATGAACTTCGGGAAACATCATTGTCAGGGCCGTTCGCTCATGAACCTGAGCGAAGTATGCCGCGGCAACGGGTTATCGGCGGCTTAACCGGCCGATGGCGGTTGGTTATCAGGTGCCGTCGCCGATAACCGGTTCGACACCCAGCGCCCGGACCATCTCAACGGCTTCGTCCTGCACCTTTGCCAGCAGGTCTGCATCCGTCGTGCGGAACACCAGATTGGCCCCGAAGGTGCCGTCCTTGTAGTAGGGATAGCTACCCATGGAGACCTGCGGATACTTCTCCTGCAGGACGCCCAGCGGCTCCGCCACGACGCCTTCGGCAATCTGGCCGGCGACGGAACACGCCAGCATCCGGGCGCCGCCCGTGAGCCGGTCCTCGATGCCGGTGATCATCGCCTGCATCACCGACGGGATGCCCGCCATCACGAACACATTGCCGATCTGAAAGCCCGGCGCCTTGGAGACCGGGTTGTCTATCAGGGTCGCCGTATCCGGGATCCGCGCCATGCGCTGGCGCGCCTCGTTGAACTCGATGCCGGACGCATCGTAATGCGCCTGCAGCCGCGCCATCGCTTCGGGGTGATGGCCGATGGCAACACCGAAAGCCGCCGCAATCGAATCCGCCGTGATGTCATCATGGGTCGGGCCAATGCCGCCGGATGTGAAGACATAGTCGAACTTGGCGCGCAGCGTGTTCACAGCCTCCACGATCTCGTCTTCGATGTCCGGCACCACGCGCGCTTCCATCACACGAATGCCCCGCTCCCCCAGCCAGGTGGCGATGAAGCCGAGATTCTTGTCCTGGGTGCGCCCGGAAAGGATTTCGTCGCCGATCATGACGACGGCGGCGGTGACTTTTTTGTCTGACGTGCTCATGGCCGGGGATATAGCACGGCGGGGTGTTGGGGACAGCCCGTCCCCCGATACCCGTACCTCTCCGGCTTGACCGGAGAGCCTACTCGCATCTACCGCTGGGCAAAGGGCCTGCGGTCCAAGCCGGGACGCCAACACCGGCACTGCGGCAAGCGGGATCGAGAGCGGGCCCTCCGGTCAAGCCGGAGGGATACGGTAAGTGGTTCTGAGCTTGACCATCCCCCTGCCCGCACGACATACACACCTCCATGAAACTCCCTCCCCTCGTGCCCGGCACACTCCTCAAGCGCTACAAGCGGTTCCTCGCGGATGTCGAACTCGACACCGGCGAAACCATTACGGCCCACTGCGCCAATCCCGGCGCCATGCTGGGGCTGAATGATCCCGGCAACCGGGTGTGGCTCTCCAAGTCGGACAACCCCAAGCGCAAGCTCGCCTATTCGTGGGAACTGGTGGAGGTGGACGGCACCCTCATCGGCATCAACACCGGCATGCCCAACAAGCTGGCGGAGGAAGGCATTCTCGCGGGCCGCATTCCGGAACTCACCGGCTACGAGACCCTGCGCCGCGAGGTGAAATACGGCCAGAACAGCCGCATCGACATCCTGCTGGAAGATGAGAAGAAACCGCTTACATATGTGGAAGTGAAGAACGTCCATCTCATGCGCGAGGCGGGCCTTGCGGAATTCCCCGACAGCGTGACGGCGCGCGGCGCCAAGCACCTGGTGGAGCTGGGCGACATGGTGGATCAGGGCCACCGCGCCGTGATGCTCTATCTGGTGCAGTATCCCGGCACGACGCGTTTCAAGCTGGCGGACGATATCGACCCCAAATACGCCGCCGCGCTGGACACGGCGCGGGGTCGCGGTGTGGAAACACTATGTTATGGTTGCGACATCACTACGGATGCGATCGAGCTGGCCTATCAGCTTGATATCGAACTTTAGGATACTTAGAAGCCGATGAATTACGTGGACGCCTTTGACGCGCCGCTCGTCAACACCGGAGCCATCAAGCTGCACGGACCCGACGACTTTGCAGGCATGCGCAAGGCCGGGCAGATGTCCGCCGCCGCGCTCGACATGCTGGTGCCCCATGTGAAGCCCGGCGTGACGACGGCGGAGCTCGACAAGCTGGTGCTGGACTTTGCCCTCGACCATGGCGTCGTGCCCGCAACCTATGGCTATCGCGGCTACCGGCACTCCTCCTGCACGTCCATCAACCACGTAGTGTGCCACGGCATCCCCGGCGACAAGGCACTCAAGAATGGCGACATCGTCAACATCGACGTGACGCTGCTGGTGGATGGCTGGCACGGCGACACCAGCCGCATGTTCCCGGTGGGCGACATCAACCGCAAGGCTGAGCGGCTGGTCGACGTGACGTACCAGTCCATGATGCGCGGCATCGAAGTTGTGAAGCCCGGCGCGACGCTGGGTGACATCGGCGCCGCCATCCAGACCTATGCGGAAGCAGAACGCTGCAGTGTCGTGCGGGACTTCTGCGGCCACGGGCTCGGCAAGGTCTTTCATGA
>Ga0207422_1004184_pt1 | contig 12417 bp, 13 predicted proteins | sample MarCyaLeptolynsp_FD_187757 | JGI IMG/M metagenome (GOLD analysis project Ga0207422, IMG submission 187757) | Marine cyanobacterial communities from Panama - species 1 Leptolyngbya sp. (SPAdes) | ecosystem: Environmental > Aquatic > Marine > Unclassified | place: Panama: Panama City | collected...
GACGAACCCCGCGCCGTGGGCGAGGAAGGCCACCGGCTCGCCCTGCGCGAAGGCGATGCCCAGCACCTGCAGGATCAGCCAGGTTCCGATCAGCGGCAGGGCCGGGATCGAGCGCAGCCTGACCCCACCGCGCCCCGGCAAGGGCAACGAGAACCGGCCCGTCGGATCGCGCCGCAGGACGCCGCCGATCAGGCCGGCCGCCCCCGCGCTCGCCCCGATGATCGGCGCGGTGCCCGTCGGCTCGGCCGCCGCCTCGACCGCCAGGCCGATGATCCCCGCGAGGATGAAGACGAAGATCAGGCGCGCCGCCCCGGCCCGCCGCTCGACCAGGTACCCGGCGAGCAGGACGGCGACCACGTTGCCGAAGAGATGCATCAGGCTGCCGTGCAGCGCCTGCGCCGTGAGCAGCGTGGCGATCGGCGGCGGTCCCGGGATCTGCGGCGCGCGCAGGCGCAGGCCGAACAGCTCGGCGGGAATCAGGCCGTAGCCGTGGACCAGGGCCATGTCGCCATAGGCGTCGAGACTGGTCTGCCAACCGTAGACCGCCACGAGCGCGAGGCAGATCAGGACCGTGGCGACGGGAGGCCGCGTGCGCTGCGGCGCTGGTCTCGGTTGGAACGGGATCGGTTCCGGCATCCCCGGCTGCCGGTCAGTCCGCGAACAGCCGGTCGAACGGGACCGAGTAGAACAGGATCAGGGACTCCACCCCGGGGTTGCGGTCGCCGATCCCCGCGTTCGAGATATGCGTGAACGACAGGCCGAGCCGCGCGTAGTCGTCGAAGCGATAGGCGACCTCCAGCCCCGAGCGGAACTCGATGGCATGGCCCAAATCCTTGCCGTCGCCGTTGCCGTAAAGGCCGGCGGCGAAAGTCGGCGTGGCAACCCAGCGCGGCCCGAAGAAGATGTCGAGCGCGATGCCGCCGTAACCGTAGGTCCCGGCATCGGAGGTCGCGGTGAACCCGACGAAGGGCGTGAACCAGAGCAGCTTGTTCTCCTCCGAGAAGCGGTACTCCAGCCGCACCTCGGCGGCGGCCTGGTCGTCGAACAGGTCGTAGTAGCCGGCGCCGACGGTGACGAAATCGGGCTCGCCCGCCCGCGCGGTCTGGTCGACCGTCAGCAGTCCGACGGCGAGCAGCAGGGCGAACAGGGCGCGAAGCAGGGAAGGGCGCAACGATTGTCTCCCAGAGACCGGAGGGCATCCGACCCCAGGGCGGGCGGACGCCGGCATCATAGTGGGCATGCCGACGGCATCAAGCACGCTGCGCGTCATCCGACCCCGGCCGGCTGCCTGAGTTCGGTCTTGAACCGTTCGGTCGCCCGCACCAGGGCGCGCCGGACGCCCGGCTCCATCGCCGCATGGCCGGCATCGGAGACGTAGATGAGTTCCGCCCCCGGCCAGACCCTGGCCAGGGCCTCGGCGCTGGCCGGCGGACAGATCATGTCGTAGCGCCCCTGAACGATGGTCGCGGGCAGATGGCGAATGGCCTCCATGCCGGCCAGCAACCCTCCGGCCGGCAGGAACATGTCGTTGATGAAGTAGTGCGCCTCGAGGCGGGCCAGCGCCAGCGCGTAGATCGGGTCCTCGACCGGCCAGAGCTGCTCCGGCTCCGGCAGAAGGGCTGAGCACGAGGCCTCGTACCGCGCCCAGTGGCGGGCCGCCGGCAGATGGATGTCGGCGTCCTCGTCGACCAGACGGCGGTGATAGGCGGCGAGCAGATCGTCGCGCTCCTCCGTCGGGATGTGGTCGGCGAAGGAGCGCCAGACCTCCGGATAGAACGCCCGGATGCCGGACATGAACCACTGGATCTCGCTGCCACGGCCGAGGAACACGCCGCGCAGCACGAAACCGAGGCAGCGCTCGGGATGCGCCTGCCCATAGGCGAGCGCCAGGGTCGCCCCCCACGATCCGCCGAACACGAGCCAGGACTCGACCTCCAGGTGGCGGCGCAGGCGCTCGATGTCGGCGATCAGGTGCGGTGTCGTGTTGGCCCGGATGCTGGCGCGCGGCCGCGACCGCCCGGCGCCGCGCTGATCGAACAGGATGATGCGGTAGGCCCGCGGATCGAAGAACCGGCGCTGGGTCGGCGATGTCCCGGAGCCGGGCCCTCCGTGCAGGAAGATCACGGGAACGCCGTCGCGCGCGCCGCTCTCCTCCCAGTAGATCGTGTGGCCGTCGCCCATCTCCAGGTAGCCGTTGCGGCGGCTCGCGATCTCCGGGAACAGGTCATCGCGGATCATGCCGAACCTCCCGCCACGCGTCGGACCGCATCCCGCCCCGTATCGGCCGGAACCGCGCCGGCCAGGGCCTGGGCGCCGGGTGGTCGCACCTCGCGCAGCAGCCCGAGCAGGGCGAGCACGTCGCCGTCCTCCTCGCGGCTGCGCCGCCACGCGAGCGCGATCGTCCGGCCGATCCGAGGGTCGCTGAACGTCCGGTAGCGGATCAACCCACCCAGGGTGTCGCTAACGGCGGTCTCCGGGATCAGGCTGAAACCGGCGCCGGCCGCGACCATGGCCTTCAGCGTTTCCATGCTCATCGCCGTCTGACGGGGCCGGATCCCGGCGGCGGCGCAGACCGACAACGCCTGGTCCCGCAAGCAGTGTCCGTCTTCCAGCAACACCGCGTCCCGCATGTCCAGATCGGTGAGTTCGGCGGGGCCGCCGGATGCCGGCCCCCGCGCCGCCTCCACAAGCCGGAACCGCTCGCGGTAGCAGGGTTCGACGACGAGTCCCTCATCGGCGACCGGCGGCGACAGGATCACGGCGTCGACGCTGCCATCGCGGAGCCGTTCGATCAGGGTGTCGGTCAGCCCTTCCTCGATGATCAGGTCGAGACCGGGGTGCCGCTCGCGCAACGCCGTGAGGATATGCGGAAACAGGTACGGACCGACCGTGGCGATCGCGCCCAGCACGAAACGCCCCGAGAGCGGATCGCCGGTCATGGGATCGCCCGCCAGGAACCGGCGCGCGGCGTCGATCACCGCGCGCGCCCTCTCCACCGCTGCCGTTCCCTTCTGGGTGACGAGCACCTTGCGGCTCGACCGCTCGAACACCCGGTAACCGAGTGTCTCCTCGATCTTCCGTACCCCGGCTGAAAGCGACGGCTGACTCACATGGCAGGCGTCCGCCGCCCGGCCGAAATGGCCGAAATCGGCCACCGCCACCAGGTACTCAAGATCGCGCAGACTGAGACCGTGCACACTCATAGTTTCAAACTATCACACTGGTGAAGGTTATCGATTGGCCTATTTGCGGCCGGCGGCCCACCTCTGAACGAAGAAGGATCAGACTGCCCTGATCGGGCTGTCACGACTCACCCGCAGGATCACAAGGAGGGACTCAGATGTCCACGAACAGCACGCCGGTTGTCGCCGCCCTGGAACAGGCGCTGGCGGATACCTACGCCCTGGCGCTCAAGACCCAGAACTATCACTGGAACGTCGAATCGCCCAACTTCTACGGGCTGCACAAGCTGTTCGAGGAGCAGTATGTCGATGCCCACGGGGCGATTGATGATCTGGCCGAACGGATCCGCGCGCTTGGGGCACCGGCGCCCGGCGGGCTGCGGGTCTTCCTCGACATGACCAAGGTGGCCGACGGCAGGGAAGGTCTCGACGCCAAGGCGATGATCGCCGACCTCGCCGCCGGCCACGAGACGGTCGCCGGCACCCTGCGCGACGGTGTGAAGGCGGCTGAGGGCGCCGATGACGTCTCGACCGCCGACTTGCTCACCATGCGCCTGACCGCCCACGACAAGCACGCCTGGATGCTGCGCAGTTCTCAGGGCTGACATACCCTGGGCAGATGTCCAGCAAGCGTCCGGGGTTCGATCTGTCTCGACGCGCGCTTCTCGTCGCCGCCCTTATGGCCGGCGGCGTGGCGGCGCGGGCGCGCCCGGCCGTCGCGCGTCCCGGGCCGCCGTTGCCGGATGGCCTCGCCGAGGGGGAGCGGGACCGGGTCGCCGCTGTTCTGTCCGGCGACACCCTGGACCTCGACGGCGGGCTGCGCGTGCGCCTTGCCGGTGTCCAGGCGCCCTCGCCCGGTCGGGATGATCGGCCGGCGCAACCGCTGGCCGGCGATGCGACGGCCGTCACCGCCAGCTTCGCGCTCGGCGCCAAGGTGACGCTGTTCTACGGCGACGACAGGCGCGACCGCTGGCGGCGGGCCCTGGCGCATGTCAGGCGCGAGGACGGGGCCTGGCTCCAGGGTCACCTGCTTCAGCGCGGGTTCGCCCGGGTCTACACCTGGCCGCGCACCGCGACCGGCGCGCGGGCCATGCTGGACCTGGAACGCACCGCCCGCGCCAATCGCCGAGGGCTCTGGTCAGACCGCTTCTACCGCGTGCGCAATCCGGCCGAGACCTGGGGCGATCTCGATAGCTGGCAGGTGGTCGAGGGGCGCGTGGTCGATGCCGCTATCGTACGCGGGACCGGATATCTCAATTTTGGGCTCGACTGGCGCAACGACTTCACCTTCCGCCTGGAAAGCCCGGCTCGGCGCGCGTTCAGGGCCGCCGGCCTGGACATCATGGACCTGATCGGGTGGCGCGTGCGCGGGCGCGGCTGGGTCTACCCGACCAACGGACCGATGATCGATCTGACCCACCCGGCGCAACTAGAGGTGTTGGAAGACTGACGCGACCTGCCCTATCGTCGCCATGAACTGCGCTAGGATGGTGTTCATGGCACTCGTCACTCTTCGCCGGTCGCTCGCCGCTCTGGCCTGCACGGGGCTTCTGGCGCTCGGCGCCTGCTCGACCAACCCCGCCACGGGGGAGCAGAGCTTCACCGCCTTCATGTCCCCCGAGGACGAGATCAGGGTCGGCGCCGAGCAGCATCCCAAGATCCTGGAGGAGTTCGGCGGCGCCTATGACGATCCGGAGATCGGCGCCTATGTCGCCGGGATCGGCGCGCAGTTGGCCCGGGTTTCCGAGCGCCCGGACCTGGAGTTCACCTTCACGGTCCTCGACAGCCCGATCGTCAACGCCTTCGCGCTGCCCGGCGGCTACATCTACGTGAGCCGCGGCCTGATGGCGTTGGCCAACAACGAGGCGGAGCTGGCCGGGGTGATCGGCCATGAGATCGGACACGTCACCGCCCGGCATTCGGCCGAGCGCTACAGTCGGTCGGTGCTCGTGAACCTGGGCGCCGGCATCCTTGGCGCGCTTTCCGGCCAGCGCGCCGTCGCCGACCTGGCCAGCCTCGGCGGCGGGCTATACCTGCGCAGCTACAGTCGCGAGAACGAGTTCGAGGCGGATTCCCTCGGCCTGCGCTACATGACGGCCGTCGGCTACCATCCGCTCGCGGTCGGCGACTTCCTGGCAAGCCTCGGGGCCAAGAGTTCCCTGGAAGCCCGGCTGCGGGGCTCCGACGCCGACCCCAACGCGTTCAACCTGCTCGCCACCCATCCAAGGACGATCGATCGGGTGCGCGAGGCGCAGCAGGCGGTCGGCGCCTTGCAGCCGGGTCGTGAGGACCGGGAGGCGTATCTGCGCCGGATCGACGGCATGCTTTACGGCGACAATCCGGACCAGGGCTTCATCCGGGGACGCACCTTCGTCCATCCGGTTCTGCGGTTCCGGTTCACCGCACCACCCGGCTTCACGTTGCTGAACTCCAGCACCCGGGTAGAGGGCCGGCGTGGCAAGGACATGGCGATGATCTTCGACGGCGCGCGGGAGAGGTCTGGCATGGCGATGGACCGCTACCTGACCGCCAGCCGGTGGTCGGGGAACCTGCGACTCTCCGGCGTGACCCGCTTCAACATCAACGGCCTGGACGCCGCGACGGCGGTCGCGCCAGTGCCGAACCAGAGCGGTCGGCTAGCCTACCGGCTGATCGTCATCCGCGCCAGCGACACCCAGGTCTATCGTTTCATTTTCATGGGAAGTCCCGCCGCCCTTGAGGCCAGCGAGGAGGAGCTGCGCCGAACGTCCTTCAGCTTCGAACTGCTAAGCGAGGCGGAGGCGGCGACGTACAAGCCGCATCGCATCGGCGTCGTTCAGGTGCAGGCCGGCGACACGGTGGACAGCTTGGCCGCCCGTATGCCGGAAGGACCGGAAAAACGGGCACGCTTCCTGGTGCTGAACGGTATGACAGACGGCGACCAGCCCGCCGCTGGCGAGCTGGTCAAGATCGTCTCGGAATAGGCGGGAAACGGACGCGCTCTACGCTTCCAGCAGAAGGTCGCTGGTACGCTCCACCCGATCGACCAGACGGTCGCGAAGCTTCATCAGCGCGCGGTGCTCGAGCTGGCGCACCCGCTCCTTGGAGACACCGAGTTCGCGGCCCAACTGCTCAAGGGTCGCCCCCTCCTCGCGCAGTCGACGCTGATCGATGATGGTGCGCTCGCGCGGGCTGAGCTCCGCCAGGGCCTCGGCCAGCCATTTCGACCGGGTCGAGGCGTCGCGCATCCCGGTCACGACCTCCTCGGGGCTCGGGCGCTCGTCGGCCAGGAAATCCTGCCAGTCGTCCTCTCCAGCCTCGGAGATCGGGGCGTTCAGCGACTGGTCGTGACCGGACAGCCGCATCTCCATCGACTCAACCTCGCGGCGGTCGACGTTGAGCTGCTGGGCCACGTACATGCGGCCCTCCTCGGTCATGGCGCCCGAGATCGAACTGTTGATCTTGGCGCGTAGCCGCCGGAGATTGAAGAACAGCGACTTCTGCGCCGCCGTGGTTCCGGTCCGCACGATCGACCAGTTGCGCAGGATGTAGTCCTGGATGGCCGAGCGGATCCACCAACCGGCATAGGTCGAGAACCGCACCTCGCGCTCCGGCTCGAACCGAGCGGCCGCCTGCATCAGACCGACATTGCCTTCCTGGACCAGGTCGCCCATGGGCAGGCCGTAATTGCGGAACTTGCTCGCGGTGGACACGACCAGCCGGGTGTAGGACCTGACCAGTTCATGCAAGGCGCGCTCGTCACCGTTCTCGCGCCAGCGGCGCGCCAGGTCGAACTCGTGCTCGCGTTCGAGGAGCGGCTCTTTCATGGACGCCTTGATGAAGGCGATATTGGCGCGCTGTGTTTCCGGATCGTCGATGTAGGCCATTGCCGCCCCCTGTTGGTTGGCACCCGCCGTGCGGTTGTTTTAGCCCTCTTACGCCTGTGGGTTTGAATCGGATCACATTCAGGGGGACAGCGATATTAAAATTTTGTTGCGCCGCACAATTCACGGCGCTCATCAACGGATCGTGATCCTTGGGAGAGGCGCGCGGGGCGGTTAGCGGGCGGCGCGCAGCGGGATGACGGTCTCGTCCGGCGCGACCTCGACCCAGTCGAGCAGATCACCGTTCGGCGCGAGACAGGCGGCGCTCAGCGGGCCACCGCGGCCGCAGCCGCTGTCCACTGTGAGACCGAACTCCGTCTCTCGGGCGCCGCCGCCAGCCGGGTCGAAGCCACGGACGACCCGCCGATACCGCTCGAAACCGTTGGTCTCCACCTGCGCGAAACCGGCAGCTCCCCACCAGAACGCATCGCGCTGGTCGTGCAGGGCACGGGTCGGCTCCAGGCCCGCATTGACGAACAACACGCCGTCCGGACCGCTATGGGCGTACCGACGGATCTGGTTGAACCATGGTTGGTGGCCAGGACTGGCCAGCACGGCAGCCTTGAGCCGCCCGGTCCATCGGGTGAGCGCGACCATTCCCTCTTCCGCCGCCGAGAAGCCCTGGTCGGCCTCACCGCCATAGGCCGTGAGCGTGGCGCCGATACCGCGCTGCAGCATCCAGTTGAGCAGGTCGACCGGTTTCGGCGCGAAGTGAATCTGCAGCAGCTTGTGCCACATCTCCTCCTGGGCGCCGCGCAGGCACACGATGTCCTCCGGCAGGTAGAGCGGCGGCTGTGCCATCACAAGGGCGCGGAACCGCATCAGTTCCGTCATGGTGGCCCGCACGTCGCCGCCGCCGATCATGTTGCCGAGATACACGATCCGGTCGCCGGGCTCGAACCGGGCGGCGATCTCGTCATGCACGCCGGCCAGCAGGCCCGCTTCGCCGAAGATCGCGCCGACGGCCCAGATGCGCCGGGCGCCGCTGAGATCGACATGGCGGTCGGAGGCGACGGATGAGATCGGGGTCACGGCCGCAAGGCCTCGCGCTCGGTTCGTCGAGTCATCCCACCCAGATACCAGTCCCCAGCCGCACGTCAACGTTGCCAGGTGGCAAGCGCTGATGGCGGCCCGCCCTCGGTCCGTAGATTTTAGGTTAAGTGCAAGCGATCAAGGGATTTCTCCGAGTCGCGCCGAATGTCGGGCCCTCTTCCGTCGCCCCCAAAGCAATCGGGCGGCCCGTGGGCCGCCCGCTGCGATATGCGTCCGATTCGCGCCTGATGGTTGCGCGTCAGGCCGCGTCCATCAGCTTCTCGAGACGGTCGATCGCGGCTTCCTCGTCGATCTTCTCGATCTTCGCGAACTCCCGCGCCAGGCGGTCGATCGCTGCCTGATACATCTGCCGCTCGCTATACGACTGCTCCGCCTGGTTGCTGGAGCGGCGCAGGTCGCGCACGACCTCGGCGATCGACACCGGATCACCGGAGTTGATCTTCGCCTCGTATTCCTGCGCGCGGCGGCTCCACATCGTGCGGCGCACCCGCGCCCGGCCCTTCAGCTTCTGGATCGCGGCGTCCATCTGCTTGCGGCTACTCAGGCGCCGCAGACCACTCGTCTTGGCCTTCGTGAGCGGGATGCGCAGCGTCATGCGATCCTGCTCGAAGTCGATTACCAGAAGCTCTAGCTCGGTGCCGGCAATCGTCTGGGTTTCCGTCCCCTTGATCAGGCCCACGCCGTGCGTCGGATACACAACAAAGTCACCGGTGTTGAATTCGTTCTTTTTCGTCATGGGTGCTTTTTCCACGTCCTCTGCCATTCCGCCCTCTGAGCCACCATTCCTTCGGCCCTCGATCCGTCGAAGGCAGACGAAAGAGACAGTTCGCACACGCCGTTTCTGTTCACCGGTCTCCCCGAGAAGCCTTGCGGCATCCGGTCAACATGAAAACGGCCGAAACAGTCGTCGTTTCGTCGATGGTCCCACGTTTTGCGGGGATGCGCCGGCCCACTTGGCTCTCCGGCCCGCGCGATGGTGTGAACCATATCACAAAAATGGGCCGAATGGTAGCATAGCGGCGAATACGGAGGCGGAAGGCGCCACGCTATCAGACGCCGCCTTTAGATCAGATATTTGTGACAGGAGTCTTAAACCGAGGTGGGAAATTCGCCTCGGAACTGGCGGTCGTTCAGCTGCCTTCGCCGGGATTCGCGGAGAAATATTTCTCGAACTTGCCCGCTTCCCCCTGGAACTTATCGGCGTCCGGCATGGCGTCGATCTTGCGGGTGATGTTGGGCCACGTGTCCGCGTACTCGGCATTCATCGCCAGCCACTTCTCGGCGGCCGGCTCGGTGTCCGGCAGGATCGCCTCGGGCGGACATTCCGGTTCGCAGACACCGCAGTCGATGCACTCGTCCGGGTGGATGACCAGCATGTTCTCGCCCTCGTAGAAGCAGTCCACGGGGCAGACCTCGACACAGTCGGTGTACTTACACTTGATGCAGTTCTCGTTGACGATGTAGGTCATGCGGATCTCCGGCAGGCGGTCTGCACGCTCTTTAGCGTAGGCCGTCAATCAACATCAAGACCGAGCTTTGACAGGGCGCGCTTTCGCGCGGCCCCGCTCTCGCGGTCGGTCACGTAGAGCAGGCCGGAAAGCCGCCGCATCAGCTGCGCCTCGTACTCGTGCAGCTCTCCATCGGCATAAACCACCTCCCACAGCGCCTCCATCAGCTCGATGCGGCCCTCCTCGTCCAGCCGGTCCTTGACGGTGCGGATGAGGCCGTACAGGTCGACCATTTCGTCGGCCGAGGTCACCGCCTCCTCCAACGTGCGGTCGATCTCCTCCCGCGACACGGCGAACCGGTCGCACAGGTGTCGGGCAACGACCGCGCGCTCCTCGGCGTCGAAGGCACCGTCCAGCGTCGCCGCCCGCGCCAGCAGAACGGCAACCGTCGTAGCCAGTTCGTCCTTCGGAGCCGCCGCCGGGGCGCCGCCGGCTTCCAGCCGGCTCATGAACGTCTTCAATCGTGCGAGCATGCGCTTGTCCTTGTCTGAGGCGCCGCGCGTCTTGGCAGGCGGCGGTCGCGTCAGTACATAGGTCCCCACCATGGCCACGTCAGCCCCCGATGCACATCATCACCGCGATGCCCTGGAGGAGGTGCTGGCCGCCGCGCCGCCCGCCGGCGGCCTCGACGCGCCCGCCGCGCGACGCAACGCCGCCCCCATCCTGGATGTGCTGCTGCGCGAGGCGGCGCCGCGCGGAACGGTTCTGGAGGTCGGATCGGGTACCGGCCAGCACGCGGCCGCCTTCGCGGCACCGCTGCATCCGCGCGCCTGGCAGCCGACCGAGTTGGACGGGGCCCGGCTGCGCAGCATCGGGGCCTGGCGCGGTGCTCTGCCCGCTGGCCGACCGGTTCCCCTTCCGCCCCTGGCGTTGGACGCGACGGCACCGGCGGATCGCTGGCCGCTCGCCGATCTCGGCCCGATCGCCGCGATTCTCTGCGTCAACGTGATCCACATCGCGCCGTGGTCCGTCGCGCGCGGCCTGTTCGCCGGGGCGGCGCGGTGGCTCGCCGAAGGAGCGCCGCTAATCCTCTACGGCCCCTTCGCCCGAGACGGCGCCCATACCGGTCCCGGCAACGCGTCTTTCGACGCCGCGCTGCGGGCGGAGGACCCGGCCTGGGGCGTGCGCGACCTGGAGCGTGAGATCCTGCCCGAGGCCGCAAGGGTCGGACTGTCCCTGTCGGCGGTACATCCGATGCCGGCCAACAACCTGAGCGTCGTTTTCCGGCGCTGATCGCGCGTCCCCGCATGGTTCACCGACCGCCGTCCGGCCGGCATCACGTCCGCGTGATCAATTCGATTGACCTGTCTCACAAGGAATTAAACAAAATACTGTCTAATTGGTTGAACAAAGAGACTGAATTCCGATGAAATTCTATGATTGGATGTGTCGGCTTTCTCTGCCGCGCATTTGTCTGGTCAAGATCTTGGCCGGAGTTTTGTCGGCGTGCACATCCCGGTGATCGGCGCCGTTACGTTCATCCTGCTGTCGGCGGAGATTTCCCTTCAGGACTCGATCGGGGTGATCGTGGCGATGCTCGTCGCGACCGTGGTCGGCACCCTGGCGACCATGGCGATGCTCTATCTGCTGCTCGCGCCCGTCAGCCGGGCGGCGCAGGCCCTGCGCGAGTATCTGGGGTCGCGCGCGCTGCCATCACTCCCGACCCGGTATGACGACGAGGCCGGTGTCCTGCTGGCCAACGTTCAGGAAGCGGTCACCCGCCTCGACACGGCGATCGACACCGCCCATACCCAGCGCGACGACGCCATCCGGGAACACCGGAGCAAGTTCGAGGTTCTGGCGGGCATGAGCCACGATCTGCGCACGCCCCTGAACCATGTCATCGGGTTCGCCGAGATGATGACGACCGAGGCGCTCGGCCCCCTCGGCAGCAACCGCTACCGGGACTACGCGAGCGATTTCCGGGAAAGCGGCGGCGATCTTCTGTCCACGCTTCAGAACATCCTCGACCTGAGCGCGGTCGAGCTCGAGGGCGACGCCGCCGCCACCACGCCCGGCGATCTCGGCGCGGCCCTCGAGCAGGCGGTGCGGCTCACCCATTTCCGGACCGACCGGACCGGCATGTCGGTGAGCATCAATGCCGGTCCGGGCGACGGCCCGATCATCCTGGCGCCGGACCGCAGCCTGAAACAGATCCTCATCCATACCCTCCACGCCGCGATCGGCGCGGACGACGCCGTCTCCCGGCTCGACATGTCGGTGGGCACCACCGGCGGCCGCTCGGTGCTGACGGTCACGAGCGACGCAGCCTGGGAGGCTGGCGACGTCCCGCCCGACCTGGCCGACAGCGCGGCGCGCGGCGTGAAACCGACGGACAGCCCCGCCGACGCGGCACCGGACGGGGCCGCCGACATGCGATCGACGACACAGACGGCCCTACGCCTTTCGCTCGTCCATTCGTTGGCCCGCAGCGCCGAGGCGGCGCTCGCCATCACCACGCCGCCGGGCGGCGGCCGATCGATCTCCATCGCCTTCCGCCGAGCGCCGGACGCGGAGACGACACGCGCCGCTTAGAGCAAATCATGTTCTGACGCGATCGCCAGCGATCGCGACGAGGCATGTGAATTCGCTCTATCTTATTGAATAAGAGCATGTTTCACGTCCAAGCCCGCATCGCGAAGCGAGTCCGTCTTGGACGATCATGCTCTAGATCGCGCTCAGCAGGCGGTCGATCTCGGATTCCCGCGTGATGTAGTGCACGCTGGCCCGCACCGCGGTGCTGATCCCCCGGCGGTCGTAGCCGACCCGCGCGCCGCTGTCGCCCGACACGCTCACATGGATGCCCGCCGC
>Ga0207422_1004189_pt1 | contig 12405 bp, 7 predicted proteins | sample MarCyaLeptolynsp_FD_187757 | JGI IMG/M metagenome (GOLD analysis project Ga0207422, IMG submission 187757) | Marine cyanobacterial communities from Panama - species 1 Leptolyngbya sp. (SPAdes) | ecosystem: Environmental > Aquatic > Marine > Unclassified | place: Panama: Panama City | collected...
GGAGACCTCGGTGATCGCCTTGCCTTCGAGCGCGGCGAGGACTCCTCGGTCGCGCTCGCGGAGCTCGACGATTGTTCGGTTCAGCAAGCCCGGGCGGATCTTGGCCGCGAGCTTGTGCAGCGTGTCGCCTTCGGGCACGGCCCGACTACACCACAGTCGGGCTCCAGAAATGAAACGGGGACAGAGCGGCCGCCACGGGCAGGGATGCGCCGAAGGGGGGGATGAACCGTGGCGGCGGCTCCGTCCCGACACGAACAACCGGACGTTGATTGTCGCGAGGGGGTCGATCGGTTCACGAAAATCCGTGATCGGCGACGAAACGATCGACTTCGGCGACGTCACCCAAATACCGGTCGCCGAGGCGGACGAAGAGTTCGCGGGCTCGGTGGGCGAGGGCGACGGCCTCGGCCTCGTCCTCGGTGACCTCGAGGCGGGCCAGGGCAAACAGCAACCGGGCCTCGTCGCGTGGAGGAGTCTCGAGGTCGGGCACCTGTGCCAAGGCTTCGAGCAACGGCGCGCGGGCGCCCTCGGCATCACCCGTGGCCAGCAGCGCAGCGCTGAGATCGAGACTCATCGCCGTCAGCGTCGGCGCGTGGGAGCCGATCTCTTCGCTCCACGCCTGGTAGGCGCGCTGGAGGTGGGGTAGGGCGAGGTCGGCTTGCCCGAGACCAAGCTGGCACCGCCCGACACCATGCTCGGCCAACAGCACCTGGGGGTGGTCGTGTCGGAGGCTGGCCCGACGCTGCTCGACCACGCGCCCGTAGTGCTCGAGGCAGGCCGCGAACGCGCCCAACGAGTGCTCGGCCTCGGCGAGGAGCGCGAGCGTCTCGGTGGTGCGCACGTGATCGGGTCCGAACTCGCGTTTGGTTTGCTCGTAGGTCGAAAGGCGCCCTCGTTGCGCCTGCTCGTGATCGCCTCGCAGCGTATGGACGCCCGCGCGGGTGCCCTCCAGCGTCACGAGCCACATCGAGCGCGGGGCAGTCTTGCGCAACGCCTCGATCGCACGATCGATGGCTCGCGCCATGTCGTCGGGGTCGTCGCGTTGAAACGCAATTTGAGCGCGCGCGTAGTCCAGTCGCCACTCGCTCGGGTCGCAAAGCGGCTCCGCGACGTCGACCCAACGCATTGCCGATTCGAAGTGACCCAGGTCCAGCTCGACCAGGGCGAGGTTGTAAGCGGACATCCACGCCTGCTTGCCGAGAAATCCGCTCCCCCCTCGGGTGATTTCGTGATGGGCGGTGAAGGCGGCGTACGCCTCGGCGTACTGAGCCGACTTCAGGTGTACGTTGCCCAATCCGAGTCGGGCCGCGGCAATCAGCCGGTCTGAACCGCCTCCACAACCGTTGTCGGAGCACAATGAAACAACGCGTCGGAACTGGGCTGCGGCCTGCTCGACGTCGCCATGCGCCGACTCGAGGTTTCCGACCGCGAGTGCGAGATGAGCCTGCGTGTTGCGGCCCGTACGTGCAACCTCCGCCCGGGCGACGGCAGCCTGCGCCATGCGGAGGGCCTCTGCATGCCGCGAGCTTTCGAGGCCGACGAGATGCATGAGGTCGATCTGAACGCGGACGACGTAGTCCTCGTCGCCCGCGCGTTGTCCCCGAGCAATCGCCTCGCTGTAGTCCGCCTCCGCGTCCTGGTGCTTGCTCTGCCGGGACAAGAGCGTCGCCCGGGCGCCGTACCAACGCGCAGATAGCCCCGGGCTCAGCGCCTCCGGGTCGATGTCGTCGAGGACCGCGGACGCCTCGTCGAAGCGATCGGCCATGGTCAGCACCGACACCCGAACCAGCTCCGCGCCGATGCGTGGGCGTGGAGGGTCGGCGGGTGGGGGCACGCGGGGTGGGTCCTCGACGCAGGTTTTCACCGGGCGGTACCGATGCAGCACCGCATCCAGGGCGGCGGCGACCGCCGAATCGGGATGGGCGAGTAGCTCGGTGATCGTGTGAAACGACTGCAGGGCGCGGTCGAGGCATGCGGCCTGCCGGACCCCCAGATCGCGAGCGTCTGCTTGCGCGGCCTGGGTCTGTTCGCAGGCATGCGTCCGGGCGTCGGTCCAGTCTTGGATGTACGTGTCGAGCCGCGCCCGCACGCCCGCCGCTCGCGGTTGGTCGATGCTGTCGAACGCCGCTAGGGCTGCTTGGATTTGAGCACCCTTGGCTTCGTCGTAGGTCTCGGCGGCCGCCCGCTCGAAGCCGTTGCACGAGGGAGGTCGGTCCCACGTCCACGCGAAAGCCAGCGCGGCGATCCCTCCCACGCCGGCCAGCGCGATCACGTTCCGCCGGAACCGCGAACCATCGAGATGATCGACCAGCGCGGCGACGCTCGGAAACCGGTCCGCGGGATCGAGACTGAGCCCGCGCTCGAGCGCCCGCCGGACCGACCGCGGCACGCCCGGAGCGCGCGGAACCGGCTGCCCCTCCTCGGCCGGGGGACCGCCGTCCAAGGCAGCCCACAGTGCGGCACAAAAGCTCCATTGATCGGCGAGTGGGTCCGGAGCCGCGCCGTCCTTCTGCTCGGGCGCCATGAACCTCGGGGTTCCCGAATCGTGACCGGTCTGGGCGGCCGTGTCGGCCGTACGGTATGCGATGCCGAAATCGGCGAGCTGCACCCGGCCGTCGTCGCCGACGAGAATGTTGCGCGGCTTGATGTCGCGGTGGACCAGACCGGTGTCGTGGACCGCCTGCAGGCCGCGTCCGACCTCGGCGAACAGCTCGACGATCGCGCGAGCCGAGCGTGACTTCGCCGCGAGCCAGTGGTCGAGCGTGGTGCCCTCGAGCAGCTCGAGCACGATGAAGACGCCCCAGCCCAGGCCCTGGTCGTCGAGATCGTACTCGCCGGCGTCGTAGATCGTCACGACGTTCGGGTGACTGATCGACGCGAGCAATCGCGCCTCGCGAACGAGGCGGCCGTGCTCCTCGTAGTCCGATACGCCTCCAGACAGCAGCTTGATGGCGACTCGACGCCCGAGCTCCGGATCGAAGGCGGCGTAGACCGCTCCCTCGCCCCCCGATCCGAGCCGCTCTTGTAGGGAGTAGCGCGACACCGTGAGCCCGCCCGGGCCCCGTCCGAACATGCTCTGCCGAACGCGGGCGAGTGCGTGGGCGGTGTCGAGCTCGTCTTCGTCCGGGATCGTCTCCATCTCGGAGAAAGGCAGCCTAGCACCGCGTCGCGAGGGCTTTGGCGTGCGTCGTTTTTTTCTGAACCGTCTGACCGCGTCGCGGTAATGAACACAAATAACCCGGACTGCGCTCGGCGATCGAGGCGCACGCTGGGCGCGCTCGGCTCTGCGTGCCGACACGTCGGCGTGGATCTTTGGCGCGCGAGCCTTCAACATGGTGGAGTCCCGTTTCGTTGGTCATCCGCCTCATGCCGCTTTCCGATTACGAACTGCTCCTACGCTGGAGCGACGGCGATCAGGAGTCCGGTGACGCTCTCGTGCAGCGCCACTTCCGGCCCATCTTTCGCTTCTTTCGGGCGCGCCTCGATCGCGACGCCGAGGACCTCGTTCAGCAGACGTTCCTCGGCTGTCTCGAGGCGGTGAACCGGTTTCAACCGGGACGTCCGCTGCGTCCATACCTGTTCGAGATTGCTCAGCGGCAACTCTGCAAGCATCTGCGGAAACAGACGAATCGCCGTCGTCGCTCCTCGAGCGCGGAGATGCCCGCGGTGAGTCCCGACACGACGCCCAGTCAGCTCGCCACCCGCAACGAGTCGGGGCGTCTGTTGACTGCGGCGATGCGCCGCTTGCCCGACGAGTTGCAGACGGCGGTTCATCTGCACTACTGGGAGGGCCTGACGATGGGCGAGATTGGCGAGATTCTCGACATTCCGGCCGGGACGGTGAAAAGCCGCCTCCACCGTGCCCGGGACCTCCTGCGCGACGAAGTCAGCGACCTCGAGCTTCTCGATGCCGTGTCGTCGTCCTCGTCTTTGCGACGCATGATTTCGTAGCGCGGCCCCCATGCGAGCGAGCTCCCGGCCACGGCGAGGTGGCAAGGGGTGCTTACTGCCAACGGGGTGGGCGGTTCATTCGGGGCGCGGGCGACGGTCAGGCCTCGAGCGTCAGACCGCGGAGGTCGCTCGTGAACGCAGCCGCACGAAGCTGGTCCGCGCGCGGTGAGGTGCGGGCTGGCGTGCCGTCGATTTTCTCGACGCGCAGCATCTTGCCCCGCAGGCGGGCCGCGACCGAGCCAAGCGCGCCCGCGGCTGCAGCAAAGCGCTCGGGGTCGTCGGCGGCGGGAAAGGTGACCATGCGCTTACCCCCGCGGTCGAGGTAGAGGACCGCCTCGCCACCGACGAGCACCACCGAAGCGCCCGCGACCCGGCGCGGCGAGGCCTGCTCGTCGTCGCGCGTTGGCCACGGCAGCAGCCAACCGTACGGGTTGGCGGGGTCGATCGCGGACAGCACCACCGTCTCGCCGGGCCCGTCCGGCTCGCGGCCCGCCCGTAGTCGATCGACGGCGCCGGGCGACGCGAACTGGGCCCCGCCCAAGCTGGCGACGAAGTAGCCGCGCCGAATCTTGCCGGCCTCCTCCATTGCGCGCAGCACGGGATACACCGCGGAAAACCCCCCCGGGAGGTCCTCGAGCCCGGTGCACTCGCGAGTGACTACGCCGTGCCGCTCGAGCAGCGTGACGGCCCGGGCGTGGGCGCGCTGCGTCGCGGTGACGTCGGGGTCGACGAGCTCTTTGGTCAGTGACCAGCGGCCGCCGGCTCCGGGCAGCACGGTGCGTCCCCGACCAGCGCGTCGCGGTTTCTTGGCGGCGACGCCGTAGGCTCGTACCGCCGCGAACGTGTCATTGGTGACCATGCCCCACCACACGAGGTCCCACAGCGCGTCGCGAACGTCGGCGATGCGTGCCTGCTCGCCGCACGCACGCTGTAGCTCGACGAAGAAACATGCACCGCGCTTTTCGAGGTGGGCGAGCAGCGTCTCGTGGGTCTCGGTGAGCTCGGCATCGTCGGGCAGCGTGGGCGGCTCGAGCAGCTGGCCGACCCGCTCGCGTCGGTATAGGGCGATGCGGCCGTCGGTCTTGCCCAACGAGCCACGACCGACCCAGGTCAGCCAGCCCATCGCGCCGAGCTCGTCGAGCATGGCCGGCGAAAAATCCGGCACGCGGGCGGGCAGGATGACGGTCTGCAGCTCCTGGTAGGACAGGGCCAGCCCTTCGAGCTGGGCGATGACCTCCTCGAGGCGTGCGAGACCTCGGCGCGGCTGGCCGATGCCCTGCCAGTCCGGCAAGAACCGGCCCAGGGTCGCGGGCTCGACCGGGGCAATCTCGTTGCGGAGCTTGGCGAGCGTGCGCCGCTTGATTCGCCGCAGAATGTCCGGGTCGCACCACTCGCGCTCGCGACCCCCGGGACGAAACTCGCCGTGCAGCATCTTCTCGGCGGCTTCGAGACGCGCGAGCGCTTCCTCGAGCCGCCGCACCGGCACGCCGAAGCGGCGCGCGACGTCACCGGCGAGAAACGGACCGTGGGTCGCAGCCCAGCGCGCGACGAGCTGATCCAGCGCGCCGTCGACCGGCTCGAGCAGCTGCACGGGCACCCCCTGGGGCGGAAGGCAGCCCAGAGCATCGCGATAGGTGGCGACGTCTTCGACGGCGACGCGACGGGGCTCGCCCGCCACGCGCATCGGCAGCACGCGACGCTGCCGCTCGAGCTCCCTCAGCCACGGCGTCGGGTCGTCCGTGCAGCGTGCCGCGATCTCCTCGTCGCTGAGGTCGCCCACGCGCCGCATCAGGTCGTGCAGGGCGTCGAAGTGCTTGGCGCGACGCTCGTCGGCCAGGCCCTGCAGCTCCTCCTCGATCGCGTCGATGACCGCGGCATCGAGCAGCTCCCGCAGCTCCTCTTGTCCGAGCAGCTCGCGGAGCAGGCGACGATCGAGCGCGAGCGCCTGTGCCTTGCGTTCGGCGAGCGGCGCGTCGCCTTCGTAGAGATAGGTCGCGACGTAGGCGAACACGAGCGAGCGCGCGAACGGGGAGGGGGAGGAGGTCTCGACCACGTCCACCCGAACGTGCCGGCGGCGAATCGCGTGCATGGTCTCGACCAGCGCAGGCAGATCGAAGACGTCCTTGAGACACGCCCGGTAGGTCTCGATGATGATCGGGAAAGACGGAAAATCGCGCGCCACCGCGAGCAGCTGCTGCGACTTGAGCCGCTGGGCCCACAGCGGTTGGCGCTCGTGGGGGCGCCGTCGCGGGAGCAACAGGGAGCGCGAGGCGTTCTCGCGAAACTGCCCCGAGAACATCGCCGAGTGGGCGAGCTGCTGCACGACGAGCTCTTCGACCTCCTCGGGCTCGGGGATCAGGAGCTCGAGCTCGGGCACCTCGTCGATCTCGACCAGGCGCAGCACGATGCCGTCGTCGCTCCACAGCGCCTGCACCTCGAAGCCAAAGTGCGCCTCGAGCTTGGTCTGAATCGCGAGCGCCCACGGAGCGTGCACCCGCGCGCCCAACGGGGTCAGGATGCAGATGCGCCAGTCGCCGAGCTCGTCCCGAAAGCGCTCGATGACCACGCAGCGATCGGTGGGCAGGCTGCCGGTCGCTTCGCGCTGCTCGGCCACGTAGGCGACGAGGTTCTTCGCCGCGAGCGCGTCCAGATCGTAGTCCGCCTGCAGCCAGGCCTCGCCGTCCGCGGCCGGCTTGTCCGACAGCAAGCGCAAGAACTCGCCCATCGCGTGACCGAGCTCGATCGGTCGCCCCGGTCCGTCACCGCGCCAAAACGGGAGCCGTCCCGGCTCGCCGGGTGCCGGGCTGACGATCACGCGGTCGCGCGTGATGTGCTCGATCCGCCAGGTGGTGGCTCCGAGCGCGATGTTCTGGCCCGGCAGGCTCTCGTTGACCATCTCCTCGTCGAGCTCGCCGACGCGGGGGCCATCCTCGCCCAGCACCATGGCATAGGTGCCCCGGTCCGGGATGGTGCCGCCCGAGATGATCGCGAGCATCTTGCTGCCGCGGCGGGTGACGAGGGTGTCGTCGTCGCGATTCCACGTGACGCGCGGGCGCAGGTCGGCGAAGGCGTGCGACGGATAGCGCCCCGAGAGCATGTCGAGCACGCCAACGAAGGCATCCTCGGGCAGCTCGCGAAAGTTCGCGGCGCGCCGGACCACGTTGCGGACGTCGTCGAGGGTCCAGTCCTCGATGCTCACCATCGCGACGACCTGCTGCGCGAGCACGTCGAGCGGGTTTCGTGGAAACGCGAGCGCTTCGATCTCGCCCTGGCGCATGCGCCGGGCCACGACGGCAGCCTCGAGCAGGTCGCCTCGGTGCTTGGGAAAGATGCGACCGATGCTCACCTCGCCTACGCCATGACCGGCACGGCCGACCCGCTGCAGTCCGCGGGCAACCGCGCCCGGCGACTCCACGAGCACCACGAGGTCGACCGTACCCATGTCGATGCCCAGCTCGAGCGAGCTCGTGGCGACGATGCAGCGGATCTGCCCGCCCTTGAGCATCTCCTCGATGCGCTCGCGCTGTTTGTGGCTGATCGAGCCGTGGTGCGCACGCGTGAGGTCTTCGCCGGCGAGCTCGTTGAGGCGCTGGGCGAGGCGTTCGCACAGGCCGCGCGAGTTGACGAACACGATCGTCGTGCGGTGCTCGGCGATCAGGTCGAGCAGCCGCGGATAGACGGCGGGCCAGATGCTGTGCTCGGGCGACTCGCCGGCGGGGGCGGGGGCCATGCCGACGATCTGCGCGGTGGGGCGCTCGTTGCCCTCGTCCGTCTTCTGGCCGGTCTTTTCCTGCCAGCGCGCGCGCACGCGGGCCTGGTAGCGCTCGGCGAAGACGCGGCCGTCGCTGGGACCGGCGTCGAAGGGGTCGACCTCGTCGTCGGGGTCGCCGGGTCCGTCATTGGCCGCCTCGTTGGCCGCATCGAGCGTCTCGTCGACGGTGGCCCCGGGCACGACGAGCTCGAGGCCCTCCATCGGGCGCGTCATGTCGGGGACCGGGACGATGGTCTTCAGATCGATGTGGGGCGGCTGGCTGGTGTCGACGATCGCGACCTCGCGATCGCCTCCGAGAAAGCGTGCCACCTCTTCGAGGGGGCGCGCCGTGGCCGACAGCCCGATGCGCTGGGGCTCGCGCGCCCGCGGCTCGGCGGTGCCGGACGGCTGCCCGTCGTGCTGGCCGTGGCGCACGAGATGGCTCAGGCGCTCGAGCGACAGCGCGAGGTGAGCCCCGCGCTTGCTCGGCGCGAGCGCGTGCACCTCGTCGATGATGATCGTCTCGACGGACTCGAGGGTGGCCCGCGCGTTGGACGTCAGCAGCAGGTACAGCGACTCGGGGGTCGTGACCAGAATGTCGCCGGGGTCACGCGCCTGCGCCTGGCGCTCCTTGGGCGGCGTGTCGCCGGTGCGCACGGCGACGCGCGGCACGTAGATACGGCGGTCCGACAGCTCGGCGGTGCGAGCGATGCCCACCAGCGGCGCACGAAGGTTGCGCTCGACGTCGTACACGAGCGCCTTGAGGGGCGAAACGTAGAGCACCTTCACGCCCCCGTCGCCGCGACCTTGCCGAGTCAGTCGGTCGATGCACCACAAAAACGCCGCCAGCGTTTTCCCGCTGCCGGTAGGTGCGATGAGCAGACTGTGCTCCCCACTGCTGATCTTCGGCCAGCCGAGCTGCTGCACCTCGGTTGGTTCCGCAAAGCTTGCGGAAAACCAATCGCGCGTCGCCGGGGAGAAGCCTTTCATCTTCGACCCAAGCTTCCGGCAGGTTTGTGGGCGCTGCAACTGACAACCACCGTCAGGAGGGCAAACGAGGTCTTTGTCGTTGACGGCTGCGCTGTGGGGCACCCACGATGGGACCATGGGCAAGCTCGGGCTCGCGGGGACAATCGGACCGATGATGATGGGGGCGCTTGCGTTCGGATGCGCACACCAGCGGGGCGTGCCGGCGGCGACCCCGAACGACGACGCCAAGGCGTGTTACCGCAGCGCCCTGACCGATCGACCGGCGCTGCAGGGCAAGGTGATCGTCGATGTTGCCGTGGGGCCGGAGGGACACGTGGTCGGCGTGGCGGTTCCCGAGAGCACGCTGGGCGCTCCGGACGTCGAGGCGTGCATCGTTGCCGCTGCCGTCGATTGGAAGCTCGAGCCGACGACGCTGCCCGAGCACCGCCAACGCCTGACGTTCGTCCTGGAGCCTGACCCACAAGAGGTACCGCCGGTGGCGATCGGGACCTACTTCAAGGAATGGCCGCCGCCCACGATCAACCACCGACCCTGGCAGACCAAAGATCGCCCGAGCCGGCCATCGGGACGCCCCTAGGCCAGCGGATCGCGGCCGTGCGCAGGATCAAGGAAACCGGCGGCGGCTTGGGGTAACCACAAAGGCGAGCCATGTACGCCGCGACCAGTCTCGTTCTCGCCGTGAGCCTCGTCGGCCCGGCATCGGCGCCGCCCCCGACCGCGGCTCCGGCCCCGACTGCTGCCGCGCCGGCCGAAGCTCCAGCCGCCACAGCGGGACCGCCGACGGCCGCACCGCCCTCGGCCGCCCCCGCATCGGAGTCGCCGGCCGACGATGTCGCGGCCCCGCTGCCCGTCCTCGAGCCCGAGGACAACGGCTGGGACGACACGCCCACCCCCGAACCGCTGCCCGAAGCGACCCCGGCCCCCGTGCCCGTCGCGGCCGGTGGCGTCGTGGTGGGGACTTGGCAGCCGCCCCCGCCGCCCGACCCTGCGCTGGTGGAGAAGAACCGGCAGCTCTCGGCGCAGAAACAACAGGGGGAGCGTTGGCTGATCGGCGGTCGCATCGGAGCCCCGCTGTCGCTGATCCCGCTCGCCGCTGGAGCTGCGCTGCTCGGCGCGCACGCCTACCGCGTTCGCAACCACGACCCGAGCGACGACATCGGGTTCACACCGCCGCCCAATCCGAGCATGGCGATCGCCGGTGGCGGTCTGGTGGTGCTCGGCGTCGTCGGGCTGGGCACGAGCATCACGTTCGCGGTGCTCGGCTTCATGCGGATGCAGGAAGCGACCGCCGGTCGACTGTCGTTCTCCGCCGGACGAAACCACGCCGGCGTGTCGCTGACGGGCCGTTTCTAGGCCGGCGCCAGCAGACCTTCTTCGAGGTACCAGGCGTGCGCGTCGCCGACGATCGTCGGTAGATCGACGACGCGATAGCCGAGCTGGTCCACTGCCTTGGTGCTGTCGTAGTAGGCGCGGGTCGACATGAAGCGGGCCATGCCGGGGTTCATGTCCGGGGGGCGGCCCGTGAAGCGGGACACCAGCTCCATCGCCGCGCCGTAGGCCACCATGGCCGCACGGGGCAAGTCCAAGCGCGGGGCCTTGGCGCCGACCCGTGCGGCGATCAGCTCGAACAGCTCGCGGTACGTCGCGTTGATGCCGGCACAGATGTAGCCCTCACCCGGACGGCCACGGCTTGCCGCGGCAATGTGGGCCCGCGCGACCTCCACGACGTGGCCGAAGCTGATGCCACCGGATGGGCACGCGGGGACCTTGCCGTCGCGAAGCTCGGCGAACAGTCGTCCGAACTGCAGCGTGAAGTCGAACGGCCCGAGCATGCTGCCCGGATAGATCACGACGACCTCGAGGTCTTCGCGCCGGCCGACCTCGAGCACTCGCCCTTGGCCTTCGCGCTTGGAGTCGGCGTAGTTGTAGCCCCAGCCCTCGTAGCTGTAGTCCGTCCACGTCTCGTCCGCGGGGCCGTCGGGGTCGTGCCCGAGCGCATCGATGGTGGAGGTGTGGACGAGGCGACGCACGCCCTGGGCCGCGCAGCACTCGGCCACGTTGACGGCGCCGTCGACGTTGACCCGCCACTGACGATCGTAGTTGCGGCGCCAAAACGAGGTGTCACCCGCGACGTGAAAGACGACGTCGCAGCCCTCCACCGCCCGCTCCACGTCGTCGCGCTTGGTGATGTCGCCAAAGCACAGCTCGACGTCGAGGCCTTCGATGTAGCGTGTCTCGGAACCCGGAAGGCCAAACGCTCGCACGCTGCAGTCGCCGCCCGCGAGCTCGTGCACGAGGTTGGTCCCGAGAAACCCGGTGGCTCCGGTGACGAGCGCTTGCTTCATCGCTTCGCTCCTCCCGCTCCTCCCGCTCCTCGTACGGTTCGCATCATGATGCGGTGCACGAGGCCTGGCCACATGCGTTTGGCGAAGTGGGTCAGCTTGCCGTCTGCGCCGGGGATGATGAGGAAGTCCCCGCGCGCGATCCCGCGGAGCATCGCCTCGGCGACGGCGTCGGCGGACATGACCTTGGCCTTGCCGGACAGCGCCTTGGTCTCCGCGGGCTTGTCCTGGTTCTCGAGGTCGAACCCGGGAGTGTCGGTGTCCGGAGGGCACAGCACGGACACGCCGATGCCGTCGCCGCTGAGCTCCTGGCGCAGCGCCTCCGACAAGCCAATGACGCCGAACTTGGACGCGCAGTAGTCGGTCATCCCGTACACGCCCACGACGCCGGCCACGGACGAGACGGCCACGATGTGCCCGCCGTGCTCGCGCATCGCAGGCACCAGCGCCGAGACGACGCTGTAGGTGCCGTAGAGATTGGTCTTGATCGTTCGATCGAAGCGCGCGTAGTCGATGTCGCCGAAGCGACCCGGCCACGCTTGACCCGCGCAGTGGACCAGCAAGCGCGGCGCTCCATGCTGCTCGACTGCGGCGGCCAGCGTCTCCCGACACGCGGCGTCATCGGTGACGTCGAGGCAACACGTCGCAACGTCGGCCGCGCCACTCGCCTGTACTTGCTTCGCCGCGCCGGCGAGCGGCTCGGGGCTTCGGGCAAAGAGCACCACGCGGGCACCGGCGGCGGCCACTCGCTTTGCCACCGCCAGGCCGATTCCCTTCGAGCCCCCGGTCACGAAGACAACCGCGCCGCGCCAGTGTGTCCCGATCGCCTTCACGCTCCCGCAATACCACGGCTGCTAGGGCATCGCCGTGCCGTCGAACGGGACCATGATCGCGTCCACCAGCCCCATGCCCACGCGCACGTAGCCGCGCTTGGTGAAGTGGATGTGGTCGGACTTGGCCATGGCGGGGCGGGAGCTGGCCCAGCGGGTCATCGACATGTCGCCGCCCATGAAGCCGTGCAGGTCCCAGAACGCGCAGCCGAACTCGCGCGAGACCTCGCGTTGGGCCGCCCGGATCTGGCCCACGCGTCGGCGCACCGTCCAGCTGCCGTCCTCGAGCCGACGCGGGAAGTCGCCGCCGCCGATGATCAGGCAGCTGGCCCCGGGCGCAACGCGACCGAGCTTTTGCATGACCGCGCGCAGGTCTTCCTCGTAGATCGAGATGTCGGCGTGCGCGTCGGTGGCCTCGTTGGTGCCATACGCCAGCATCACGAGATCGGGGGTGCGGTGGGCGACGTTGCTGGCCCACACCGGCTCGTCCCACGCGAGCATGTTCGCCGCTCGGGTGCCGCCGATACCGAGTGTGTCCACG
>Ga0207422_1004190_pt1 | contig 12400 bp, 14 predicted proteins | sample MarCyaLeptolynsp_FD_187757 | JGI IMG/M metagenome (GOLD analysis project Ga0207422, IMG submission 187757) | Marine cyanobacterial communities from Panama - species 1 Leptolyngbya sp. (SPAdes) | ecosystem: Environmental > Aquatic > Marine > Unclassified | place: Panama: Panama City | collected...
AGGTTTCGCGCGTGCGGATGAAATTGCCAGCCGGGAAGCGGCGATTGGCAAGATGCCAGAAGAAGACGTGATCGGGGATCAGCATCGGCACAGGCACCACGCTCCACCCGGTCAGCTTGTCGAGCTCTTCCGACAATTGCCCGAAATCGGGCACGCCGCCACGGCTTAAATCAAGCTTGTCCAGCCCTTCCATAAAGGCAGTCGCTGCCCGCCCTGGCAGCACTTGCATCTGGCGTGCGAACAGATCGTTCCAGATCGCATCATCGTCGCTGGAATATTGCGTCTGCGCGGGTTCAAGCCAGTCGTCGCCCACATGCTCGGGCTTGATCAAAGGCGCAGTGAACACATCTGCCGGCAGCTCGGGCAGGATGGTAAAGTCGGTTTCAGGATTAGCGAGTGTAGCCATAACGTATCATCTGATACTACCACCGGGCACAGGTAAGGACAATTGCTGGAACAAATATGGGAATCAAAGGCAAAGACTATCGCAAGGCGCTTGAGCCGCTGACCGAGGAATTGGTGGGCATGGCGCGCTGGGCACGGACCACTGGCGCGCGGATCGTGATCCTGTTTGAAGGGCGCGATACGGCTGGGAAGGGCGGTGCGATCAGAGCGGTGCGCGACAAGCTCAATCCCCGGCAGTGCCGCACAGTCGCCCTCGGCAAGCCAACCGAGGCCGAGCAGGGTCAATGGTATTTCCAACGTTACATCCAGCATTTGCCGACCGCGGGTGAGATCGTCCTGTTTGACCGGTCGTGGTACAATCGCGCGGGCGTCGAAAAGGTGATGGGATTTGCCGATGATGCGCAGATCAGCGCCTTCCTGGATCAGGTCCCCGTGTTTGAGCGATTGCTGACCGATGACGGCATCCATCTGTTCAAATATTGGCTGACGACCGATCAGGAGATGCAGGAAGAGCGACTGCGCGAACGGCTCGACGATCCGCTCAAGCGCTGGAAGCTTTCGCCGATCGATCTCGCGGCGCGCGAGAAGTACGATGCCTACACCGAGGCGCGCGAGGATATGCTGCGGGCAACGCACACCGACAACGCGCCTTGGACTTTGGTCGATTTCAACGATCAGAAGCGCGGGCGGCTGACCTTGATCCGCGATCTGCTCGACCGGTTGCCAGACACGCATGTTGAGCCGCCAGCGATCGAATTTCCGGATCTCGGCAAGGATCCCAAGGCGGAGAGCTATGCGGTGCTCAAGCCGCTTCCCTCGTACAGGCTGGAGGATTGACTCGCGGGTTTCTTTGATATAATAGTGATATCATAATTATATCAAGAAGGAAAACCCCCGATGACAGACACCTCTCCCCCTCGCACCGCCAGCAACGAAACCGGCTCGAGTAGCTTCAACGGCTATGTCATGCTGTTGGTCTTGCTCGCGACGATCGTCCTACCGGCGAGCTTTGCATTCAACATGTTTGACGCTGGCACGACTGTCGGCAGCGTCATTGTTGGCACGCTGTCATTCGTCTTCGTGATCGTCGGATTTTTCATGATCCAGCCCAATGAGGCGGTCGTGATCACGCTGTTCGGTGAGTATAAGGGCACAGTCCGCAAGGAAGGCCTGCACTGGGTGTGGCCGTGGATGGGCAAGAACAAGCTCAGCGTGCGGGCGCACAATATCCATTCGGAACGGGTCAAGATCAACGATCTGCGCGGCAACCCGATCGAAGTGGCCTGCAATGTCGTCTGGCGCGTCCAGGACACCGCGCAGGCGGTGTTCGATGTCGACGACTACAAGGAATTCGTGAACATCCAGATCGAAGCTGGCCTGCGCACTGTCGGCGCGCGGCACCCCTATGACGATATGTCCGATGAGGACGAAACGACTTTGCGCGGCAGCGCCGACGTGATCGCCAGCGAATTGCGCGAGGAGCTCAATGAACGGCTCGAAGTCGCCGGGATCCTGGTCGACGAAGCAGGTCTGACCCACTTGGCCTACGCCCCCGAAATCGCTGGCGCGATGCTCCGTCGCCAACAGGCCGATGCGGTGATCGCCGCGCGCAAGAAGGTCGTGATTGGCGCGGTCTCTATGGTCGAAGACGCGCTCAGCAAGCTGTCATCCGATGGCATTGTCGAGCTGGACGACGAGCGGCGCGCGACCATGGTCTCCAACCTGATGGTGGTGCTGTGCGGCGATCGCGAAGCGCAACCCGTCGTTAACGCCGGTACGCTCTACCAGTAATCGCCTTGCGCAGGAGGCAGCCATGGCTGCACCCCCTAAAAAAGCCTTCGCGCTCCGTCTCGATCCGGCAGTCCACGCCGCGATCGAGCGGCTCGCGGGGGCTGAACTGCGCTCATCCAACGCGCAGATCGAAATGCTGCTGCGTGAAGCGCTCAAAGCCCGAGGCATCGAAGTGGAAGCCAGCGCCAAGCCGAAGCGCGGGCGGCCGCCCAAATCGGGTGGTTAGATCGCGGCGTTGGCCTTGGTCACCTGCCGGCCATCAGCCGCAAAGGCACCCAATTCAAAGCCCTCCTCCGATTTGCGCATAACCAGGTGCAGCGGCTCGTCAGCAATGGCTGGCGAAACCCCGCGAAACGCAAAGGATGCGAGGCGATTGTCTCCCAGCTGGCTGGCCGCCAGTTGTAGCAATAGGCTTGCCGTCAGCGGACCATGCACCACCAGCCCACGATAGCGCTCTACATCGCATGCATAGGGCGCGTCGTAATGGATACGGTGCGTGTTGAAGGTCAGCGCCGAATAGCGGAACAGCAGCCGCGGATCAGGCGTGAGCACGCGGTGGGCTTCCCATTCGCCCGGATCGAAGCTTCCATCGGCGAGCGCTGGCGGGCTGAGCGGTGCATCAGCGGGCGCCGCATCGCGATAGACCAGCGTCTGAGTCTCGCGCACCACCACGGCATCGTCAGCGAATGTCGCATGTTCGACATTGACGAATGCCAGCTTGCCGCTGCCGCCCTCTTTTTCGCTGATCGAAGCCACTGTGCTTGCGCGCCTGATCTCCGCGCCGGTAGTGATCGGAGCGATAAATTCGATCGTACTTGAGGCCCACATACGACGCGGCATGGGAAAGGGCGGGAGAAAGCTGTCCGCACTCTGATCGCGCGCGGGATGGCCATCGTCACCCAGAGCTGCTGTCGCTGCATCGGGCGTGCAGAGGCAGAAATGCACGCCCTGCGGCATCTCTCCGCGCTCTGGCACGGGCAGGTCAAAGGTCGCGAGCCATCGGGTCGCGAGCTCCGCATCGAGCCTGCCTGACGCCTCGGTCTTACGACCAATCCAGGCATCCCATTCGGACATCAGGCCGCGCGCTCAAACACAGCGGCAATGCCCTGCCCGCCGCCAATGCACATGGTCTCAAGGCCATAGCGAGACCCGCGGCGGTGCATTTCATGCGCCATGTCAGCCAGGATCCGGCCGCCGGTCGCGCCAATCGGATGGCCCAGCGAGATGCCCGAGCCATTGACGTTGAGCAGGTCACGCCGGCTGTCATCCTCGCTCCAGCCCCAGCCTTTGAGCACGGCCAGCACTTGCGGAGCGAACGCCTCGTTGAGCTCGACCAGATCGATATCATCCCATGAATAGCCACGGCGTTCGAACAGGCGCTCAACCGCGGGCACCGGGCCGATCCCCATCCGCGACGGATCACAGCCCGCGGCGGCCCAGCCACCAAACCACAGCATTGGTTCGAGCCCCAGCTCTTCAAGCTTGTCTTCGGCGACAACCAGGCAAGCGGCGGCCGCGTCATTCTGCTGGCTGGCATTGCCCGCGGTCACGATCGCATCGGGATCACGCTTCAGATCAATCGCGCGCAGCTTGCCCAGGCTCTCCATCGAAGCGTCTGCGCGATAGCCTTCATCCTGCGCGAAACTGATCGGGTCGCCGCGCCGTTGTGGGACATCGATCGTCACCAATTGCTCGTCAAACTTGCCTGCCTCCCAGGCCGCGGCTGCATTCTGGTGCGAGCGAACGGCGAAGGCATCGGCCTGTTCGCGGCTGATGTCGTAATCTTTGGCGAGATTCTCGGCGGTTTCGATCATGCCCGTGATGATCCCGAACCGTTCGATCGGCTGGCTCATCAACCGTCCGCGCGACAGGCGATCGTGGAGCGTGATGTCGCCCATGCGCGCACCGCCACGCCCTTGCAGCGTGTAATGCTCGACATTCGACATGCTTTCGCAGCCACCAGCGACAACCACATCGGCCATGCCGGTTTCGACCATCATCGCCGCGTTGGCGACCGCCTGCAGACCAGAGCCGCAGCGTCGATCAAGCTGATAGCCCGGCACTTCGAGCGGAAGGTCAGCAGCGAGCCATGACCAATGCCCGATCGCCGGTGCTTCGGCATTGCCGTATCCTTGCGAGAACACGACGTCGTCGACCCGTTCAGGATCGATCCCGCTGCGCTCAATCAGCGCCTTGAGGATGATTGCACCCAGTTCGCCTGCATTGAGGCTCGACAATCCGCCCAGGAATTTGCCCACCGGCGTGCGGAGGGGAGATACGATTGCGGCTCTTCTGCTCATGTCATCTCTCTCAAGGTTAGGCGTCTGACAGCGCGACTGTGCCAGCATCTATCAGCTTGGCAATTGCTCCAGATGATAGGCCCAGACGCTCGGCCAGAACCTCCTCCGAATGCTGCCCGAGATAGGGCGCCGGTGCCGGATCGCCTGGATCATGCGCCGGGAGGTTCGCAAAGCTGCGCGTGGCCGGATATTCGAAACCAGACGGATTGGCTGGTGACGGACCGAACAGCGGATTGTCTGTGATCAGCACCGGGTCCTGCGAGGCCTCGTAGTGCGAACGGTATCGCTCAAACGTGCAGCCATGCGCAGCCATCCGTTCGGCGAGGTCATCGTAGTCGTGCTGCTCGGCAGCCAATTGGAACAGGTCGAACAATCGATGCCTATTCTCAAACCGCGGGCGATCACCAGAGTTGAAATCAACCCCCAGCTCGGCCTCGAGCGCTGCGATCGGCTCAGCCAGATCAAAGGCTTCGATCAGCCCCTTCCATTGCTTCGGTGTCAAAGCCGCGACCATGAAGCGTGCGCCGTCGCGGGCCTGAAAATCGCGTCCAAATGCGCCCCAGATCGCATTGCCCAGCCGCTCGCGATCGCCGCCGCGATAGAGCATCTCCGCCATTGTGCCCGAATTGGCCATGGTGCCGATTGCGACATCGCCCAGCGGCACGCGCATCTCGCTGCCCTGGCCGGTCGCGCTGCGATGGTGCAGCGCCGTCATCAAGGCAAAAGCCGAATAGGCTCCGGTGATGAAATCCCAAGCCGGCAGTGGCTGGCTGACGGGAGGCGCGGTCTCTGCATCCCATTCTTCGGGACCTGTCATCAAGGGATATCCCGACGCCGCGTTGACGGTGAAATCCATCGCCTGGCGCCCATCATGCCAACCCATGATGCGTAGGCTGATCATATCCTCGCGCTTGTCGGCCATGGCGGCGTGGCTGAGAAAGCTCTTCTCGGGAAGATTGGTGATGCACTGCCCGGTCTTGGCCGCCAGTTCGACGCACAATTCGCGCCCCTCGCCTGATCGCAGATCCAGCGCGACCGATTTCTTGGCGCGGTTGAGGTTCTCCCACGACAGCGAGCGGCCTTCTTTGGTCAGCATGTAGCGATCATAATCAAGACCACCGGCCTTGTGGTCGACGCGGATCACTTCGGCACCCATCTGCGCGCAATAGAGTCCGGCAGTGGGCGAAGCGACAAAGCTGGAGACCTCGATGATCGAGAGGTCGTTCAAGAGTTGGTACATGGTATTCCTATCTCGTGTGTCCGAGCCACCCGCGCCTCTAAGAGTTATGCGCTTCCCACTCGCGCAGCATATGCTTGGCGATCTGCAATTGCAGGATCTGAGTGGTGCCTTCGTAGATGCGATAGATCCGCGCATCGCGATAGAAGCGCTCGGCGTCATATTCGGCAAGGTAGCCGGCACCACCGTAAATCTGCACCACGCGGTCGACCACACGGCCGCACATTTCGGACGCGAAGACTTTGAACGCAGCAGCCTTGACCAAGATATTCTCGCCGCGGTCTGCGCGCTCGGTGACGTCCTTCATCATGCATTCTGCGGCGTAGATCTCCGTCTCGCTGTCAGCCAGCATCGCCTGGATCAGCTGGAAACGCGCGATCGGTTCGCCAAAGGCCTTGCGTTCATTGGCGTAGCGGATCGCGGAATTGAGCGCGCGGCGGGCATAGCCGGTCGCGGTTGCGCCGACCGAAATGCGGCCATTGTCGAGGCTCTGCATGGCAAAGCGAAAGCCCTTGCCGGTTTCGCCACCAAGCAGCGCGTCTCCTGGCACTTTCACATCATCGAGCATGATGTCCGATATGTGCGAGCCCGATTGCCCCATCTTCTTGTCAGGCGAACCGGTCGAGACGCCGGGCGTGTCCATCGGCACCAGGAAGGCGCTGACATGCGCGTTCTTAGGCAGGTTTTCCTTGTCGGTGCGCGCCATGATCAGCCCGACATCGGCGTGGGGCGCGTTGGTGATGTAGCGTTTGGTGCCGTTGAGGATCCAGCCATTGCCGTCGGGATCGGGCTTGGCGGTGGTCTGCAATCCGGCGCTGTCGCTGCCCGAACCAGGCTCGGTAAGCCCGAAACAGGCAATCTTGCCTTCGACTAGCTTGGGATACCATTCGGCCCGCTGCTCCTCGGTCGCGCCATTCTTCAGCGCGCTCGCAAACATGCCGATATTGATCGAGAAGATCGAGCGATAGGCCGGGGCCGCATAGGCCATGATGTTGACGATGCGCGCATATTGTTCGGTGTTGAGCCCTGCACCGCCATATTCTTCCGGAACGCTGAGGCCGAACAGCCCCATTTCGCGCATTTCGCTGACGATCTCCTCAGGGATGCGATCATTTTCGATCACCTGATCCTCGGCAGGGATCAATCTCTCCCTGACATAGCGCTCCAATTGCTCAGCGAACTGGTCAAACGTGTCTTGGTCCATTCCGGAATTCATTGCGGAAAGCCTTTTGATTGAATTGGGTGTGGTACCCGAAAGAGCACCGTCTCGGGCTATGGCGCGGTCGAAGCGTCGCTGTCGCCTGTCACTTCGGGTGAGGCATTGTCAGCCTCGCGCAATTGCGGGATCGCCTCGTCGGGAAGCCGGTTGCGATCAAGCTCTTCGGCGATCTCGTCCAAAGCCTCAGCCTCGCCCTCGCTCACGGCGCCGGGCGCGCTGCCTGATGAGCTGTCACACGCGGTGAGCCCGCTCGCGAGCAGCCCAAAAAGAGCGAGCCGCACGCTCGATAGCATGCGGCTCTCTCTGATCGCGATTGGGTGCTTAGTTGATCGCATCTTCAGCCGCGTCGACTGCGTCGCCAATCGCGTCGGCAGCACCTTCTGCTTCGGCGGCGACCGCTTCAACCTGCGCGGCGACATCGGCGGCTGCGTCGGCAGCGGCGGTTGCAGTCTGCTCATCAACGGCGGTTTCAGCCGGATCGACCTCTTCCATCGCTTCGGCATCTTCAACTGGCTCGTCGGTCACCCCTTCGAGCGCTTCATCGCTGGGCATTTCAACGGTGTCGGCGGTTGCTTCGCTCGATGCGTCTTCTGCGCTGCCGCAAGCGGCGAGAGCGAGCGTGGCACCGGTTACCAACAATGCACTGGTCAATTTCTTCATGGGTTGTCCTCCTCAATACCCTGTGAACACGAAATTACCCGCAGCTTAGCCGTGCTGCGCTTTGGTAGCAAAGCGCAAATTGAATGCGCCGAAACGGCACACTCGGCGATCGCACTGCCGTATGGGGCATTCTTCGTGGTATCTGGATGGAATGAAACATCGCATTGCCCTCGCTTCGCTGGCGCTCACCGCCTCCATCCTGTCAACGGGATCGACCGCACAGGCGCCGTCCGGCCCGTTCACTGTGGTCGAGATTGGCCAATCCTATTCATCGCTGCAGGACGCTGTGCACGCGATCGGTGATCGTCGCGGCACAATCAGCATTGCCCCTGGCGTCTATCGCCAATGCGCAGTGCAGGAGGCCGGAGTTATCACCTTCATCGCCGAACAGGCGGGTACGGCGATCTTTGAGCGGCGCGCTTGCGAAGGCAAAGCTGCTTTGGTGCTGCGTGGTCGGGCTGCCGAGGTGCGCGGGCTGACGTTCCGCGGAATCTCGGTCAGCGACGGCAATGGCGCAGGTATCCGCCTGGAAAAGGGCGATCTCGGCATCGGCTTCAGCCGCTTTGAGGACAGCCAGCAAGGCATCCTCACCGCGAACGATCCAAACGGTCAGATCGTCATCAAGCGCTCGACATTCAGCGGTCTGGGCACGTGCGAGCATTCGGCTGGCTGTGCGCACTCGCTCTATATCGGCAATTACGGCAAGCTTACGGTCAGCGAGAGCCGGTTTGAGCGCGGATCGGGCGGTCACTATCTCAAGGCGCGCGTGGCCGAGGTCTCGATCAGCGACAATTCGTTTGATGACGCTGCTGGCCAGGGCACCAATTACATGATCGATCTGCCCGCCGGCTCGCGCGGCCTGATCGCCGACAATTGGTTCATCCAGGGGCGCGACAAGGAGAATTACTCCGCCTTCATCGCGCTGGGTGCGGAGCAATTGCTGCACTCGTCGGATGGACTGGCTGTGACCAACAATGAGGCGCGGTTTGTGCCCGGTCTCCAGCGCTCGAGTGTGTTCCTGGCCGATTGGACCGGTTCGCGGGTCGAGATGTCCAACAATCGTCTGGCTGCTGGTCTCACGCCCTACGAGCAACGCTAGGGGCGGTTTGCGCGCGATTGGCGTCGTGATATCTAGCGACGCATGAAGTCTCCGTGGATCATCATCCTGACAATCACTGCGCTGTGCGCCGCAGCTGTGGGTACATTTCGTCCGACGACCGCCTGTGCAGACAGCTGGTCAATGCCGACCACCGAAATCGTTGAATCCGAAAATGGTGCTTTCAGGCTGACAATCGAACCCGCGCCAATCGGCAGCCAATTGCAATATTTTGCTGAAGAACTCCAAGCACATGAGAATGGCTCGGTGGTCGCACGACCCGCACCCATTGGCATGCTTGAGCGTAAAACCGCGGAAGGCCGCTGGGAGCCAGTCTGGGCAGTCGCGCTAGTAAATCATGTGGCCCCGGTCCTCGCGATTGTTAGCGATGATGGTCGTTATGTTGTGACTTTTGATAACTGGCATTCCATCGGTCACGGCGAGAATGTCATTGTGATTTATGGCCCTGAGGGCAGCCTTGTTCGCAGCATGCCTCTGACCGAATTGGTGCCGCAAGAATACAAAGACGCCTTGCCGCACACGGTAAGCTCGTTGGATTGGCGCAAAGATGCCTATTTTGAGAGATCCGGCGAGAAGCTGATTATCGACGTGTTGATCCCCGGCGCCGATGATCCATTTGACGCTGACGCCGAGACGATCGCATTTCAAATCGCCCTTTCAGATGGCGCGATCACACAGCCGGGAGAAGCGGAGTTGGAGGCGGCCTTATGTGCAGCCAAACAGGTCAACGAAGAACGAGAGAGGGCCGAGCAAGAACGGCTTGCGTTTCTTCGCGATCCTCTCCGCATCCCCACCGGATGCGAAATGCGCGACTGGCATAGATATTTGAACGAAGCCTTCTATCGAAAGACCCCAAATTGGCTTGACGATCCGTTCACATCAACCACGGTCTTGTTTCCGCCTGATCATCCGCGGCACGAGGAATCAGTTGGATGGCTGCGAGACCGAATTCTCGATTGGCATACTTGGGAGCGGAACGAGGCTTTTGTGTCGCCTTGCGCTCCAGAGGCCTTGGTAAGTGCAGTTGCGGAAATCCTCGAAGACGCCAAGCCGGGCTCACTAAGCAAAGCGACATTCTATGTCGCGAGTCCAGCACCTGAATTCTCACAAATTGAACGACTGGTAAGGCCCACCGGCGCAAAGCTGGTTTGGCTGGATCCGAATGTGGCGATCAGACAGCGACCAGAGCGAGTGCCAGGATCAGTCGAGCAGGAGGCGGCGGATGCGGAGAGAGCGCGTCGCTGGATGGAAGAGCTCGAGGGAATGTCTCCTTAGCCGAACCCAGGGGCATAGGCGACTTCACCCGCAGGCAGATCACCGTCGATTAGCAGGGCCTGGAAATATTCCGCTGGCGGGCCTGGATAGACCAGCTGCGGATCGTGCTTGAAGCCAAAGCGCTGATAATAGACCGGGCTTCCCAACAGGACGATCCCCTTTGCGCCGCGCTGCTTCATCTCGGCAATTCCTGCACGCACCAGCATGCCGCCAATGCCCTGATGGTGCAGTTCGGGCCAGACCGAGACCGGGCCAAGGCCAAACCAATTCGCGCTGCCATCGCTGATTGTGACCGGTGAAAAGGCGATGTGACCGACGATCTTGCCGTCCCGCTCTGCCACCAGCGAAAGCATCATATCGCCGTCATCGCGCAACCGATTGACCAGATGCTGCTCGTCACCATCGCTGTGAGGCATGTCGCGAAACGCCGCTTCGGTAAGCGCGAAGATCGTGGCTTCATCGCCAGCCCTCTCAGCGCGGATCGCGCAATCGATCACAGCAGCAAATGCCCGGATTTGTCGCGCTTGGTGGCGAGGTAGCGCGCATTGTGCGGATTGTCCGGCAATTGATGCTGAACCCGTTCCGCGACCGAAATCCCGGCCTCTTCAAGCGCTTCGACCTTGCGCGGATTGTTGGTCATCAGTTTGATGGTGGTGGCGCCAATCAGCTCCAGCATGCGCGCCGCGACAGGGAAGTCGCGCGCTTCGTCTGGCAAGCCAAGCCGCTCATTGGCTTCGACCGTGTCGAACCCGGCATCCTGCAGCGAATAGGCCCGCAGCTTGTTGACCAGGCCGATTCCGCGGCCTTCCTGCCGGACATAGATCAGTGCGCCCCATCCGCCTTGCTCTGCGAGATGCGCCATAGCGTGGAGCGCAGCGTCGAGCTGCGGCCCGCAATCGCATTTGAGGCTGCCAAGAATGTCACCGGTCAGGCATTCGGAATGCAGCCGCACCAGCGGCAGGCTGTCGCCGCTTTGCTCGCCAATGATCAATGCGACGTGCTCGCGCGTATCGGCTGAAGACCGGAAGGCGACGATTTCCGCGTCCTCGCTGGCGCTGACTGGCAAGCGGGCGCGGGTGATGATCTGCAGCGATCCAGCGGCGGAATAGTCAGCCAGATCGGCGGCCGCGACCGGATGCGCCTCACCCGCTCCATCGGGATCGACCAGAAATGCGGGCAGGATTCCGGCAATGCGCGCAAATTCCATCGCTGCGCGGGCGGTTTCATCCCATGCGATGGTCTTGGCCCGAAACGGACCCTTGAAGGGGTTTTTGAGGTCGAGCGCCGGATCGGCAATCGGCAACGCTTCGTTGAGATCGAAATCTTCGCCCGCTTCGATCAGGACCGGCGCATGCGGGACCGCGGCCTCGCGTTGATTGGCCAGTTTCAGCGTCGCCGCGCGCGCGGCAGAGATCAGCATTTGTCGGCTTTTCGCTCCACGGGAGATGGCTGTCTCAACCGGTAGCAAAACCGGGCCATCGTCAAACGCCAACGGCCAGCCATGCCGCAACGCATCGACGGCTTGCGCCGCGCGGCGAGAAGGCGAAGGACCGCTCAGAGGTCGAACTCGGTAATCAGTGGGATGTGATCGCTTGGCTTCTCCCAGGAACGGGCATCTTCGCGCAGGCGGTGCCCGCTTGCTTGCTTGGCCAGTTCGGGGCTCGCCCACATGTGATCGAGCCGGCGCCCGCGATCATTCTTGCGCCAATCGGGTGAGCGATAGGACCACCAGCTGAAATAGCGCTCGGGATCCTGAATAAACTCGCGGCCCAGATCGACCCAGCCATGCGCATCCTTGAAGCCCTGCAACGTGTCGACTTCCAGCGGTGTGTGGCTGACCACCTTGAGCAATTGCTTGTGGCTCCAGACATCGCTTTCCAGCGGCGCAATGTTGAAATCGCCGACAATGAGCGTGGGGCGATCGACCTTGCCCGCCCATTCGGTCATGCGGCCAAGGAAATCGAGCTTCTGCCCGAATTTGGCGTTCACTTCGCGATCGGGCACGTCTCCGCCCGCCGGCACATAGACATTCTCGACGATCATGCCCTGGCCTGCGCCTTGGAGCTCAACGCCAACATGCCGCGCTTCGCCATTGGCTTGCCAATCATGGCGCGAAAATTCGGTCAGCGGGATCCGACTGATCGTGGCGACGCCGTGATAGCCCTTTTGCCCGTGGATGGCCTGATGCTCATAGCCGAGCGCCGCCAGCGCCTCAGCCGGGAATTGATGCTCCTGGCATTTGATTTCCTGGAGGCACAGCACGTCGGGTGCCTCTTCCTTCAGAAACCGCTCGACGATCGGCAACCGCAAGCGGACCGAGTTGATATTCCAGGTGGCAATCGAAATCATGGCTGCGACTTAGGGTGTGATCCCGGCAAAATCTACAACCAGCGGGC
>Ga0207422_1004191_pt1 | contig 12399 bp, 9 predicted proteins | sample MarCyaLeptolynsp_FD_187757 | JGI IMG/M metagenome (GOLD analysis project Ga0207422, IMG submission 187757) | Marine cyanobacterial communities from Panama - species 1 Leptolyngbya sp. (SPAdes) | ecosystem: Environmental > Aquatic > Marine > Unclassified | place: Panama: Panama City | collected...
AATTCCCGGACGTGTCCGGTATTCACCGCCGTTCACCATGGATTTCCGACCTGTTGCGGTCACGAGGTCGCCAGATTTTCGTTGGGATGCTAGGTGTGTCGTGATACTTGGAAAGACTGACACGCCCTTGAAATCAAAATGGTTCAAAAAGCAGAATTGCGGGGTTAAACCCGCGAAGTTGCTTACAAATGCAGCGGACGTTTCTATATAACATCCGAAGAGAAAAAAGGAGACCGCATGGCTGTTGCTCACAAGTCGTTTGAACAGGAAATCGAAAAAACGCGGGCTGCCGTTGAGGAAATGCGGACGAAAGTCGGCGCCAGCGAAGCAGTTCTTGAGCAAATCGCGTCTTCGGAAACGTTGGGCGACGTCGATTTCGATATCGAGAACGCCCGGATCCAGGATGTCTTGCAACAGCAAAAGGTCATGGAAACGAATATTGCCGACCTGATCGTCAGCCTCGAGGATGTGACCGATTCGTTCGGCTCCGAATTCGAGGCGATGAAGAGTTTCACGTTCACCGAATCCCTGGTCGGCTTCTTTTCGAAAAAACGCGCCCAGGCGATGCACAACGACCGGGTGCGCTCGACCTCGCTGGCCCAGAACCTTCAGGACCTGCTGACAAAGTCCGATACGATCGTGAACATTCTGAAAGACCAGAAGTCGGTTCTTGAGGAACGCTACAAGACCTCGGAGGAAAGCCTGAAAACGGTGATCCTGCGGCGCCAGGACGTGAGCGACCAGCTGGAGGCGGTCCAGGCGCGGATCGGAGAGATCAATCCCGAACTGCTCGATCTCGAAAACCAGATCGCGGCATCGACCAACCAGTCGGACCGGGTCCTGTTCGAGGAGCAGCGCTCGGCGCTGGCCACGGAATACAATCAGAAACTGGCCGAAGAACAGGAATTGCTGGCGGGCTCGCAAACGCTTGAACGCTACACGTCGATGTTCCAGACCTTCGTCGATTCGCTCAACAACCAGATTGCGGCGCAAAACACCCTGATCAACAAGCTGTCGATCGACACCGAACAGCGGGTCGTACTCTACAAATCCCTGGAAGACTCGCTGAAAACCGCGGCCCAGCAGAACGTCGCCCACAAGATCAACACGCTCGGTTCGCGGGTCGATGTGGCGGCGGAGGAAACCATGGCCGGGATCGGCGCCGCCGCCCAGTCGCATATCGGCGATCTCCTGGAAATGCATGAAAAGAACATGCTGTCGACCCAGGAAATCCAGCGCCGCAAGAAGCTTGCCGACGACGCTTTCGGCCGCCGCTTCGCGGAAGTCCTGAAGAAACACGAAAACGCATCCTACGGCGGGAACTAATCCGCAGTGTCACCGGGAACTGGACTGGCCATGTCCGGCGCCGACGCCGGATCCTATTTTCGCATCATAGGGCGCGCGCTCGGCGCCCTGGACGAGATCCTGACCGAGGAATTGCCCGGCCCCTGGGGCAATCGGCCGAACCGGATCATCAATTCGGTGGCGCTCGATCACCTCGGCCGGCTGCAGCGCAACTTCAAGGCCTGGGACATGCGGCGCATGTTCACCGATACGTTCCAGGTCGACGCAATGGAAAGCGGTTTTCCCGTTTTCCGCAACGTGATGGATCTGGAGCGCACCAAAACCCGGATCGACGAACGGATTGCCGAGGTCCCGGACACCGGCACGATCCGCCGGGAAATGCTCGACCTGATCCTGAAGTTCAAGCAGCATCCCGGGCCGCTGCAGAAAACCATGGCCGAACGGCTCTATCTGGAAATCCTGCAGGCGGGCAACGTGTTTCCGGCCTTCGATCCGCCCGAGACGGTGCGGGTTTCGGTCGACAAAAAAACCGGACGGCTGGTCTATATCGTGCACTGGGCCGCCTATGACGGCATCCAGAATCTGCCGATGGTCTATCTGGCGATGATCGAGGATTCCGCGTCCGGCGGCGGACGCGTCGACGCGATGGAAATCTTCAAGTCGAAATTCGCCGGCAGAGCCCTCGGCAACATGCCCGGACTGCCCAACCCGGATGTGTCGGACGCCTTTACCAGCTTTGCCGCCAACCATGCCCAGTACGGCCTGACGCTGGCCTCGATCGCAGCGGCCCTGGACAAGGATTTTCCGCACCTGCACCCGAAACAGTTGCGCCGGTTCGTGCTCGGCCCCTTCTACGGCGCCGGCCAGACCAAACATCCCGACGCCGTGCAGCGGGTGCTCGACAGCGCCAAGACGCCGGACAGGAGCTGGGTGCTGACCTGGACAATGCAGGAACTGCGCAGCCAGAAGGAAAAGGCGGCCGAACACGGGATCTGGTCGAAGAAGCCGGCCGAGCAGATCTTTTTCATCGACACCAACAATGTCGAATGTGTGCAACAGGGCGTCAGCGCCTTCACCCGCAACGCGCTTGTGCCGCACGATGTCTATCAGGCCGTGTTCGCATCCGGCGTCGCCGACAGCGTCTTTGCCGACCATGAATGCGCAATCCTGTCGGAAGACCAGATTTTGAGGAATGTCTAGATGGATATCGGCCTGACCACCCTGCCCGACGAAGATATCGAGAAACACCTCTCCAGCGCCTACCAGATGCTGGAACGGATCACCGTCAGCATCGACGACGGCGGCAAATCCAAGCCCGAGGTCGCTGGCACCCGCCGGCGGTTCGTGTCGACCGTGGCGACCAGCGGCCTGAAGAAATCCGCGCCGGTCAACCTGATCGAGCGGATCAACGCGATTTCCCAGAACGACCCGATGCTGTCGCCCGGCCAGCATTCGGTGATTTTCGGGCTCCGCCGGGCACTGGCCATCGGCCTTGCCGTCGGCGACGTGTTTGCGCGCCAGACCGAGCTAGAGGCGATGAAGGCGGAAAACCGGGCCACGCCGCTGCAGGGCGAGCGCGCCGCCCAGTATCACAAGCTTCTCAACACGGAATCCTTCGTCGCCCTGTTCACCGCCGCGCGCTATCTGACCAGCACCCTGCTGGCGGGCGCCGAGCCGGCCGAGGACAGTCCGGAACCGGTGCTCGAATTCGACACGCCGCGCGAAGCCTACAAGGGATTTCTCTATTGCCTCGACAAGGCGATCGAGAGCGTCAGGGACGACCAGGCCCTGATCGCCAACGTTCGCGCAATGGCGACGACGACCATCGAGGCGCTGCTCGCCCGCCAGCAGCGCTTCACCAGCCTTTCCGTGTTCGACGGCATGCATATCCGCATCGACGCCGACGATTTCAGCCTCAACGGTCTCGACACATCGGGTGCCGCCAGCCGCAAGCCGCTGGTCATGACCTTCAAGAAACCGAACGAGGTGGTCGGCAACCACATTGCCAAATATCAGGCGCTGAAGATCGCCAAGATGCTGATGGCCTACGATTTCGACCGGCAACTGAACCCGTTCGTCGATCTCGGCGGGTTCCTGTTCACCTTCATCGGCGACGGGTTTCCGGGAACCGGCAAGACCACGCTGATCCAGATGATCGCCGGCCTGATCAACGATTATTGCCAGGTCGCGGGCTATACGTTCCATTACGAGAATTTCGGCGTCGACCAGATCTCGTCCTATCAGGGCAAGTCCGGACAGAACTGCAAACAGTTCATCACCAATGTCATGGACCAGCGCGTCATCGGCTTCGGCACCGTCGACGATATCGACCAGCTGGCCGCCAACCGGTCCGACGACAACACCTCGGCCGGCCAGCAGGAAATCACCGCGGTCCTGATGGAGAGCTTTTCCGGAGCGGGCACGGTGGTGCGCGGCAATTGCGCCTTCGGCATGTTCTCCAACTATCCGGAAAAGGTCGACGATGCACTGCGTCAGCGCGCCGGCGCCCGCTGGCTGGTGGACGGGCCGCAGACCGAGGCCGACTATATCGACATTTTCGCGCTTCTGGTCGGCAAGAACCACGATATCCAGGTCGGCGACCACACCCTGTTCGAGGCGCAGCAGATCCAGCGCGCCATCAAGGAAGCCTACACCAACATGAACGTGCCCTCCGAGGACGGCCTGAAAAAGGTCTACGACCGGGTCATCGGCAAGGAAGGCGTGCCGCAGACCATGGCCGATATCGGGCGCTACCTGCACGCCATCAAACAGGCCGAACCGCGCTTTACCGGCCGCGCCATCAAGAACATTACCGACGCGATCAAGATGCGGGCGATGGATATCGAACTGCCGGACGAATGGTTCGAAAATCCGGAGCCGTTCCTGCACAAGCCCTATGATGAAAAACACGCCATGATCTCGGAACTGCGCGGCAAGATCACGATCGACATGGTGGTGCAGGAAATCCACCGCTACGCGGATTCCGAATTCCGCTATTCCGACAAGTCGGACGAAGCCTCCGTCGACACGATGATCCGCAACGAACGCCTGCGCGAACGGGCGGCGCGGGAAATCATCGCCCTGAAGGATGCGGGCAAATGGAACGCCTGATCGCAAACAATCTGCTTTACGGCAGCCTGTTCCTGGTCGACCAGCCGCACCTTGTCGAGCGCTACAACCGGGCGCTGGTCGCGTTCGGACTGGAGCCGACCAAGCTGATGGGGTTCGGCATCGACGCGACCGGCTATTCGCCGGAAATCGCCTCCGAATTCGACGACGACCTCTATCTCAATCCGTTCGGCGTCAACCAGCGCTTCATTCTGCTGTCGCCGGACCAGAGCCGGCTGCCGGTGATGCAGAGCAAGTTCACCTCGACGTTCGAGCTCATGCAAGCCTTCATGACCACAAACAAGGAGGCCCTGCGGGTGCTCACCCTGAAGGATGTGGTCTACGGCGAAATCGAGGATTCGACCCTGAAGGTCACCTCGATCGACGACCTCCTGTCGATCCGCCAGGTCGAATTCCGGGTCCACACGCCGGACAAGCTGGTGGAAAAGGCGAAACAGCTCACCCAACTGGCGGGGCAGTTCGAGACCGAGCCGGATGTCTGGCGCGACGAGACCGCGATCGCCACCATGCTCGATCTGGCACGCGATTGCGGCGACATCCGCCGCAACCAGATGGTCCCGCACCGGCTGAATTTCAAACATCCCTCCTACTGGACGGAGCATTTCGAAGGCCTCTACATCTTCCACGACGACGACGGTCCGACCGTCATGGGGGTCGACGATGTGCCGGTGTTCGCACCGGACCAGCCGGTTCCGGACTGGTATCTGCCGCTCAACGATCCGCGCACCGTGTTCCAGTTCCTGGAATCGACCGGCCGGCTCGAACCCTTCAACCCGGCCTGGCTCGGCGGCTCCGGCATCCTCGATCTCCGGCTCGACCAGTTCGTGCGTTTCGAGATCGCCCAGCGCGAACCGGATCAAAATGTCGCCGAGATGGACGAGATGGCCCTGAAGAACTGGACCAACCGCAATATCGGCACGATCGGCGACGACAAGGCGTTTCATTTCCTGTCGGCGGTGCGCAAGGCGGTCGCGAACCATTCCGGCTTTGACCTGCGCGGCGTTGCCCACGGCCTGCAATTGCTGGTGCACCGGGCCAATCCCGACCATCCCGACCGCTGGCTGATCAACCGGATGATTTCAGAATTCGTGCCGTTCGATTTCCTGACCCGGTTCATCGTCAACAAGGACGGCTTTTATCGCGACTATCGACACTATCCGGAAAACTTCCGGGACTATGTCGTCAATGTCATGCGATCGAGATATCTTCGCGACAAGGCAGCGTTTCGAACCTCCTTGTTCCAGAAATGGGGAAATTCAGACAATGCTTGATCCGATCATCGAATGGTTCCAGGAGGCCTTTGTCGGTCTCTGGAAGGCCGTGCTCGGACTGTTTATGTGGTTCACCGCGCCGTTTCGCGGCATGTACCGCTCGTTCACCCATGCCGGCAACAAGATGAAGGTCGTGCTCGCGGTCCTCCTGGTGCCGGTCTTCGTTCTCTATGGCCTGTTCTTCTGGAACGTGGCCTGGATCCGCGGCTACGATATCGACTGGCCGGACCGGTTCAATTTCCAGGACCGCACCACGTCGGCCGGCGAGCAGGTGTCGGCGGAAGGCGGCACCCAGACGACCCGCACCTGCGGCCGTTCGGCCGTCGTGGAATCGGTCAAATATCTGATGGAATTCAATATCGAGGAAAACAGCTGGATCTCCAGCCACCCGCTCTACAAGGCCGGTTTCTTCGGGATCGACTGGGACGCCACGCCGTTCATGGACAACAAGGCCAGTTTCCAGCGCGGCGTGCAGCAGGCGGCCGCGCGCATCGCGGTCGAGCTTGCCGACCAGCTCGGCCGGATCCGGGGAACCTCGCAGATCGACCGCGATCTGCAGCGGGCCCGCGGCTGGATGCAGTCGGACCAGTATACCTGGTATTTCAATCCGTTTTCCCGCCTGCCCTTTGGCCCGACGACACCGACGCAGAGCTTCTACCGCAAGGCCATCGACGCTTTTGCAAGCTACAATGACCGGCTGGAAAACTGCCAGGCGACCTTCGACGCCCGTTCCGACAACCTGATGGCGATGATGGACCGGATCGCCAAGGACATCGGCTCCACCTCAGCGCGGATCAAGGACCGGTCGGAAAAACACAATTCGGGCTGGTTCGATTTTCGCGCCGACAATCAGTTCTATGAAGCCAAGGGACAGCTCTACGCGCTTTACGGCATCCTGCGCGGCACCCGCGCCGACTTCCAGAGGGTTCTGGAAATCCGGCGCGCGGAAGACCTGTGGGCGAACATGGAAAGCCAGATCAGAAGCGCGCTGGAACTCGATCCGCTGATCGTCTCCAACGGCACCGAGGACGGCTGGATCATGCCGACCCACCTGACGACCATCGGGTTCTATATCCTGCGGGTGCGCTCCAACATGATCGAGTTGCGGTCGGTCCTGAACCGGTAGCGTTGGCACGGCCTGCCGCGCGAACGATGCCGAGCAGGCCGTTCAGATCTCCACACCGGCCCCCATGACATTCCAGGTCACGCTTCCGGTGTGCTGTCGGTCCATGAACAGGTGGTGATTCTGGTTCTGAATGGCGTCGATTGCCGCAATGGCATCGGCGGCAACCTCGCTGTCGGGCGCAGAACGCAGTGCCTCCAGAGTCGGCAAAAAGGCGCGATCCAGGGAAAAGGCCGCAAGCGCACAGGCGGTTTGGCGAACCCTTTTGCTCTTGTCCGCCAATCCCATGAAACCCAGTTCCTTGCCGGCAGCGGATGTCCGGGCAAACCTGATTGCCGTGGAGAGGATCGTATCGCGGGCGCGCCACGTCCTCAGGCGCGGCAGGCACTCGACCATTGCTGCAAGAGCGTGGTCGCCATGACCGACCAGCTTCTCGCGACCTGTTTCCAGATCTCCGGCCTTATCCATTGAGAGGATGAGCGATACGATGTCGGCATGAGGCGTCACGGGCGCCACCTTTGTTCGTTTGCGATCCCCGGCGATCGAAACCTAACCCGGACTGCTCTCGCTATCCAGTCTCTGCGTCAGACACACGGGCACGCAACGCAACACTGACAGCGCTTGAGCGCGAGTCGGCCTTTAATTTCAGGGTCGATATGCTCAGAGTTCAATGCGGTTCAAACCAAAACGGCACCTTGCCGGCAAGAACCAGTCCGCCGCCCGCATAGTAGGTAAACCCGTCGCAACGCTGATCCAACCGCTGCATCAAATCGCGATAAATCCAGAGCCTGTCGGTGTTCGGTTCCACCCTGGCCGCCAGATCAATCGCCGTCTCAACCTCACCGGCGCGATACAACAGCTCGATACCAATTTTTACACCCAGTGACCCTGCGGAGTTTAAAGAAGCGACACCGTTTTCCCGCAAATCCTCGGCGACACGAACCCACAGGGACCACGGAAAATCCGGCGTCAGCACCGCAGGCCGCGTCGGCTTCGTTCCGGTTCGTACGATTTCCGTCAACGCGGCCGTCGCCTGCATCCAGTTCAGCACATCCTTGGCGCTCCCGGCGTAATGACGAACACTGCGCGGCACAGAAATTGCGCTCATCGCCGAGGCCAGTGAATCTGTTCCCATTTCCTGGGTGAGACGGTCGTGAAGATAGGTCCAGGCACCATCCATGTCACGCTCAGGCTGTATCTGCCCTCTCTCCAGAGCCGCCAGAAAATCCTGCGACGCTGCTGCTATCGGCGCATTTTCACCCGTCTGGTTCAGCAGGTTCATCGGCCAGGCATAACCGCCAATGTGATAGGCCGCGCGACTGCCGGCAAACATTTCGCGCCGAACCGTGCGGCGTTCGGCATCATCGTCTGGCCGGACCTGATGCTTTTTCTGATGGCGCATGGTCATCAGGAAGCTGTCAATGTCCAACGGCCTGCCACCCAACGTTATCGCGCTTTGCCCGTGGCGCTGCAGGAGGGCACGATGGGCCGACAAGTCGCTGCGACTGCCCAGGGCGAGAGCAGCCATGACCAACTCGCCCGCCGCCTCCGCCCGCGCCGCAAAATCCAGCTTGAATGCGTCGTCCTGGTCCAGCAGGAGCAGCGGCAGAACGACACCGTTGAAATAGTCGCGATCAAATGCCTTGGCACGCTCGGGATCGCTGCGGAGTTCGGCAAGCAATCGGAAGTAGCTGGCGCCACCATCGGCCAGCACCATCTGGCGCGGCAGGATCGACTGATATTTCGCAAAGGCCGTCAGCGTGCTGTCGCCATTCGCCCTCAGCCCCTTCTCGACGCCCTGATGGGCAATTGCAAAGGCCAGACGCACCTTATCAAGAAATCTCGGGGGCCGGCGTCCGCCGGCTTCCATGGACTTCAACAATGCCAGCCCGTCTGCCAAGCTCATGTTCTGATAGCGCAGCTTGAGATAGGCGGCTGTTGCGCCGAAGCGACGTCCGGACAGGCCCTCGGCCAGATGTCTCTCGGCAATGATCCTGTCCGCCAAGGCCACGACCGTCTGTCGATGCGGCCCGCAGGTCGACACAAAAGCTGATTCGTCAGGTTTGGGGGCATCGCGCGTGCCTTGCGCCAAAACAGGAACCGAACCGAAGGCAATCACAATCAGGATCAAATGAAGAAATCTCATATCGATGCTCCGTCAGGGACCGTGGTCATTTCCGTGGATCGTATCACGGTACGCTTCAGCGCGGGCTGTGAAAGTCGACAAGCCTGCAATTGCATCCCGGCTCGCAGGCCGGGACGGCATTTGGGGCACTGTCCGTCCAAAACGACCGACAAGGCGTGCTCCATATTTGCAGAACCTGCTCGCCTGCGCGGGAATGACGTGTGGGGGGATGGTTGGGCCCCGGGAATGGCGCGCGGCGTGCTTGCCAATTCACACGACCGCCACTCCCCCAGGTACCTCGCCGGACCTCATCCGGCGTCCAGGAGAACGAAGGCATCCCCCAGGTCAATCGCGCCGGACCTGTCACAACGCTTTTCAGTCCGGTTGTGTCGCACCCGGCTTCAACAGAGTTGTCGCCGCGACGAGATTGTTGTTTCTTGGCAGGATCGACTCCTTGAACTCAAAACGAACAGCAAGGCCGTCTGAGCTCAGACGGGTGCCGCCGGAGACTATGGACAGGATCTCGCACTTCAGACTGTTTCTCTCCGAACTGTTCCGGCGGCTGTCGTCCGTCGGGCTGGTGCTCGGGCTCGTGCTTTTCGCCATTTCCCTGACGCCTTCGCTCATTCCCCGGCCTTATACCGTTCAGGGGCTGGTATCCGGCCTGTCGCTGTTCTGCGGCTATATGGTCGGGGTCGCGCTGGTCCATGTCTGGGCCTATCTGGAGCTCCCGACACCGAAACCCGCAATAGCGAAGCGGATCTCCATCTTCTGCATCATTGCCGCCGCCGGCACCTCGGCGGCGTGTTTGTGGCAGGCCTCGGAATGGCAGAATTCCGTCCGGGTGCTGATGGACCTTGAACCGGTCGCGACGTCCCGGCCGATCGAGGTCGGCGCGATATCCGCCCTTGTCTTCGGTGCGCTTCTGGCCGTTGCGCGCCTGTTCCGCATGACCCAGATGGCGCTGCGCGCACCGATCCGCCGGTTTCTGCCGCCCCGTGTCTCGCTGGTCGTCAGCGTGGTGATCGCCCTTGTGATCTTCTGGTCGGTGTCCAACGGTTTGATCTTCCGGTCGGCGCTCGATCTGGCGGACGGCGCCTTCAAGGCCTTCGACCAGCTGATGCCGGTCGACCAGGCATCGCCGACACGGCCGGAGCAAACCGGCAGCGCGGCCTCCCTGATCGTCTGGAAGGATATCGGACAGGCCGGCCGGTCGTATGTGGCCGAAGGTCCGACCGCAGCGGACATCGAAACGGTGACAGGGGCAGCGGCCATGGATCCGATCAGGGTCTATGTCGGATTGCGGTCCGCCGACACGGCCGAGCAGCGCGCCAGGCTGGCGCTTGAAGAACTGAAACGAAGCGGCGGCTTCGACCGCTCCGTCCTGATCGTCGCGACACCGACCGGCACCGGGTGGATGGATCCGGCGGCCTTCGACAGCCTGGAATTCCTGCATCACGGCGACGTTGCGACCGTCGCCCAGCAATATTCCTATCTCGCAAGCTGGCTGTCGCTGCTGGTGGAACCGGACTACGGATCGGAGGCGGCGCGCGCCCTGTTCAATGCGGTTTACGGGCACTGGGTGACCCTGCCCAGGGACCGGCGCCCGCGCCTCTACCTCTTCGGGCTCAGTCTCGGCGCCTTCAATTCGGAACGCTCGTTCAATCTGATCGAACAGTTGGGCAACCCGGTGGACGGCGCCTTCTGGGCCGGGCCGCCCTTTGTGAGCCCGGTCTGGACTTCGGTTACGCGCAACCGCAACGAGACCAGTCCGGCCTGGCTGCCGACCTATGGCGACGGATCGACCATTCGCTTTACCAACCAGTCCAACGCGCTGGAGGATTCCGCCGCCGACTGGGGCGTCATGCGGGTGGCCTACCTGCAATATGCCAGCGATCCGATCGTGTTCTTCCAACCCGGCAGCTTCCTGCACGAACCGGACTGGATGAAAGCGCCGCGCGGTCCGGACGTGTCGCCGCAATTTTCCTGGTTCCCGTTTGTCACCGGATTGCAATTGCTGGTCGACATTACGATTGCGACGACGACGCCGACCGGGTTCGGCCACGTCTATGCGCCGGAAAACTATATCGAGGGCTGGCGCGCGGTAACCCAGCCTGCGGACTGGACCGATACGGATATAGAGGCGCTCAAGCGCAAGCTGCGGGAACGGTTTGACCAAGCCTAAAATCTGCCGCGGTCCCGGCTCTATCCGAGACCGCTCAGCCATTGACGGAGCGCGGCAATCTCGGGCCGGCTGCGCTCGTTCCGTCTGCAGAGAAACAGGAGCTGACGCTCCAGTTTCACTTCGACATCGTTAAAGAGCTCCAACCTGCCATGGGCGAGATCGTCTTCCACCATGATCTTGCGGGCCAGGGCCAGGCCTTGTCCGTTGACGGCCGCCGAGATCATAACGGCGGAGTCGGAATACCTTATGGTCGAATTCATGGGACGAGCGGGAGACAGACCGGAAAGTTCGATCCATTGATCCCACCGCGAGTCGAATGTGTCTTCAAGGATGGGGAAATCGTGAAGGACAGGGGAGCGCTTCCTCTTCCTGACCTCGGACAACAGATGCGGCGATGCAACAGCAACCAGCACCTCATCCCTGATCTTGCTGAAATGAAAATTGCCTTCCCTCGGACGGGCGAAACGGATGGCGATATCGACCTCACTGGTTTCAAAGTCGATCAGATCGTCCGTCGTGTCCAGAAACAGATTGATATCCGGGTGGCGCTCCTTGAACGTTGCAAGTCTGGGAACAAACCACTTTGTTGCCAGCGCCGTTGGCAGCGAGATCATGAGATTGTGCTTTTTCACCCGTCGGCTGACATCCTCCAATCCAGACTCCAGCAATCTGAACGCCGGTTCCGTGCTCTGGAACAGTTTTCGGCCACGCTCGGTCAACGACACACCGAAGGCGTGGCGGACAAGCAACTGAAATCCAACCCCCTTTTCAAGCGCGCGCACCTGGTGGCTGACAGCACCCTGGGTCACACCGAGCCGCCCGGCCGCGCGGGTCAGATTTCCGGTCTTTGCCACCATGTTGAATGTCTGCAGGGCCCGCAAGTTCAAGACATTAGCCATGTTGATTCCATTTCCTGCAGTCCGATGATCAAAGAACAGATTTTGAAGCGGACAGACGTATCAATAGTGATCCGGAACCTGAAAGGTATTATTTTTTCTCATAGCATGCAGCCCATTTCTCGATTCCGGAATGCGGCCTTTACCGCTATCCCATTGACACAAACGAAGAGAAACCGATGTTCGTAGACCTGTCCCATACCTTTGAAGACGGAATGCCCGGATTTGCCATGCGCGTGGATGATGGCGCGGTTTCGCGGTTCAGCGCGTCCGTCAAGCCCTTTCTGACCCACGATCAGTCCCGCCATTTCTACAACGGACTTGCCTCTTTCGAGCTGACTGAAATCGCCTTCACGACGTCAATC
>Ga0207422_1004193_pt1 | contig 12399 bp, 10 predicted proteins | sample MarCyaLeptolynsp_FD_187757 | JGI IMG/M metagenome (GOLD analysis project Ga0207422, IMG submission 187757) | Marine cyanobacterial communities from Panama - species 1 Leptolyngbya sp. (SPAdes) | ecosystem: Environmental > Aquatic > Marine > Unclassified | place: Panama: Panama City | collected...
GTGCGAGCGGATAACCAGTCCTCATCGACGAGGATTGATCATGCACATCGCCGACACCGAAGAGCGGCGTTTCTTGCAGGACAAGTTCGAAAGCCCCGGCGACACTATCCAGTTTTCTCCGGAAGGAAAAAAGGCAATCCTCGCCGCTGTTCTGCGCGGGGAACAGTACGAGGAATTCCTCGGACGCAAATATGTTGGGACCAAGCGCTTTGGTCTCGATGGCGGAGAATCGATGATCCCCGCGCTTGAAGCCGTGATCAAGCATGGCGGTAGCGCAGGCGTCCGCGAGATAATTTATGGTATGGCACACCGTGGGCGTTTGAACGTGCTCGCGAATGTGATGGCCAAGCCGTACAAGGTGATTTTCCACGAATTCTCGGGCGGTACTGCCAACCCCGAAGATGTGGGAGGCTCCGGCGATGTTAAATACCATCTGGGTACCAGCACTGACCGTGAGTTTGACGGCATTTCCGTCCACATGTCACTCACGCCCAATCCCTCGCATCTCGAAACGGTCAACCCAGTTGTGCTTGGTAAGAGCCGCGCGCAACAGGCGATCCGCGATGATCTCACGAAGAAGCAGCAGGTTCTGCCCGTGCTGATCCACGGCGACGCTGCCTTTGCTGGGCAAGGCGTCGTGTGGGAAAGCCTCTCGCTCTCGGGCGTGCCCGGGTATGACACAGGCGGCTGCATTCACTTTATCATCAACAACCAGATCGGCTTCACCACCAGCCCGCACTTCGCGCGCAGCTCACCCTATCCAAGCGATGTTGCCAAAGGCGTGATGGCCCCGATCCTGCACGTTAATGGAGACGATCCCGAGGCGGTGACATTTGCCTGCAAGCTGGCTGTTGAATACCGCCAGCGCTTTGGCCGCGATGTCGTTATCGACATGTGGTGCTATCGCCGATTTGGACACAATGAGGGAGACGAGCCCAAATTCACCCAACCGTTGATGTATGACGTGATCGGCAAGCATCCAAAGGTGAGCCGTGTCTATGAACAGCGTCTGATCGAAGAAGGCGTGATCGGCGAAGGCCACCGAGACGAAGTTGTTGCCGAATTTGTCGAACATCTCGAAGGAGAATTCGAAGCCGCCAAGAGTTATAAGGCCAACGAGGCCGATTGGTTTGGTGGGCGATGGACTGGCCTTAACAAGCCTGCCGATGACGAAACCGCACGGCGGAACATCGAAACCGCGATAGAGGCCAAGACCTTTGACGCGCTCGGTCGCACACTCACCGAAGTTCCTGATGATGTGAACATCCACCGCACGCTGGGCCGCGTGCTCAAGGCAAAGAGCCAGATGTTCGATACCGGTGAAGGGTTCGATTGGGCCACAGCTGAGGCGCTTGCCTTCGGCAGCCTTGTTATGGAGGGCTACAACGTCCGTCTTTCCGGTCAGGATTCCGGGCGCGGCACTTTTTCGCAGCGTCATGCAGTGTGGGTCGATCAAAAGACCGAGGACAAATATGTTCCGCTAACCACACTCCCTCACGGCAAGTTCGAAGTCTATGACAGCACGCTGTCGGAATATGGTGTGCTCGGCTTCGAATATGGCTTTGCCATGGCCGATCCCAAATCTCTGGTCCTGTGGGAAGCGCAATTCGGTGACTTTGCCAATGGCGCGCAAATCATGATCGACCAGTATATCGCCAGCGGTGAAGCCAAATGGCTGCGCGCAAACGGCCTCGTGATGTTACTGCCGCATGGCTATGAAGGTCAGGGTCCAGAGCATTCCTCTGCCCGTCTTGAGCGCTTCCTGCAATTGTGCGCGAGCGACAATATCCAGGTCTGCAACATCACAACGCCGGCCAACTATTTCCACGTGCTTCGACGGCAGATGCTCAGACCGTTCCGCAAACCGCTGGTCATCATGACACCCAAGAGCCTTTTGCGCCACCCGATGGCAAAAAGCCCTCGCGAGGAATTCCTGGGCGATTGGCAGTTTAAGCGGATCAAATCGGACACTGCGATGGAGCCAGACTCGCCCGCGGACAAAAAGATCAAACGCCTTGTCCTGTGCAGCGGCAAGGTCGCCTATGACCTGATTGAAAAGCGCGATGCCGAAGGATTAGAAGATGTCTCGATCGTGCGGATAGAGCAGCTCTATCCCTTCCCCGGTGAACCGCTTGCGGTCCGGCTCAAGCGGATGACCAATCTTGAAACGGTCGTCTGGTGTCAGGAAGAGCCGAAAAACAATGGCTCTTGGTTCTTTGTCCAAAATCAAATCGAAGACTCGCTCACGCTGGCTGGTCACAAGGGCATGCGCCCCATTTATGCAGGTCGCGATGCATCAGCCTCGCCGGCAACCGGTCTCGCAAAACATCACCAAGAGCAACAGAAGGCGCTCGTCGTCGCTGCGCTCGGACTCTCTGAAGACAAATGATCAGGCCGAAAGGGATCAAACATCATGGCCACTGAAATCACAGTTCCGGCTCTTGGCGAGTCAGTCACCGAAGGCTCGATCGGCGAATGGCTCAAACAGCCCGGCGAAGCGGTCGCGGTGGATGAGCCGATTGCCAGCCTTGAAACCGACAAGGTCGCGGTCGACGTGCCCTCCCCCGTCGCCGGGGTTCTTCAAGAGCACAAGGCCGAAGTTGGCGACACGGTCGAAGTCGGTGCGGTCATTGCCGTGATCGAAGAGGGCGCGACTGCCTCTTCTAACGCAGAAGGTGCAGCAAAGGCTGAGCCAACACCCGCTGCAGCAGCGGCAAAGTCCGCGCCAAGCGATGATCTTGTAGCCGCCGCGCAGACGCTCTCGCCCGCTGTTCGCCGCGCGGTGCTCGAACATGGGGTTGATCCGTCCACGATCAAAGGCACCGGCAAGGATGGCCGCTTGACCAAAGAGGATGTACTCGCCGCCGCGAAAGCAAAGGGTGATGAGCCAGCTCCGGCCCCAGCTCCGGCCCCAGCTCCGGCCCCAGCTCCGGCCCAAGCTCCGGCCCCAGCGGGTGCCGCTGCCTCGGCCACGGGCCGCAACGAAGAGCGGGTCAAGATGACGCGAATGCGTCAGACGATCGCCAAACGCCTGAAGGGGGCGCAAGAAGAAGCGGCCCTTCTCACCACTTTTAACGATGTAGATATGAGCGCGGTGATCGAGGCGCGCACCAAATACAAAGACCTGTTTGCCAAGAAGCACGACATTCGGCTTGGTTTCATGGGCTTCTTCGCCAAGGCCGCTTGCCTCGCGCTCAAGGATGTTCCTTCGGTCAACGCCTATATCGACGGCGACGAGATCGTCTATCATGATTATGTCGACATCTCTGTGGCAGTTTCGGCGCCCAATGGCCTGGTCGTCCCAGTTGTTCGCGATTGCGACAAGAAGGGCTTCGCGCAGATCGAAAAGGACATCGCCGATTTTGGCAAGCGCGCCAAGGATGGCTCGCTGACAATGGCCGACATGACCGGCGGGACCTTCACCATTTCAAACGGGGGCGTGTTCGGCTCGCTGATGTCTACGCCGATCATCAACCCGCCGCAGAGCGCTGTTCTCGGTCTTCACCGGATTGAAGATCGTCCGGTCGCGGTTAATGGCGAAGTCGTGATCAAACCGATGATGTATATCGCGCTTTCCTACGACCACCGTCTGATTGACGGTCGTGAAGCAGTCACGGCACTCAAGATTATGAAGGAAGCGATAGAAGATCCGACCCGGATGCTGATCGACCTCTAAAGGAACGAGAATTCCCATGGCTGAATACGATTACGACGTCCTTGTCATTGGCGCTGGCCCCGGCGGTTATGTCGCTGCAATTCGCGCCGCGCAGCTTGGCCTCAAAACTGCCTGTGTCGAAAGCCGGGAAACGCTCGGCGGCACATGCCTCAACGTTGGCTGCATCCCCTCCAAGGCGTTGTTGCACGCCTCAGAACTGTTCGAAGAAGCAGAGGGCGGCCACTTCGCAACTTGGGGAATCGACGCAAAGGCTACCTTCGATCTCAGCAAGATGATGGGCGAGAAGACGAAAGCCGTCGGCGAGCTTACGGGCGGGATCGAGTTCCTGTTCAAGAAGAACAAGGTCACTTGGCTCAAAGGCCATGCGGCGTTTGAAGACGCCCATAGCGTCACGGTCGGCGATGCGACCGTCACCGCCAAGGACATTGTGATCGCAACTGGATCATCGGTCACGCCTCTCCCCGGAGTTGATGTCGACAACGCCAAGAAGCGGATTGTCGACAGCACCGGTGCGCTAGAGCTTGATGAAGTGCCTGAGCATCTAGTGGTGATTGGTGGCGGCGTGATCGGACTCGAACTTGGCAGTGTTTGGCGCCGTCTTGGAGCCAAAGTCACTGTGGTCGAATTCCTCGATCAGCTGCTTCCTGGAATGGATGGCGAAGTCCGCAAGGAAAGCCAGAAGATCTTCAAGAAGCAGGGCATGGAAATGATGCTCGGCCACAAGGTAACCGGTGCAACTGTCAAAGGGAAGAAAGTCACGCTGTCGATTGAGAAATCAGCCGGTGGTGACGAACAGAAGCTCGAAGCCAGCCACGTTCTCGTCGCAATCGGGCGGCGCCCGAACACCGATGGTCTCGCGCTCGACAAAGCCGGTTTGCAAGTCAACAATCGCGGACAGATAGAGATCGACCACGATTTCCGAACCAAGGTCGATGGCATATGGGCCATCGGTGACGTCGTTCCCGGCCCAATGCTAGCGCACAAGGCCGAGGACGAAGGTGTCGCTGTGGCCGAGAACATCGCCGGTGAGACGGGTATCGTAAACCATGCGATCATCCCAAGCGTCGTCTACACCACACCAGAGGTTGCAGGTGTTGGGCTGACACAAGAAGAGGCAATCGAGAAGGCGGGCGGTGACAAGAAAGCGATCAAGGTCGGCAAGTTCCCGATGATGGCCAACAGCCGCGCTAAGGCCAATCGCGACACCGATGGGTTTGTCAAAGTCATCGCCGAGGCGGAGAGCGATCGCGTCGTAGGCGTGTGGATGATCAACTCGCTTGCCGGCACGATGATCGCCCAAGCGGCGCAGGCGATGGAATTCGGTGCGACAAGCGAGGATATCGCTTACACGTGCCATGCGCACCCGACCCACGCCGAAGCCTTCAAAGAGGCAGCGATGGCTGTCCAAGGCAAGCCGATTCACATGTAATGGCAAGGAGGGCGGCGCCCTGGTTGGCTGACCGGGGGGCAGCCGCGCTAGCGCTTGTCGTGCCCACGAGCGCGGGCCTCACCTATCTCGTCACGTTCGGAGCTTCGAATGCATTCGTCGCGCTCAACGCTGTGGCGCTGGCAATCGGCTTAACCGCGATCGCATTCGTTCGCGTGCCGTCTGATCCTATGACAAGACGACTTTTGGCAGTGGGCCTCATCGGATTGCTTGCGGTGCCCATCGCAATCGGGCCATCGCTCGACGGTGTGAGCCGCTGGCTGGCGGTAGGTGGACTCACCATCCATGCCGGAATGCTGGTGATACCGTTGCTCATCCGGCTGCTAGCCGGAGATCGCACAATTGGGCCATGGCTCACTCTCGCAGCGATATTGGCTGCATTTGCCCAACCCGATAGCGCGTCTGCACTGGCACTCGCACTGGCAGCCGTGGGAATAGCGATATGTGACCGAAACAGTCTCTGGTTCGCCATCGGCATGCTTGGTCTTGCCGCAAGCCTGGGAGCGAGCTTTTCGGTCAATCTGCCGCCTGAGCAATTCGTTGAACAAGTCATCCCGGAACTCTGGCAAAACCATCCCATGACGGCGTTGGCAATGTGCGCGAGTTTCGTTGTCGGGACAACGCTTGTCGCGCAGTGTTCCCATATTGATCGCAAAGGCCGTGTCGCTATTTGCAGCACGCTGTTCGGATTCATGCTGGCTGCAGTTCTGGGGGACTACCCCTACCCCTTGATCGGATTTGGCGCAGCGCCAATCCTTGGCTTGGGACTGGCATTGATGCGGTCATCAGGAGCGAAGCGAGAGGACTTGCTATGACAGGAACAGTAGCGATCATTGGGGCAGGTCAGATCGGTTATGCAGCGTCTCACGCGTTTCTTCACGCAGGCTGGGATGTTCGGCTGCTCGCACGCAGCGCACCGCCATGGAGCATAAAGGGCGTTCGGTTTGAAAACTATGTTGCCGGGGAACACACACCTCCTTCGGCAGATGTGGTGCTCGACACCATCGCTTACGACGCCGACGACGTCGAACGGTACGACCCCGGTGCGGTCGGCCGGCTGATCACGATCTCTTCGGCCAGCGTTTACGTGGACTACGAAGGGCGCACGCTCGAAAGCGCGGCGGAGACCGGCTTTCCCGATTTCGCACTCGGTGTCGACGAAGAAGGCCCAACAGTCCTGCCAGGACCGCAAACCTACTCGACCCGCAAAGTGCGAATGGAACAGAAAGCGCGCGAGATGTTCGATCGCCGTTCTACCAACATTCGTCCTGGAGCCATATACGGCCCATGGTGCCGTCACCCGCGCGAATGGTGGTTCGTCAATCGATTCAAGGATCGCCGCCGGATTATCCCGCTGGCCTTCGAAGGCCAAAGCCAATTCCACATCACCGATGCCAATGATATTGGCTCGCTTGCCGTCACACTTTCGAACGCTGAGCTGGGCGGCCACTTCAATATTGCGGACGAATATGCCCCCACGGTCAAGGAGATCGGTGAGACGGTCAGCGAAGCGTTTGGCAAGCGTGTGCGGTTTTACCTTCTTGAAGGTCCACCGGTCGGCACGGTTGGACGGACCCCTTGGTCGCTACCGTACCCATTTAAAATCGCTTCTCTAAAAGCGCTCGATGCTGGGTTTCGGTACACCGCTCCCCCTTTTAGTGGGCTGTTTGCCTCGATCGAGTGGCTCCGCGCTCATCGCTTTGACGATTGGCGCACCGCATTCCCGGTGATGGCAGGCTACCCATTTGACCCTTTTGATTATGCTGCAGAGGATCGTTTTTTCGACGAACACATGTAGCAGGAGGGTGAGCGGCTTGCATGTGAACCGCAGCTCGGTATGTGTATTGTTGAACTAATACACATACCGAGGGGTCCTATGTTTAATCGCACCGTATTGTCGTTCGCATTCGCCGCGCTCAGCCTTTCCGCTCCGAGCTTCGCACAAGACGCGAACCGAATGGAGGAAGTGGTCGACACCGAAGCTGAGGCCGGCGCATTTATGGGCGCCGTCTTGGTGGCCAAAGGCGATCAGGCGCTACTGGACCAAGCGTGGGGGTCTGCCGACCTTGAATGGGGCATCGACAACACGACTTTGACGAAGTTCCGTATTGGCTCGGTGACCAAGCAGTTTACCGCGGTCTCCATTCTCCTTCTCCAGGAGCAGGGTAAGCTGGATATCGATGCGCCAATCTCAACCTACCTCAAGGACACGCCCGAGGCATGGTCGGAAATCACAGTGCGCAACCTGATGCGGCACACGGCCGGTCTGCCTAATGTCACGTCGCTCGACGGCTTTCGCGAGCTAAAGTTCCTGCCGACGAAACAGGATGATCTGATCGCGACATTCCGTGATCTTCCTCTCGACTTTGAGCCCGGGACGAAGTTCGCGTACTCGAATTCAGGGTACGTCTTGCTGTCTCGGATCGTCGAGAATGTAAGCGAGGCCAAGCTCGGTGAATTCTATCAAGACAACATTTTTGTCCCGCTAGAGATGAAAGAAACCGGCCTCGACGACAGCTCCAGGATCTTGCCCAAACGCGCTGACGGATATTCGCCGGGCCCCAATGGCGTTGTAAACTCTGAATATGTCGATATGGGAATCCCGACAGGTGCAGGTGCCCTCTATTCGACAACGGGTGACTTGTTGAAGTGGCAGGTTGGCTTGTTCGGCGGCAAAATTCTTTCACCAGAAAGCTTGGCCGAATACGTAAAACCGAGCGAGTTTGAAGCGTTCCAGGGTGATGCCTACGCGCATGCCATCCTTGTCGATAAGACCGATGGCAACACCTATTACTGGCATGGCGGCGGGATCGAGGGATTCAACGCCTGGTTGGGATACGACCCGGATCGCCAAGTCACGGTGGCGGTGCTCGCAAATCTCAATGGCGGAACAGCAACCAAGCTTGGCGAACAATTGATGACTCTGGTCCAAGGCGGCCAGATCACTCTCCCAAGCGAACGGATCGCGACCGAGCTCGCGGAAGACGATTTGGTTCAGTATGAAGGTGTGTATGCGCTCGCGCCGACATTCAAAATCACGATTTTCAAGGCCGGCGAAAAACTGATGTCGCAGGCGACTGGCCAGGGGGCGTTCGAGATCTTTCCCGAAGCACCCGACATGTTTTTTCTAAAAGTTGTCGATGCCCAACTGCGGTTCGAACGCGATGAGTCCGGCGAGATCAACGCGTTGACGCTGTTTCAAAATGGCCAGGAAATTCCCGGAAAGAAGGAATAGTGGTTTGCTGCATTGCTCCTCTCGTTTTGCTCGCTTAGGAGAAGCGCCTTAAGGGAGAAATGGTTGAATGAGCTATCCAAGACTGACCGATAAACCAGGCGCGCTCGAGACCGCTGCTGCAATCCGCGATGGGGATCTGAGCCCATCAGAAGCGGTCGACGCTGCGATCGTTCGGATCGGCAATCTTGATACTCACGTCAACGCCTTGGCTGTTCCCGACTTTGATCGAGCTTATGAAACCGCGCGGTCAATGGACGGTCGCACGCCGCCCAAGGACCAACCACTTTTTGGTGTCCCGATGACGATCAAAGAAAGCTTTGACGTCGCTGGACTCCCCTCGTGTTGGGGGCACCCTGAGTTTGCGGACAACATCGCAAAACGCGACGCCAAACTCGTGTCACAGCTCAAATCGGCCGGCGCGATCATCATTGGGAAGACTAATGTTCCGCCAGACTTGTCTGACTGGCAATCCGCCAACCCGGTTTACGGGCGCACCAACAATCCGCACAATCACGAGCGCTCGCCCGGCGGTTCGTCCGGAGGAAGCGCCGCGATCGTTGCGGCTGGCATGGTCCCTTGTGAATTCGGAACCGATATTGGTGGATCAGTGCGTGTACCCGCTCACTTTTGCGGCGTCTGGGGACACAAAAGCACCTGGGGCTTGGTCAGCAAACACGGCCACGACCATCCAGTTATGAGTTCGGGCGGGAAAGACTGCCATGACGGGGCGCTGTCGATAGCGGGTCCACTCGCTCGAAACGCTCAGGACCTTGCCGCGCTGATGAAAATTGGATCGCAGTTCCCATTGATCCACAGGCATAAGGCGCTCAATTCCTGTCGCTTGCTCGCGGTGACTGAATACCCGGGCGCTCCCATTGATGACAGCGTCCGAATTCCGATTGAGGCCACGCTTTCGGTGCTGGAGGCTGCCGGCATAGCGATTGATCGAACGAGTGAATTGCTTCCTGACCTTGAGCAGCAACAGCTCGATTATATGCGCATGCTCAATATTGCGATGGCACGCGGTGCCGCTGGGCCCGATGGCAAACGCGCCAACGCGACAGATTGGTTTGATTTGCTCGATGCGCAGGCACGCAATGAGCTTGCTTGGGAAGCGCTGTTCCATACTTATGACTTTGTGCTGGCGCCCCCTGCCCCAGTTCTCGCTACGCCCCATATCGAAGGAAGCCGAGTCTTTGACGAGACGATCCATGTGAATGAGCAGGAGATTCCCGGCCCAACAGGCCTCGCATGGGCTGGGATTGCAACCTTCCCTAATCTTCCTGCCACCGTCGTTCCCGTAGGCGAAGGGATCGATCGAGGGGCAAAACTGCCTTGTGGATTGCAAGTCATCGGACCGAAATGGGCCGACCTAGACTGTATCTCTGCGGCAGACTCCATCCATCGACTGACTCAGGGCTGAATCCCCGTGACAACCCGCGTGTCCATGCAGCGTCTCGCGCGATGGCATGTTTGGCTGGGCTGGTTAGTGGGCCTACCGATTGTTCTCTGGATTGCCACTGGCCTATTCATGGTTGCCAAGCCAATTGAGGAAGTGCGCGGCGAACACCTACGAATTGAGTCGCCTCCCGAAGCTCTCATATTGCCCGACAGCTATTTGGCCAATGAAGAGGCACAGCTGAAAGAGATGCGGGTGATCATGCAGGATGGGCGTGCTGTATCCATTCTGACGTTTTTGGACGGGCGGACAAGCCGGGTCGACCTCAAAACCGGCGCCAAGATCTCGCCGATGACGGCCGCTGATGCCAGGAACCTTGTCGAGCGCGAGATTGTCGGGGTGGAGGAGATCAAGCGCGTCACATTTTTCGAGGCGAATGAGGTCCCGTTTGATTTCAGACGCCCTAAGCCTGTGTGGCAGGTGGCGCTTGCCGATGGTACGCACGTTTATGTCGGGCGGGACAGCGGTGAAATAGAAGCCGTACGCACACGCTGGTGGCGGTGGTTTGATTTGGCCTGGGGTCTTCACATTATGGACCTTGAGACGCGTGAGAACACCAGCCATCCGATCCTCATTGGCTTTGCGGCCCTATCATTGATAGGTACGCTTTTGGGGTGCATTCTGATGTTTCGGCGCCGAATTGCTCGGAAAAGAACTCGAGGCTAGCGGCCTATGAACCAAGAGATCCTGACCCCGGTGCTCGACATTCTCGATATACTCGGGATTGCGATTTTTGCGCTAACGGGCGCGCTGCTGGCCGCCAAGGAGCGCCAAACCTTTGTGACGATGGCGTTCTTCGCTCTTGTCACTGGTGTGGGTGGGGGAACGGTCCGCGATCTCCTAATCGAAGCGCCCGTCTTCTGGATGACCGACACTTGGGTCGCCGCGATATGCCTTGGCACCGCTTTGATTGCTTGGTTCACTCCCGTTCGCTGGTGGGAAGGAAAGTCGCTCGACATCGCAGATGGAGCTGGCCTTGCCGCTTATGCGGTTTTGGGGAGTGCGAAAGCGCTTGCTTATGGGGTGCCGCCAGTTCCAGCAATCCTGATGGGCATCATCACCGGCTGCGTCGGCGGGATCATCCGCGATGTGGTCGCGGGTCGGCCATCAATCATCATGCGCCCTGAACTCTATGTCACCGCAGCAGCATTGAGCGCGACCCTCACCGTCGTTGGCACGGTTCTTGGGAATTACGTGGGCATCGATAGCATCGCCGTGTGGGGAGCCGCCTTCGGAGCAGGCTTTGCGCTCCGGACGGCAGCTATCCACTGGAAAATCGCCTTGCCTACCTATCGAGAAACGACCGACTAGCCAGCCTAGCCGCCCAAATCTCCGTCTATTTCTTCGCCGGGAAGTGGTCCCCCTGGATAGGCGGGCTGCAATTCTGGCTTGTCGCCTTTCAACGACTGCCGAGCCTGATAGTAGTCGGCATCGCTCCACTGATTGTCGCTTGCAGGTGCGCTCGCGCCGGAATATCCGCCGTAATCGATGGTGTCGATCCGACCGCTGTTGTTGATCCGGCAGCTGAAGCCCTCGCCATTATAGAGCGAACCCGTCACGAGCCAGCCCTCGCCCGTACGGTCTACCCCATCAACCGTATCAACGCGCACGTCACGCTCAATGCGAGATACGCATTGCGAAACGGCGTTGTCGAGGCCCCGAGAGCCGGTGCTGCGCGAATTGCGCCGATCGTCATAGCGTCGGTTTTCATACCGACGGTCATAGTCGCGGTCGCGATAGCGGTCGTTACGATTGTTCTTGCTTGCAGCACTTGCGATCGCAGCAATCCCGCCAAGTACGAGGACCCCCGCGATGACATCGCCTGCATCGACCCGATTGCGTCTATAGCGGTGATAGCGCCGGTAGCGGTGATGTTCAGCCGTATCGGCTTCCGCGTCAAACGGGTCGAATCCGTATTCATGCGGTGCGCTCTTCATAACCGGGGTCGGCAGATCCAATGCCAGCGCTGGCGTTGTGGCCATGGCCCCTGCTGCTACCAGGCTAATTACAGCTCCAAAGCGGGTTGCTCGAGTCATGTGTGACTCCCTCCTGTTGTGGGTGAGCGGCCACCACTCGCTCGGATATCAGACGAGGATAGGCGGCCCAGGCTTGCTTGTGCCTGAACCGCCTATGAAAGATACCATTTGGTCGGCTCTATACCCGCTCCTTAAAGGCGGCGGATATTGCGGAAGTCGATGCTAGGCCGTTGCCCCGGACCGACCCAACAAGTGAACCGTCCGCGGTCTGAACCACGATATCCTTCCACGACAATCCGCCCCTTCACTCGGAAGCCGTCCCTTGTGCGATCAACGTCACGGATGCGTGTCACATCGGCAAAGCGATACCCTCCAAAGCGCCGCGCTTGGCGCTCAGCAGCACGCACACAGCGTTCGACTGCTCGGCGAGGATTGCCTTGGTTGAAGCCATTGTAAGAGTGGCGGTAATTGTTGTTGTAGTGGTAGTTGCCACGATGATCTCCGCGATAATTGCCACGGTAGTGGCGATCGCGGTACCGATCCTTGTCACCGTCGAAGGCACCAGCCAGTGCGGCGATCCCACCTATCACCAATGCACCTGCGATT
>Ga0207422_1004195_pt1 | contig 12396 bp, 9 predicted proteins | sample MarCyaLeptolynsp_FD_187757 | JGI IMG/M metagenome (GOLD analysis project Ga0207422, IMG submission 187757) | Marine cyanobacterial communities from Panama - species 1 Leptolyngbya sp. (SPAdes) | ecosystem: Environmental > Aquatic > Marine > Unclassified | place: Panama: Panama City | collected...
CCGATGTGGTCAGTCCCGCTTGGTGAAGATTTGGATCACCCCGTTCGCCGCGGCGTCACCGTAGAGCCGCTGGGCCGTTTCGCCCTTGATCACCTCGATCCTATCGATCTCCTGGGGCCGAATCTGGCCGAGGACCGTGGCGCGGGAACCTCGAGAGAGCCGTACGCCGTCCACGTAGACGAGTGGAGCGTCCTCACCGGTCAGGCCCAGTGAGCCGATCCCGTGTACATGGATGGAGTCGGTCTGTAGCTGCTGGGCGAGTTCCTCGCCCTGGATCAGCCCGATCGAGCGGGTGCCGGCCGTATCTGTCGACGGGAGGCGCTCCTCCAGGATATGCACCGACTCGTCGAGCACGTACCGTCCGGCGGAACGGCAGCCCCGCACCGAGAGTCCGCTCGAGCCGTCGGAGGTCGTGGGTCGGGTGCCGTCCGGACAGACGCCGAACGCGTCGATCCGCTCACGCACCTCGGACTCGGTGTACTCTTCGCCCTCTCGCAGGCGGATGAACCCGACCCGGTCGACGCCGGCCCGCTTCACGGCATCCTGCACGTCGAGCACATGGCCCGCCCGCGCGTCCTGATCCACCGCTACGAAGACGGCGGTTCCCTCGTGGACGGTGGTGCGCACCACCGCCTCGACCTGTTCGCGCGTCACCATCTGGGTCTGGTTGCGGTAGTGGACCGCCACGACGCCCGACTCCTCGACGAGGAAGACGACGCCGTCGTCAGGGAACTCCGCGCGCTCGGCTTCGATCGTGGGAGCTAGTCGGATCCCGCCCGTGGCCGGGGCCTGTGCCACCACAGGGTCCCCCGACGGCCCGACGGATTCGGTGGGTCGAGGGGTTTCGCAGGCGACGACGGTGAGGCCGACCGCGGTCAGAGCCAGGGCGAGTACGCGGATACGTGCGACGGGACGATCTCGGAGCGTCATCGTACGGAGCCTCCGTTCGAGGAAGGATGCGGGCTCGCGCAGGGCGGGCGCGAAGAGCGCGCCGCGAGCCCCGTCGAGCTGGACGGACACGAGTAGACGACCGTACGCCCGAGGGGACGCGCCTGAGGCGAGGACGCGGGCGTCGCAGTCGAATTCGATCGCGCGGCGGAGGCCCCGAAATTGGAGCCATGCGATCGGGTTCCACGGTGCCGCCGCGAGGAGCAGTACTCCGAGTGCGAGGAGCTGCGGGTCGTGGGCCCAGCGGTGCTCGTTCTCATGGCGGAGGATCATCCGGCGCTTCCGGGGCGAGAGCTCGACCGCCCAGGCCGGGAGCACGATCTCCGGTTCGATCCAGCCGACCACGGCGGGTCCGAAGTCTTCCGAGATTCGGAGGAGGTCCCCATCCACCCTGCGCCGTGGCCACGACTCCCTTCGACGTGCGAGGCTCCATGCGCCACCGAGGAGGAGGAACACCGTCGTCGTGCTTCCGAACGCCCAGAGCACCGGGATCCACGGAATCGAGACCCGAGTCTGCTCCGGCAACGACGTGGAGGCGATCGCGAGAACCTGCGAAAGCGGCGCGGAGATCGTGACGCCGACCTCTTCGGGAGTCGGGGGATCGGCCGCTCCGCGGGGGAGGAAGGGAAGGAGTGCGGTCGTCGCGAGCGCGATCGCCCAGACCCAGCGCTCCGGGCGCCCGAGGTATCGTAGCGCTGCGGCCGCCGCCGCAGCGCCGCCGAACACCAGCGCGGAAACCGCGAGGGTCCAGAGGAGGAATGCGATGCTCATTCGTTCTCCCCCGGGTCTTCGAGCTGGGAGAGGAGTTCGCGCATTCGGGCGAGCTCGTCGGGCGACGGTTCAGCGGTCGAGACCAGTCGCGCGAGGAGCATCTCCGCCGAGCCCTGGAAGATCGTGTCCATGAGCCGCTGGAGCGCTCGCCCGCCCGCCTCCTCGGGAGTCACGATCGGGAAGTAGCGGTAGGCACGCCCTTCGGACTCGTGACGCACCGCGCCCTTCTCTTCGAGGATCTGAAGCAGCTTGAGTACGCCGGTGTAGCCGACGCCGTTGGCCAGTGCCTCACGCACCTCGGCCACGGTGCCCGACTCCAGCCGCCACAGCACTGCCATCACGTCGAGTTCACGCTCGGAGAATCGGGTCGGTGGCATGAGGTAGGGCTCCGGATAGAAGGGTACGGTCTTTGTACGATAATTTTCGTATTCGGAGATGGTATGCATCCGCTCGAGAGTTGTCAACGAAGATCTTCGTAGGTGGGTTCGACGCCCTCGGGACGGTGCCGTGGCGAACACCGCCACGGCGCCAGCGGCAGCCTCGGGGCCCCATTCGATGATCGCCACCGAGCCCTTGATGACCTTTACCGAATCGACCCGGCCGGGGGCAGCTTCTCGGAGCACCCGGTCGGCGTCGTCGACGATCACCCCGTTGTAGGGCACGAGCGGTTGCCGCTGGGGGTCGGGTAGGGCGAGTCTCGGACCCGCTGAGGAGTGGCTACTCTCCGACCGCAGGCCGCAGGGGCGGGCCGCGGAGAGCCGCTGGCCGCTCGGCGGCGATGACGGCCAAGTACTCCGACGACGTCTCCGGACCCGATACCTCCGGTCCGCAGCCCGTCAGCGCCGCGAGTGCCGCCGCTGCGCCTCTACCAGCCATCCCGGTCGCGTGCTGGGCTGGCGATCCATGCACTCCCAGACCCGCTCCTGGTCGAACTCCAGCTCCAGAGGTTCGCCTTCGTACGACGTGGTGTAGATCAGGATCGCACCGTTGCGGCCGGAGTCGCCGAAGAATCCGGCCCCGCTGCACCCCTTGTTGACCTCGATGCGCGAGATCTCGCTCGGCGAGATCGCCCGGAGCACCGTGACCGCGTCGCGCTCGAGGGGCTCGGCGTCGAGGAAGATCAGAGGGCGGGAGTCAGCGGCGGCCAGTCGTGACCAGCGTGCCGCCACCTCGTCGGTGAGGTCGGCCTGAGCTTGCTCGAACGCCACCTCGGCGCGCGGACCGGTGATGACCGTGGACTCTCCGCAGGCGATGAGCGGGATCAGGGAGACCGCGATCGCGAGTCGAGCGGTCTTCATCGAACCGCGGCCGATGTTCGTCTCGACGTCAGCATTCGTGATCTTCTCGCGCGCGCAGCTCCGGCATCGGCCCTTCATAGTCGTGCGTGAAGATCATGAACACGGGCCCCTGGTCCGCGTGTCCGAACAACCAGGCTCCCTTGCGGCAGTGCAGGACCACGATCTGGCGAATGTCGTCTCGGTCGAAGTCGTGACGTTCACTCCACGTTTCCAGTCCCTTGGAGTCCCGCGGGAGCTGTTCTCCGTCGATGAACGCCATCGGTCCGTAGTGTGCACCCGATCCGACCTCTGCAGGCGAAGTGTCGAAGGGTCCCCACGTCTCCACGAACCACTCGATCGGAGCTTCGGCCGGCATCGCTGTGATCGGCTCCAGATCCACGGTCGGTGTCGTGGTGGCGCAGCCAGCGAGTGCGAGCGAAACGGCAAGGAGCACACCGCGTTTCATCGAGCTCCTTCCGAGCAGCTGGAGCGGTTGCCGTAAGGCTCCGGTAGAGGTCCCGTCCAGTCTCGGGTGAAGACCAGAATCGCACCGCTCGCCGCCGAGGGTCCGAAGGGCGCCTTCTCGCACTCCGCGCGAACGACTCGAATGTGACGTATCGCGTCCTCGGGGATCTCGATCTCGGGATCGAGGAGTGCAGGGCCGGCGATTCTCCGCACGACCGCGGCGCTGACACCGTCCGAGACGTACTGCCGGCTGATTTCGACCTGCTCACCGTCCACGATCACGAGCACGCCAGGGCGCACACCGCCGCGCGCGAGCGGGGTGTGAGCGACCCGGGACGCGTCGAACGGTGCCAACGCTTCCGCGAACCACTCGATCGGCATCTCCCCTGGGCGTGCCGTGACGGGCTCGACGTCGACCGTGGGCGCACCGCTGGCGCACGCCGCGAGGGAAGGGACGAGTAGGAGGCCGAGATGGGGAGGGAGACGGATCATGCCTCAGGATACCCGCGGTCCGGCCGGGACGGCCAGAACTTTCTCGCTCTGGTCTCAGCCCCGCGGCTCGATCGCGCCCTTCACCCGTTCGCGGAACTCGGAGAAGGGGGGGCGTCCACTGGGTGTCTGCGTGAAGACGAGCCCGAGGACCCCCGTCTCCGGATCCGCGAACGCGTCGGTCCCGTCCGACCCGCTGTGCCCGAAGTGTCCGGGGCCGGAACCCCACCCGCCGTATCCGTCGGGAACGCTCCACCCGAAGCCGTATCCTTCGGGGCCCTCGACGTGGTCGCGCGTCATGAGTGCAACCATTTCTTCGGAGAGCACGCGCACGTCGCCGTACGCTCCGCCGTTCAGCATCGCCTGCAGGAAGACCGCGTAGTCCCACGCCGTCGAGATCATGCCACCCGATGCACGGGCGAAGGGGATGGTATACGCCTGACCGGCGATCCACTCGCCGTCGTCGTCGCGTTCGTAGTACATCGGACCGAGGCGGTCGCGCTTCCCTCCGAGCGGGTGGTTCGCACGGTAGTTGTAGCTGTCGTCCATTCCGAGGGGCGTGTACAGAACTCGATCGAGGTGCTCCTCCAGCTCTTCGCCGGATCGAAGCTCGAGGAGTGCGCCCAGGGTGTTGAAGCCGGGGTTGTTGTAGCTGTACTCCCCGGGTTCGGCGGCAGCACCGACCTCGCCGAAGCGGCGAGCTTCGAGCACGAGATCGGTTCCCTCTTCCATCCCCGGAAGAAAGAGGGAAGAGATCCGGAGTCCGCTCGTGTGCGAAAGGAGCTGGGCAAGCGATATCGACCCGGCCTGATCGTTGTCCCACTCGGGGAGGTAGGCACGGACCTCGGCGTCGGGGTCCAGTTCGCCGGCTTCGGCCATGATCCCGACCGCGCTGGCGACCGCGGGCTTGGTATTGGACGCCATCTGAAAGAGTGTGTTCGGCGCCATCGCGATGCCCTCGGCGAGATCGCTCATCCCGATCGCCTCGTGTACCACCACGGTTCCGTGGCGTGCGACGAGGACCACGGCTCCCACGAGCTCGCCCTCGTCGACGGCATCCCGATACACGGCGAGCGCCTCGTCGAGCACGGCCTGAGACATCCCTGCCTCCTCGGCTGTGCCGTACCGGAGCGCAGGTGCCTCTTCGAGCGTCGATACGGGCTCCACCTGCACGCCCTCGTCGGCACACGCGCCCGCGAGGAGCGCGAGACTCAGCGTGTATCCCAGGCGGCCTGTCGGTCGTGCGGTTCTCCTGACCATTCCGATCTCTCCGTCGAGCGGTGCGGGTGTGCGTTCCCCCAATCGGCGTCCGGGTCCCACCCGTAGCAAGCTGCGCAGGGGGTGATCGGGAGTTCCGCGAGCATCGGCCGCCGATGAGCACGGACCCCTTTCCGCGTCCCCTGCGTTGCAGTACTTATTACATCAGCTGCGTTGCAGGACAAATGATCGGATCGGAGGGTGGGATGCCTAAGGCGCTCGGAGAACTCGAGCAATCGATCCTCTTCGCCCTCCTCGAGCTCGAGGGTAGGGAGGCGTACGGCGTCGCGGTCCGGGCGGCGATCGAGCAGCGCACCGGCCGGTCGGTCTCGTCCGGCGCGGTCTACACGGGGCTCGACCGGCTGCGAGAGCAGGGACTCGTGGCGAGTTGGGTCGGCGATCCGACACCCGAGCGGGGAGGGCGTCGGAAGCGCTTCTACCGTCTCGAGCCGGCCGGCCTGGAGGCGCTGGACCGCTCGGTGCGGGTCTTTCGGGCGCTCTCGGACGGGCTCCTCGACCGACTCGAGGCACGGGTGCGCGAGGCGCGGGGCGAATGATCGATCGCCCCTGGTGGCCGACGCGCGTCCTGGAGGCGTGTCTACGGGGGCGCGGAGCCGAATATCTCCGAGGTGACCTGCACGAGTCGTGGAGGGCATCGGTCCGAACGCAGGGGTCCCGCTGGCGGGCCGAGCGAGATCACCTGGTGAACGTGGCGCGGTCGGTCGCCGTGTGGTGGAGGCCGAGGAGCGTGCGGATCCGTGCGCGACGGCATTGGGATCACGACGACGTCCGGGAGGTCCGGACGATGGGAGGGGCGGGGATGGGAGATACGATCGGTACGATTCGACTCGCGGTTCGGGGACTCGCACGACGGCCGGGTTTTACGGCGATCACGGTGCTCACGCTCGGACTGGGCATCGGAGCCACCACGACGATCCTCTCGGTGGTGGACGGGGTGATGCTCCGCCCGTTGCCCTACGAGGAAGCGGATCGGCTCGTCGCGGTGGGCGTCACCTTCCCGGGGCGCGAATGGGTCGAAGGCGTCGACGACGTGCAGCACCTCGCGGGCGTCTCCGTGAAGAACCTCGCCGTACTCCGCGACCGCAGCAGGATGCTCGAACATATCGGAGGGGTGGAGATCGGGGGCGCGCTCCTCCCCGACGAGGGAGAGGGACCGCGCCTCGTGGCGATGGCTCGGGTCACCGACGACTTCTTCGACGCGATCGGTGCGAGCGTGGAGCTCGGCCGACTCTTCGCCCCGGACGAGTTCGGTCCGAACGACGTCACGCCGGTCGTGCTGACGTGGAGCACGTGGCGCGCGCGTTTCGCCGCGGATCCGTCGATCATCGGGCGTCCGCTCCCGGGTCCCGAAGGTGTCGCGGCACCCACCATCGTAGGAGTTCTCGCCTCCGACTTCGTTCCTCCGGAGAGCTTGGGCGCCTCGGAGGTCGAGTTCTGGCAGCCGCTCGACCCGACGCATCCGCGGTACGAGGACCGCGGCAACCGCGCGGTCTCCCTCCTCGGCCGTCTCGCCCCGGGCAGTTCGATCGAGGCCGCGCGCACGGAGCTGGGAGCCCTCGCCGCGGAGATCGCACGCGACTATCCGGAGGGCTCGGTCTACGCGGATGGCACCTGGTTCGGATACGGCGTGAACGGGCTTCGCGAGGATCTGGTGGGTACCGCGCGCCGCCCACTCGCCGTGTTCCTCGGCGCCGCCGCGCTCCTCCTGCTGATCTCGACGATGAACTCGGCGAACCTGCTCTTGGTGCGCACCGCCGATCGGGTAGGGGAGCTGAGCGTCCGGAGGGCGCTCGGGGCGGGGCGGGGGGTGCTGGTCACGCACGTGGTCGTGGAGAGCCTGGTTCTCGCGCTGGCCGGCGGCGTCGTCGGCGTGCTTCTGGCGATTCTCGGAGTGGAAGCCTTCCTCGCGACCTCTCCTCCGGTACCGCGTATGGATGCGATCGGTGTCGACGGGCGGATTCTCGGGGTCGCCGTGGCCGTTTCGGTGGGCGCCGGCGTGCTGATCGGGCTCGCCCCCGCTGTGGGAGTGGTGAGGCGAGATCCGGCGTCGGCGATGCGGTCGAACTCGACGAGCACGGCGGGTGGAGCCGCGACGGGCCTCCGGACGGTGTTGGTCACGGCACAGCTCGCGATCGCTCTCGTACTGGGTGTCGGAGGAAGCGTGCTGATGCACTCGTTCGTCCGGGTCTCCTCCGTGGATCCGGGGTTCGTGCCCGAAGGCCTCGTCTCGTTCCGCCTCGCGACGAAGCGGCCGGGTGGCCCTGAAGAGACGTGGGCGGCGTGGGACCAGACGCTCGACGCGGTCCGGGGCGTGCCCGGGGTGACGAGCCTCGCCGGGGCCAGCAACCTCCCTTTCGAGGGTCCGAACTGGGGCCCCGGCATCCGCTTCCCCGGCGAGACCGAGGTGGAGATGCGGGACGGGATCGCCGGGTATGCCATCACACCTGGCTACTTCGACACGATGGGCCAGGCGGTGCTCGAGGGCCGAGGTATCCTCCGGACCGACGGACCGGACGGCGAGAACGTCGCCGTGGTGAATCGTGCTCTCGTGGAGCGCGACTTCGACGGTCGAGATCCGATCGGCTCCACGATCCTCGCGACGTCTCAATCGGTCGAGTTCCGGGTCGTCGGCGTCGTGGACGACGTCGTGATCCAACGCGCCGAGGAGGGACCGGGGCCGGCGCTGTACGTCCCGTACACGCAGGTCGAATGGTCCTGGATCAAGGTCGTGGTGCGAAGCGATCGCGACTTCGGTCCCCTCGCGGCGGACCTCCGTCAGGCGGCAGCGACGATCTCGCCCATCGTGCCGGTCCAACAGCTGGTCCGATTGGAAGACCGCATCCGAAGCGTCGAGACGGAGCCGCGATTCCAGGCGTGGCTCATCACCACCTTCGCGCTCGCCGCGCTACTCCTGGCGGCGGTCGGCCTCTACGGCGCCCTCGCCCACTCGGTCGGCCGGCGGCAACGAGAGATCGGGGTGCGGGTCGCGCTCGGGGCGGATCCGGGGCGCGTCTTCCGGATGGTACTTCGCCAGGGGGCGATGATCGCGGGCGTGGGAGCGCTGCTGGGGATGGGAGGTGCCGGTCTCCTCGCCGGTGTACTCGAGCGCTTCCTCTACGACGTCCCCGGACGGGATCCGATCGCCTTCGTGGTCGGACTCGTCGCGCTCGCCGTGGTCACGCTCGTGGCGGTACTGGGCCCGGCGCTGAGGGCGACCCGTGTGGACGTCGTGACCTCGCTGCGGGCCGAGTAGGGCGGGTCGGAGGTGGCCGCCGATCCCTCCGGACCTACCAGGCGAGCAGCTCCTCGATGGCGATCTGGATCCGGGAAGACTGCGGGAGGATCTGCTCCTCGAGCTGAGGTGAGTAGGCCACCCACGTGTGCAGGGCGCCCACACGTTTCACGGGCGCGTCGAGCCACTCGAAACAGGCGTCCGCGATCTGGGCCGCAACCTCCGCGCCGATCCCGAAGGTCACGGCATCCTCATGCGCCACCATCACCCGGCTCGTCTTCCGGACCGAGGCCGCGACCGTATCCATGTCGAGCGGAGAGAGGGTGCGCAGATCGATCACTTCAACGGTGGCGTCGTTCTCCTTCTCGAAGGCCTTCACTGCGTCCATCGAGCGTTTGACCAGCGCGCCGCAGGTGACCAGCGTCAGGTCGGCGCCCTCCTTCACCACATTCGCCCGCCCGAACGGGATCATGTATTCGGCGCCCGGATACCGCCCCTTGTTGTAGACCTGCCGGTAGAGGTGTTTGTGCTCGAGGAAGAGCACCGGATCGTCGGAGCGGATCGCGGTGCGGAGCAGGCCGTTGGCGTCTTCCGCATTCGACGGGAGCACCACCCGGAGCCCCGGGATGTGGGTGAAGAGCGTGGCACCCGTCTGCGAATGGTAGGGACCTCCACCACGCAGATACCCCCCGTACGTCGTCCGGATGACCATCGGCGCCTTCCAGGTGCCGCCGGAGCGATAGCGGACCGCGGACACCTCGTTCCGGATCTGGTGGAAGGCGGGCCAGATGTAGTCGAAGAACTGGATCTCCACGACGGGTTTGAGGCCGCGAGAGGACATCCCGAAGGCGCGACCGACGATGTTCGCTTCGGCCAGCGGGGAGTTGAAGACCCGGTCGCTCCCGAAGCGCTGCTGAAGCCCGTGGGTGGCTTTGAAAACGCCGCCCTTCCCCTTCACCTCGCCGAGCGCGTCCTCACGGGAGGCGTCGGCCACGTCCTGACCGAAGACGACGATCCGCGGGTCGCGCTCCATCTCGTCGGTCAGGCAGCGATTCACGAGATCGACCATCGTCAGCGCCCGATCGTCCTCGTAGCGTGGCTCGGACGCGAAGGCGTCCGACGTGGGGTCGATCTCTTCGCTGAAGAGGTGCGACATCGCGGTCGAGCCGTCCGGCTGCGGGTGCTCGAGCGCTCGATCGGCGGCGTCGAGCACCTCTTGCTCCGCTTCCTGCACGATCCGCTCGAGCTCTTCTTCGCTCGCGATTCCGGCGTCGACCAGGCGGCTGCGGAAGACGCGAAGACAGTCCCGCTCGGCCTGCCGGTCGAGCTCGGACGCGGGGCGATACATCCGCTCGTCGTCCGACATGGAGTGCGAGTACGGACGGGTGCAGTGCGCGTGAAGGAGAGCGGGCCCCTTTCGTGTGCGGCAGTACTCGACGAGCTCGCCCGCCGTCTCGTAGACGTCGATCGGGTCCGTCCCGTCGCACTCGGCGATCTTCAGGTCGGGAAATCCCTTCACGAGTTTCGAGATCGAGCCACCCGCGGTGTTCACCTCGACCGGCACGCTGATGGCGTACTCGTTGTCCTCGACGATGAAGAGGACGGGGAGCTTCAGGTTCGAGGCGGTATTGAGCGCCTCCCAGAACTCACCCTCCGACGTGGTGCCGTCCCCAGTGGTGCAGACCACGATCTCGTCGTCCGCGAAGCTCGAGAGATGCTCCCGGAAGCCGGGTACGCGCGACGCTCGCCATCCGGCCTCGGCGGCGCCGACGGCCTGGAGGAACTGTGTCCCCGTTGGCGACGACGTGTTCGCGATGTTGTACCGGGGATCGCTGTAGTGCGCCGGCATCTGCCGCCCGCGGGACGCCGGGTCGTCGTCCGCGGCAACCGCCTGAAGCAGGTGGTCGAGCGGCGTCTGACCCAGGGCGAGCGCAAACGCCCGATCTCGATAGTAGAAGAAGGACCAGTCCTTCTCCGGATCCATATGCTCGGCCACCCCCACGCCGATCGCCTCGTGTCCCGCCCCCGAGATCTGGAAGAAGATCTTATTCTGCCGTTTCAGCGCGATCTCCCGGTCGTCGATGAACCGCGAGAGGTGCATCGTCCGGAAGAACTTGAGCAGCTGCTCGGGGGAGAGGCCGGCTAGGTCGGCCTTGTCGAGGGTCTCTGACGCCATGTCCGAGAGCGGAGAGAGGAGAGGGAATCGCGGTGCATCACCGGGGCGATATACAGCCTCGTAAGATAGCCCCGCTCAGAACCTCCCTCCACCCGGCCGTCTCCCCTCTATTCCGCTCTCAACGTCTCCAGCGGATCGGTCCTCGCAGCTCGCCGCGCGGGTAGCCAGGCGGCGACTCCGGCCACCGCCATCAGCACGATTGCGGCGGCACCGAAGCTCGCTGGATCACGGGGGGCGATCCCGAAGAGGAACGCCTCCAAGAAGCGCACCAAGTACCACGCGGCGCCGACTCCGATCACGACCCCGGCGACGGAGAGGCCCAGCGCACGGCCGACGACCCGGCGCTCGATGCGCGCACGGCTCGCGCCGAGTGCGAGCCGGATCCCGATCGCGCGCCTCTGTTCGCTCACGCCGTACAGCAGCGTCCCGTAGAGGCCTCCGGCGGCGAGGAGGAGCGCGAGTACTCCGAAGGAGGTTGCGAGTACGCCACCGAGCCGTCGGGTCGAGGTGCTCTCGGAGATCATCGCCTCGAGGCGTTCGACCGTCGGGACGGGAAGCTCGGGGGCGACGCTCCATATGGCGCGGCGCAGGTCGGCCTGCAGCGAGGGGGAGGCCCCGCGCGTCTTCACACCGATCGATCCCCACGGAAGCGAGAAGGCGTTCTGCCACGCGGGAATGTACCCCGCGACTTCGTGCCGTTGGTCGAGGCCGTAGTGAAGAGTCGGCTCTGCCACACCGATGATGCGGCGTTCGGCCCCTCGCAGGTCGATCGTCTCACCGAGCGCCGCTTCGGCCGATCCCCACCCCCGGATCGCCGTGCCCTCGCTCACGATCGCCACGGGTTCCGTTTCCCCACGTGTGAAGGCGTCTCCGGCGACGAGCTCGGTGCCGAACGTCTCGAAGAACGATTCGTCCACCGAGTGCCCCGCGAGGCGCACCCGCTCGGTCTCTTCGCCGAGCATCACACCCGTGGCCCAGCAACACGAGCTGCCGCCCACATATTCGAAGGGCAGCTCGCCGGACCAGGAGACCGACTCGACCGCCGGCGCTGCGCGCACCGCGTCCGCGATCTCCGTCATGATCCGCACGTACTCCTCGCCTTCACCGGGGTCGGGGATCGAGAGCGGCACGACCCAGACGTTCTCGGACTCGATCCCGAAGTCCTGAGCGCTGACCTGGATGAAGCTGCGCATGAGCAGCCCTGCCGTGGCGACCAGGACGAGCGAGAAGGCCACCTCGCCGACGACCAGACCCGAGCGCAGGGCTTGGACGGCTCTGGACGAGGTCGCGCTGCGGGCGCTCGACCGGAGCGCGTCGTGCAGGTCCTTTCGCGTGGATCGGAGCGCCGGAAGCAGCCCGAAGAGAACGACGGTCGCCATCGAGAGGAGAACCGCGAATCCCAGGACCCGGAGATCGAGGGTGATCGAGTCGCCGCGGGGCAGCCCGTCCGTCCAGCGCCCGAACCCCTTGAGCGTCACCCACGCCAGACCCAGCCCGGCTGCGCCCGCCGCGGCTCCAACCACGGCGCTCTCCGCGAGGAGCTGCCCGACCAGTGCCCGTTTGGGCGCGCCTAGCGCCCGGCGAACCGACATCTCCTGCGCGCGCCCGAGACCCCGCGCGAGGAAGAGGTGCGCAACGTTCGAGCAGGCGACGAGGAGGAGGAGGCCGACCGCCCCGAGGAGGAGGCCGAGCCCGCCCGAGACCCGATTCCCGACCGTCTGCTCGGCGAGCGTGACGAGGGGCCAGTCGATCGGCTCCTC
>Ga0207422_1004197_pt1 | contig 12392 bp, 9 predicted proteins | sample MarCyaLeptolynsp_FD_187757 | JGI IMG/M metagenome (GOLD analysis project Ga0207422, IMG submission 187757) | Marine cyanobacterial communities from Panama - species 1 Leptolyngbya sp. (SPAdes) | ecosystem: Environmental > Aquatic > Marine > Unclassified | place: Panama: Panama City | collected...
GATCATGACGACACGGCTCTGCTTGCCTGCAGTGTCTACGCAGGAACTTGTGCCGCGCTGCTCGTTGCGGCCTATCTGACGGAAAGATGGGGCGCGCGCGTCACCGTGATTGCGGCGATGGCATTCGCGGCACTGGGGGCGATGACCGTCAGCCTTGCACAGTCGCAGGCTTACCTGCTCGCTTCGCTTTCGTTCATTGGTATCGGATCCGGGCTTTCGATGCCGCCGCTCGTCGCCGGCGTCAGCGTTGTCTGCAGCCGTTACAAGGAGCGCGCGCTCAGCATTATCAATGCAGGAACAGGCGTTGGCATTGTCGCTGCAAGCATCACGGCGCTACAGTTTGCCAATACCTGGCGTGAGTGTTTTCTGGTATTTGCGCTGGTTTCCGTCGCGCTGTCTCTGGCTGCGCTTTTCGCTGTACCGAAACGGCCGGCCATGGCCGCGCGTCCCGGTTCTCTAGCGCAAGTATTCAAGTCACCCGGTCTGCATCAGGCTGCGTCGAGCGCCCTGCTTTTCGGCATGGTCAGCGCCGCGATCTGGACCGGTGGGGGCCTCAGCCTGGTCGGCCTCGCCGACTGGAGCACTCCGGAAATCAGCCTGTTCTGGATCGCACTGGGCCTTGCTGGACTGTTGGGGGGATTGTGCGGGGATCTCGTTGCAAAATTGTCGCTTTCCGAGATGCATTCGATCTCCTTTGTCGGCCTTGGAGCATCCGCACTTGTGCTGACAATGGCGGAACATTCCGCAACGCTTGCCTTTTTTGCCGCCTGCCTGTTCGGGGTTTTCTACATGACGGGAACCGCCATGTACCTGATCTGGGCCGGACGGATTTCACGGACCCATGCACCGACTGTTGTCGCGGTCCTGTTCTTCATGCTGCCCGTCGGGCAAATCATCGGCTCGGCGATCTTCGGGCAACTGACCAGCCATTTCGATTTCGATCACGTCCTGGTCGTGTTCACACTAATGTCGAGTTGCTTCATCCTTATCCAGGTGGTCTCTAAGTTCGACGTGCAGACGGCACACAGTCCAGGCGATGCCGAACCGGCATCTGTTGATCCCGCGCCCGTATCGAAGGTGGGTGTGGATCACCAGATCCGATCCCTTTAAGAATCTCGTTAGGGGTGTCTATCACGCGCCTTGGTTCGAAAGGTTCCGTTGGTACTTCAAGCTGTGACCCGAACCGCGTGTCTTGAAGACGTCAGACGACCTGGATTATGCCAGCGCCTCCCGCCTGACAGACAAGCAGTCAGTACCGGGTTTGCCGGCGAATGTGCGATCTCTGGCAAATGAAACCTCTGCATAGTTTATCGTTTTGGTCCGACTGGGTCAAAGAGTACATGATGGTATGCGCCTCTTGGGTTGCGAGTATATTTTTTTGCAATCAAAGATGAAGCGCCTTGTTGTGCCGCCTTCTATTAAGAGTTTCTGATCACAAGATTTTGTTCAGTATAATTTTATCCAATATTAACTGACCTGTGCAAACTCTCAATGCGACTTTTCAGAAGACTAATCTCGCTGACTTCTTTTGACGCAGACCTATTGATTTGGCTCTGGGGGGAGCTTGCACAATGTCTGATACGCCTAACAGTGCCCACAAAAATCGTGTTTCTGCGGGCTTCTTCGACCGCCTTCGAATCCGAACGCGCATCAATCTTTTGGTTCTGTTGTCGATCTTTGCCGTTTCGGCACTCGGCATCACCTACATCGCGGGAAGGGCGGGTACGCAAGCTTCCCTTGAAAGCAAAAACCAATATGCGACCTTGTACAGACTTGGTCAGGCCGTTGAAATCGGTGCGTTGCAGATGCGGCGCAGCGAAAAGGACTTTCTGCTACGCAGAGATACCAAGTACGTCGACAAATACGACAAGGCCGTCAAGACCGTGGACAGCGCGCTGGAGCAAATGTCGCAGCTCGAAGCCTCGGGCGTTGCCTCCGAGAGTATCCAGAACCTGAAGTCCGATGTCGCGCGTCACAGCCAGCAGTTTCACAAGGTATCCGATCTGCACATCAAGATCGGACTGAACGAGAAGGAAGGGCTTGAAGGCGAGCTTCGAAAGGCTGTTCACAATGTCGAAGAGCTCCTGAAAACCGCCGAAACGGACGCCCTGACGGTGAAAATGCTTATGATGCGCCGTCATGAGAAGGATTTCATGATGCGTGGCGCGGAGAAATACGTTGCCCGGATCGACAAGCGGCGCGAGGAATTCGATGCAATTCTCAATGACGCGACGCTCTCTGCTGAACTGACATCCGAACTTTCAACGCTCATGGACAGTTACCAGGCAGGCTTCAAGGCCTATGCAGAAACGGCGATGATCCTCCAGCCCGAAACGAAGCAGTTGAGCAAGATTTTTGCCGAGATGCAGCCGGACTTTGCCAAAATCCGGGAGGTCACGACTGAGGGGCAGGACGTTGCCAATGCAAATTTCGAATCCACGATCAGCAACACCGACCAGACCTTCCTGTTTGCAAGCATCAGCATTCTGGCCGTGGGTATTTTTCTCGGATTGCTTATCGGAAGAAGCATCTCCCGCCCGATCAACCATCTGAACGACAAGATGAAGGCGCTGGCGGACGGCGATATCGAGACCGACGTTCCCATGCTTGGCGTCAAAACCGAGTTTGGCGAAATGGCGGATACCGTCCAGTTCTTCAAGAACGCCTCTGCGGAACGTGCAGCACTCATGAACGAGACCGAGCGCGAGCAGGAGGCCCGTGCGGGCCGGCAGGCGAAGGTGGACGGCCTGATCGGCGATTTCCGTCAAACCGTCCGAAGCGTGCTCGATGCGGTCAATTCGGAAAACCGGGAAATGGAATCATCCGCCGGCAGCCTTTCCTCGATCGCATCCCAGACGACGGCCCAGGCGGACAGCGTTTCGAATGCGTCTCTCGATGCGTCCAAAAATGTCGAAGCCGTTGCGATGGCTGCAGAAACACTGTCGACCTCGATCAGCGAGATCTCGCGTCAGGTCGGCCAGACGCGGAGCATTGTAGAGCAGGCGACCGGTGCCACGATCGAGACCGATGCGAAAATCGCCGGGCTTGCGGCTTCAGCCGACAAGATCGGTGAAGTGATCCTTCTCATCCAGGGCATCGCGGAACAGACGAACCTGCTTGCCCTGAACGCGACGATCGAAGCCGCGCGTGCTGGAGAGGCCGGAAAGGGCTTTGCTGTCGTTGCATCGGAAGTGAAAGAACTCGCAACCCAGACCGCCAAGGCGACGGAAGCGATTTCGACCCAGATCACGGATATCCAGAAAGAGACCGAAAGCTCGGTGGATGCCATTCGCGGCATTGCAGAGACGATGCGGGAGGTGTCCTCTGCCACCGAGACGATTTCCGCAGCTGTCGAGGAACAGGGCAGTTCAACTGCCGAAATTTCGGAAAATGTGCGCTCGGCGGCTGCAGGTTCCAACGAAGTTTCGGAGAACATTGTCGGTGTGCGGCAGGCCGCGGACGAAAGCCAGAGCACTGCAGAACGCGTACTTTCAGCGGCGAAGGGCGTCTCGGATAACACCGAACAGCTTCGTCAGGTTATCGACGAGTTCCTCGACAGCGTTGCGGCTGCTTAACGAAAGGGCGCATCCGTTTCGCCTGCGCGACGTGTCCGCTGCCAGAAAGGTGGCGCGATCTCTAGCGGCCGAGTGAGACGTCCACCGAACCATGCCAGTTGCCGGGGTCCGGAGCCTGTCCCCGAGCAACTGAGCTTCTGAACACCCGGTGGCAGACCCCTCAGGCTTTGGCCCGGCCTTCCTCGACAGCATCCAGAATAAACCTGGGCAGGGCGAATGCGGCAGCGTGCACGTCGGGTGTGTAATACCTGGTCTGAAAACCGGCCGCGTCAAAGCGCTCTTGAAGTACCGTTGCAGCCTGACTGCGCAGATCGGCATTGTCCGTCGCCCAGCCCAGCGTCATGTGACCGCCGAAATAGGTTGGGATTGCCGCGATATACGCAGCCGCATCCGTGAAGATGCGGGAGAAGCGCTCGATGCTCGTCACCAGTTCATCGCGCTGCAGGAACGGCACACCGTTCTGCGTTACGAGGACACCACCGGGTGTCAGCATTCGGTGCACGTTGCGATAAAACTCTTCGGAAAACAGAACGGCGCCGGGTCCATGCGGATCGGTGCTGTCGACAATGACGACATCGAATGTGCGATCGGTCTCGGCAGCAAACTTCATGCCGTCGGCAATGACGAGTTCAAAACGCGGATCGTCGACGACACCGGTATTGAAATCCGCAAAATGCTCCTTGGAGAACTCCACGACGGAGGCGTCGATCTCCACCTGGACCAGCTTCTCGACCGTCCGGTGCTTGAGGACCTCCTCGGCGAGGCCGCAATCGCCGCCGCCGACAATGAGAACGTTCCTAGCCGCGCCATGGGCGATGATCGGCACGTGGGACATCATCTCGTGATAGATGAACTCGTCCGCCGTGGTGACCTGAGTCACCCCGTCCAGCATCAGGATCTTGCCGAAGACCGGGTTGGAAAAGAGCACCAGGTCCTGGTGCTCCGTCTTTTCCTGGTAGAGGATCCGGTCGCAGCCGTAGCTGACCTGAACCCCCGGATAGAGAGTTTCGTTGAAGACCAGTCCGTCGCTCATTCGGCTGCTTCCAGCGTGTGCGGTTTCGATAACTGGTTGGCAACTTCGCGCCCGCGCAGCAATTCGGAGACCGCGGTCTTGCCCGGGTTGAAGGCATTGCGCAGCACATCGACACATTTTTCGGGCTTGGCATCGCCGCACATAAAAACGTCGAACGCCGCATAACCGGCCTCGGGCCAGGTGTGCACGGAAATGTGGCTTTCCGCCAGCACGGCGACCCCGGACACTCCGGTCGGTTCGAACGGGTGCAGGTGGATGTGCAAGAGGGTCGCGCCTGCCTCATCGACGCAGGCGCGCAGAGCCTGTTCGACATGGGGCAGGTCGTCGAGCCTTTCGGCGTCGTAAAGATCAATAATCAGATGCGCACCAGCGCAGTGGACCCCTTCCTTCTGAATGAAGTGATCCAGGCGGTCATCGGCATAGATGCCAGCGGCCGCATTAGAAACGTTTTCTTCCTTCTGGGTGGTGCTTCTTGGCTCGGCAACGCTGATTGCGTCTTCTGCTACACGAGCCTCCAAGTCCATCCCCAGTTCGAAGAGGGCGTTGCTTTCCATATCGCTCTCCCAAACCAGCAGATGTCCCCGGTGTTATTTCCGGAGCGCACTCCTTACAGAAAAGAGTGTTTAATCTCAATGGGAAATCTGCAAAATTCTGATGCCGATGTTGCGACGCAAACAGAGCTGTTTCAGATCTTGCGGATCGGTTCAGGGAATCGTGCCTTCTTTTGAAAGGGTTAGGTGTGCCGGTCGAGATAAAAACCTTAACAGGCGAAGACCTCAAAAACGCGCTCGGGGATCTCGCCCGGCTGCGGATATCCGTTTTTCACGACTGGCCGTATCTCTATGACGGTTCGATGGAATATGAAGCGAAATATCTTCAGCGCTATGCGGAGACAGACGGTGCCCTGATCGTGGGCGCCTATGACGGTGCACAGCTGGTGGGTGCTGCCACCGGCGAGCCGCTCGGCGACGAGTACGAGGCGTTCCAACAGCCGCTGCGCGATCGCGGATTTGACCCGGAGAAGATCTTCTACCTTGCCGAATCCGTGCTTGATCCGGCCTATCGCGGCCAGGGCACCGGTCATCGCTTTTTCGACGAGCGCGAGGCTCATGCGAAGAAACTGGGCTTCGGCGAGGCGGTTTTCTGTGGTGTCATCCGGCCGGACGATCATCCGATGCGGCCGGCGGATTACCGGCCGCTGGACCCGTTTTGGCGGAAGCGGGGCTACGCAAAACTGGACGGGGTTATCGTCACATTTCCCTGGCAGGACATCGGCGAAGGGTCAGAGACGGAAAAGCCGATGCAGGTGTGGTACCGGAAGCTCTGACCCGGTCCCCCGAGTGTGCGGGACCGGGAAGCCAGGTACAGCTGCGCTATTTCAACGCCCATATGATGGTGACGTTGGCGCCGATGGTTTCTTCTCCAGCCTCGATCGGCACGGATTCCGGACTTGCCGCCATCACGGCGCTTGCGCGCATCATCTGAGGCCGCGGCATCTGGGTGCCGGTCTCTGAAATCGACAGGATCTCGCCAAGTTCGACGCCGGCAGCGCTCGCAAAGATCTCTGCCTTGTGACGGGCGGCCTCGACCGCCTTCTTGCGCGCTTCATCGAGCTTCTCAGCCGGGTCGCTTACGTCGAAACGGATGCCGTCGACGGAATTCGCACCACTGTCGACAACCAGGGACAGGATATCACCGAGTTTGGCAATGTCCCGGATATTGACCTCGACCCCGTTGCGCACTTCGTAGCCGATGATGTTGGGCTGGCGATCCGAGCCATCGGTGATACGCTCGTAGCGCGGATAGATGCCGAAGCCACGCGTCTGAATGTCCTTTGCCTCGATACCGGCCCCCTTGATGGCGTCGATAACCTTGGCGATTGCCGCGGAGTTTTCCGACAGCGCATCGGCGGCTGTATTGCCGGTGGTCGCGACATTGGTTGTGATCACCGCCATGTCGGGGGCAACGGTGACGGTGCCTCTGCCGTCCATGGTGATGGTGCCTCTGGACGGCACCGTCTCCTGCGCGGAAGAGGGAATGGCGGTTGAAAGCGCCAGCGCAAGCCCGACCGCGAGGGCAAAACCATGCACGAAGGCCAGTCTTTTGCCGCGCAAGACGGCGATGAAACCTGTCATTGAAAAATCCTTTCAGGCTGTATTTCACGTGTGCGTGAACATGGGTGGCCATTGCGGCGCGGATAAGGCTTGCCGGTTCAGCTTGCGTTCATTTTCAAGGGCTTGGCTCAAAGGCAGGTCAGCGCTCACACCGCCCCGGCGACGGGCTTACTTTTCCAACCCGACCTCGCCGGTCTCAGACAGGAGGACGGCAATCGGACGGGAGCTTTCGAAACGGGCGCAAACGATCACGATCATCACGGTGAGGGGCACGCAGAGCACCATGCCGACAATGCCCCAGATCGCACCCCAGAAGGCGAGCGAGAGCATGATGACAAGGCCGGAGAGGTTGAGGTTGGACCCCATGAGTTTCGGCTCCACCAGGTTGCCGATGGCGAACTGGATGAGACCGAGGCCGGTGGCAATCGCGAAGAAGGGACCGAGCGTGTCGTAATAAACGACCGCAAGCAGGCTCGGGAAAATGACGCCGATCAGCGAGCCGATTGTCGGGATATAGTTCAGAAGGAAGGCGATGAAGCCGAACAGGGCCGCATAGGGCAGGCCGATCAGGATCAGCACAAGACTGGTCAGGGCGCCGGTAGCAACCGAAACGGCGGTCTTGATCGAGAAGTAATGCATGATCGAGCGGTTGATTTCCGCGCGGATCGCGAAGGCAGACTGTGCACGCTCGGGCGTTGCGAACAGGCGTTCGAACTTGCGGTCGAAGGTGGACTGCTCCAGCACCAGAAAGAGGACATAGATGAAGACCAGGCTGGCGGAGCCCGCCAGCGTCGTAACAAGGCTCGCGCCCGCCGTCACCATGCGCGGGACAACGCTGTCCGGCAGGAGATCCTTCAGTTCGATCGGGTCATTCAGATCGAAATGGGACGAGAACTGGTCGAAGATTTCCTCCAGCCTGCGCTGGTAGGTGGGCGCGTCCTGGGCGAGCTGGGCAAGATTGACGGTGACGATGTCGAGGACGACCGTGCTGGCGGCAAAGATTGCCAGAAGGGCGAAGGTGAAGGCGACGAAACCGGGGAGGCGCCAGGGCCCGATCGGGATCTTCTGGAACGCGTGCGCGAGCGAGTTGATCATGTACCAGACGATGAGCGCGATCACGAAGGGCAGCAGCAGCGAACGCCCGACGACCAGCAGCCAGCCGATCATGCAGATGAGAAGGACCGTCAGCGTTGCGGTCAGAAGAGGACTTCGCATTTCAGCTCCGGCTTTCGGTCTATCGGCTTGGTTGTCAGGCTGAGCGTCACTTTAGAGCCTAAGCCTTAAAGGAACGGAACCTTTTTCTTTGCAGCGCGCCAGGGCACACGCAGATGGCGTCCCGCGCCAGTGCCGAATGTCCCTGGGTGTGCCTGCTGCAATTGCGAGCGGTGGGCGCAATCTCCCGTCTTTCCAAGACCTTTTTCTTTTTGACCACGCAAAGCACTTGCCCCGCCGGGTTGCCATGGTATAGGGACTGTGTGCCCCGCAACCGGCTGACGCCTTGCCGGGCCGTGGGCCTGTAGCTCAACTGGTTAGAGCCGTCCGCTCATAACGGATTGGTTGGGGGTTCGAGTCCCTCCGGGCCCACCATTTACGTCTCACTTGAACTCGAACAAAAAGCTCAGGTGCTAAGCTCGCTCGTCGCAAAGCGCCGGAACCTTTTTGAATTTTGCCTCCAGAAAATCCGTGAAGGCGCGCACGCGTGCGGAGGGCAGGCGCGAGGGCGGGCGGACGGCGAAGACCTGCCAGAAGGGCGAGACGGTGTAGTTCTCCAGAACCGGCACCAGCGTTCCTGCGTCAAGGTGATCCGCAATCTCCCAGGTGCATTTGCGTGCGACACCAAGTCCTGAAAGCGCGGCCTCGGTGATTGCCTCGGCGCTGGTTGAGGAAAAGTTGCCGGTCGTCCTGACGTCGTGCAGCGAACCGTCCGGGGCCGCCAGCGACCAGGTGCGCATATCCTCGCGGGCAAGGCAGTTGTGTTTTTTCAGATCGTCCAGCGCCGCCGGAATACCGTGTTTTGCAAGATAGCAGGGCGCTGCGACAAGGCCTCGCGGGCTTACTGCCAGTTTGCGGGCCTTGAGTGTTGACGGCGCCAAGGCACCGATGCGGATCGCCATGTCAAACCCCTGTTCCACGATGTCGATGACACTGTCACTCATGGCGAGCTGGAGTGAGACGCCGGGGTGGCTGTCGAGGAACTCCGTCACGTGCGGGGCGATATGCAGGCGGCCGAATGATGCCGAGCAGGCAATGCGCAGCTCGCCCTTGATGTCCTTTGGGTCCGGCCGGATGTCGGCAAGCGCTTCTTCGACATCGCCGAGAATACGCTTCGTATGAGCCAGGAAAATCTCACCATCCGTCGACAGGGATACGGCTCGCGTGGTCCGGTGAAACAGCTGCGTTCCGATCGTCGCTTCCAGGGCCTGCAGGCGCTGGGTCGCAGCGGTTGCGGACAGGCCGAATTCCGCCCCTGCCTTGCCGATGGCGCCGAGTGCCGCCACACGCACGAACAATTCCAGAGATTTCAGATCGACCGACATTCTTTTGTTTTTCCAAATAGTAATTTTGATTTCCGATCGATTATTAGCGAAAAGCGGAACTTATTTAAAGGGCGAGACAGAACAGCGCTCCGCGCGCCGCGCCAAGATCCGGGAGTTTCAAGATGCGCCTCTCCAGCCTCGTCGTTGCCTTGCCCATCGCCGCTTTGGTTGCCGCTCTTCCTGCGGCGTCCCAGAACCCGCAATCCTCCGGAAAAGTCGAGGTGGTACCGAGCGCGGATGTTGCGTTCCAGCCGCTCAACCCTGCGCGCGGTGATGCCAGCCCGCAGGCGGGCGTGCTGTGGGGTGATATCCGCGAGGACGTTCCGACCGGCACCATCATCCGCTTCAAGCCGGGCTTCAGTTCACCTCCGCATATTCACAACATTACCTACCGCGCGGTGGTGATCAGCGGAGCCGTCCACAATGACGACCCGGCCGCCGAACCCATGTGGATGGGGCCGGGCTCGTTCTGGACACAGCCCGCCGGAGCAACCCACATCACCGCCGCGCGCAAAGATGCCGGACTGTCAACCGCCTTTCTTGAGATCCAGGAGGGCCCGTACCTCGTCCAGCCGAAGGACCGGGCCTTCGCCAATGGCGAGTTTCCGGTGAATGTCGAGGCCGACAATATCGTCTGGATCGACGCGGCGGATGTCGCCTGGGTCGATGCACCGGGCGCATCTGAAGGTGCTGACCAGCCGAAAATGGCGTTCCTGTGGGGGAAGCCGTCCGATGCCGGGAAAAACGGAACCTTTCTGAAACTGCCGGCGGGGTTCGAGGGAACGATCACCGGCAGCGACGCCTGGCTGAGGGCGGTCGTCATCAGCGGGGCGGCAACCCACCAAGCGCCCGGTTCGTCTGCAGCCACACCGCTTGACCCGGGCAGCTACTTCGGCTCCGAGACAGCAATTGCGCACGAGGTGACCTGCACCGGAGCGGAGCCTTGCGTCTTTTACATGAGCGCCGAGGGCAAATACGAGGTGTCGCGCTCCTGAGAGAAATCGGACGCATTTCCTCACCCTTGAAGCGGGACGCCGGCCCGGACCCGCGCCTACCGGTTTTAACATTGCCAGCATCGCAGCGGGGGCCGCGAAAGGACTGACAGATGCGGTTTTTTCCGGCCGCCCGCCAGAGGATGACCTCTCAAGCCGTCAACGACGCCATTGAACGCGAGGAAGCCTCCGGCCTTGCTTATGTCTTCTGGGGGCGGAGCTCGGTTCTGTTCATTCTGGCGGCGTGGGTGTTGCTCTCGCTTCCCTTTGAGCGCGCACAGCTTTACCTCGCCGCAATCGCGGCCTTTGCCGTTCTCGGCATCGTTCCATTTTTGCTTCGGCACCGGTACGCGGCGCATACACGGCTGCTTCTGGGCTTCGTCTTGCTGGATGCGGCAGCGCTGAGTTTTGTGCTGATTGTTCCAACCCCTTTCGACTTCGAGGGCTGGACACAGCAGATGAACCTGAGGACACCCGCTTTTTTGTACCTCGGAGTGTTCGTGGTCAGCATGGCGCTCAGCTACAAGCCTGCGCTGGTCATCTGGACCGGGCTGGCGGCGGCGAGCACCTGGACGGTTGGCTATCTCTGGGTTGCCACGCGCCCGGGGGCCATCCCGTTCACGTCCGGCGACGTGCTTGACGAAGGTCTGGGAGCGGCGGCGGCGCTTTCCAAGGTGCTTGATCCGAATGCCGTCGGTCTTGCCCGGCTCTCCAACCAGGTCGTGTTCCTGGTGCTGATTTCCGTCATTCTCACTATTGTGGTCGTGCGCTCACGGGCGCTGGTCCGCCGGCAGGTGGCGGCGGAAGCGCAGCGGGCGATGCTGTCGCGCTACTTTTCGCCCAACATCGTGCGGGAATTTGCCGAAGGCCGGTGGCAGCCGGATGAGCCCGGCAACCGCCCGGTCGCGGTGCTGTTTGCGGACATGGTCGACTTCACGTCGATCTCCGAGCGACTGCCGCCACAGGACCTGATCGCGCTTCTGCGTGCTTTTCATGGCCGGTTGGCCAAGGTCGCATTCGAGCAGGATGGAACCATCGACAAGTTCATCGGCGATGCGGTGATGGTGCATTTCGGAACCCCGCGCACCCGGCCGGACGATGCCGTGCGGGCGCTCAAATGTGCTGCGCGGATGGCCGACGCGATCGCCGCGTGGAACGCAGAGCGGGAGCGGGCCGGTGACGCGCCGGTCGGCGTCGGCATCGGCGTTCACTATGGCCACGCGGTGGTCGGCAATATCGGCGACGATCACAAGCTGGAATACACCGTTCTCGGCGACACGGTGAACGTCGCCAGCCGCCTGGAAAGCCTGACCCGCGACACCGGCACGGATGTCGTTGTCAGCAATGACCTGATCGAGGCGGTCAGGGCGAGCGGCGCGGACCCGGACGCGATTGCACCGGGCCTTCAAAACGCCGGAACGTTTGACATCCGTGGGCGGCGGGAGCCGGTGGCGGTCTGGACGTTGGGGGGAGGGTGAGGGGGCGTGACTTACTCTGTTTCCGGTCCGTCCCCCTACCCATCCCTCCCCCGCCGACTTACCTACGGTTTCCAGACCACCCGCTGCATCTCGGCACCCCGCCCGACACCCGTGCCATCGTGGAGCTGTGAACAGGTGAAAGTGGGTGTCGCGTTGGGGCGGGGCTGCGGCTAAGCTGCCTGAAGGCGATACGAGATGGCGACAAGGGTGGGGGCCTGGAGGAGCGCGTGACGACAGACGAGCGGCCCTGGACCGCGTTTTACGGGCCGGAGATGCGGGTGGATATCGAGGAAGCGTCTTACCGGACGATCCCCGACCTGATCCGCTCGGCTTCCGGCACATTCGGCTCAGCGCCGGCGTTTACCACTGTGATGCATAACGGCATGAACGGGACGCTGACCTTTGAACAGGTGGACGAGATGTCCGACGCCTTTGCCGTTTACCTGCGCGAGGTGGCCGGGCTGGTGAAGGGCGACCGTGTGGCGGTTCAACTGCCCAACGGGCTGACCTTTCCGGTCGCTGCCTTCGGCATTTTGAAGGCAGGCTGCGTGCTGGTGAATGTCAATCCGCTCTATACGGCGGAGGAAATGGCGCGTCAGTTCAAGGATGCCGAACCCAAGGCGCTGGTGATTGTCGACATGTTTGCCGACAAGATCCCGGCGG
>Ga0207422_1004198_pt1 | contig 12391 bp, 12 predicted proteins | sample MarCyaLeptolynsp_FD_187757 | JGI IMG/M metagenome (GOLD analysis project Ga0207422, IMG submission 187757) | Marine cyanobacterial communities from Panama - species 1 Leptolyngbya sp. (SPAdes) | ecosystem: Environmental > Aquatic > Marine > Unclassified | place: Panama: Panama City | collected...
CAATCATGCATCCAAAGCCGATTGTGATCTGACGATCGAGTGGATCGGTTGCGGGCAAACGCTTGTTGAGATCGATTGTGATGTCGATCTGATCATCACCAACCAGCGCAAACTGCCATGGTTGGCGGTTGTGCGGATTGGGCGCCAATATCGCATAGGAGAGCGCGTTGAGCCGTGGATCGACGAACCCTTGGCCCGCGGCGAACCAGGGTGCGGCTGCGCGTTTCATCGAAGGCGTCGCAAGCACGCCCCAGCCTGCTCCTGCAACCACAACCGCGCTTGCACTTCCAAACACCAACATCTTGCGACGCGACAAAGCCATTCCGAATCTCCTTTAATTAGTTTTCTAACTAATCTTATGAGAATGCGCAATGACCAGCGGGAAATATGCGATTTCTTTCAATGCTTAGAACCAGGTACGGATACCAAGTATGATCTTCAGACCGTCTGGGTCTTCGCCCTGTGCCCTCGCAATATTCGCTGTTTCACCCAGCTTGGCCTCATACTCAACGCCAACATAGGGGGCGAATTCGGGGGTGATTTCGTAGCGCAAACGGAGACCCGGCTCGATCTTCGTCACACCGGATCCAATCTCACGATCCTTGATGCCCTGCGCGGCGAGCTCCACTTCTAATCGCGGCTGCAAGACCAGCTGCTGAGTGATCTTCTGGTCGTATTCCCCCTCGATCCGCGCGGTCAGATTGCCTTGGTCCGATAGGAAGAGCGCGGCGTCGACATGGAACATGTATGGGGCCAGACCTTGAATGCCGAGGACAAGATGAGTGCGCGTGCTCGGCTCCAGATCAAGACGAGCGCCAGCCTGCAGATCGAAGAACGGCCCGATTGCACGGCTGAATAGCGCCTGCAGCTCGGCGTCTTCCAATTCTGCGTCAAACTCGCCCTCGCCTTCAGACTTCAAAACAAAGCGATTGATGTCACCACCATGCCAGGCCTGTGCATCCCAAACATAGCCATGCTCGCCTCCATCCGATGCCAGCCGCGCCTCTAGGCGCTCAACCAATATCGACCCGGTGGTCATACCGCCATTCTCGCGTGCCAAGCGCTCACGGCTCGGAGCCATGGCCTCGGCACCCCAGATCGCATCGGCAGCGTGGCGCGCCCCCTCAAACGCGCGAGCGGGAACCGAGTCTTCACCTGCCGCACCGGGGGCCGATTTGTCTGCAGGTGCGCCATGCTGTCCGTGATCCATACCAGCATGGTCCATCTGCGAATGATCCATCGAAGAGTGATCCATGGCCGAATGATCCATTGGATCAGGCTCAGGCTGCGCATCATTGGTTGGACATTGCTCGGGCGGCAAATGGCCCATCGCACAATGATCCATGGCATCGCTCCCATGGCCCGCTTCCTCGCCATGCGAACCATGCGCGTTGTGAGCCTGCGCATGAAGCGGTGTGGCGACAAGCACCAAGAGTGGGAAAAGGACGCCCCTCATGAGTTGTGCGCAGCGTCTGGAAATGGACGGACGGTGACCACCTGCATCATGCCCGCATGCATGTGGTAAAGCAGGTGACAGTGAAACGCCCAGTCTCCCGGCTCGTTCGCCGTCAAATCAAACGTCGCGGTGCCACCTGGCTGGACAATCATCGTATGCTTGAGCGGTTGGTGCATGTGATCTGCACCGTTCACCATCTCGAAAAAGTGGCCGTGCAAGTGAATTGGGTGCGCCATCATGGTCTGGTTGACTAGTTTGACCCGGACTCGTTCATCATAGCCGATGCGGATCGGATCGTCGGTTACCGAGGTGAACTTCTTGCCATCGAACGACCACATGTACCGTTCCATGTTGCCCGTAAGGTGGATTTCCATCTCGCGCTCCACCTCGCGATGGGGGTTCATCCGCTTGGCTTTGAGATCAGTGTATCGAAGCACTCTGTGCTCAACCGAATCCAGGCCCAGGCCTGGAAAATCCATTCTGTCGGTCGGCATGGGCGCTACCATGTCCAGACCGGGCCCAACCTTCACATCTGGCGGCAACAGCGATGTGTCGCGCATATTGTGCTCCATATCGCCCATATCGTGACCCATCGCCGCGTGCGCTGAATGATCCATCATGCCCATGTCGGTCATTGTCAGCGTGGGAATTTCCCGCATTTCAGGTGCCGAAGCGACGTGGCCCGGATGCGATGTTAGGCTTGCAATGCCCATGCCGCTGCGATCCATTGCCTCTGCAACGATCGCGTGGCTGCCATCCGGCGGAGCGACGATCACATCATAGGTTTCCGCGACACCGATCTGGAATTCGTCGACTTCAACCTCGTCGACATCTTGACCATCTGCTTGAATGACCCTCATCGGAACGCCTGGGATCCGAACATTGAAGAATGTCATTGCCGATCCATTGATCACACGCAGCCGCACCCGCTCGCCGGGCTGAAATTGCAATTGGAGATCGTCCGCGGGGCCGTGCCCGTTGATCAGGAAAGTGTATGTGCTTCCGGTGACATCCGAGATGTCGCGCGGGTTCATTCGCATCTCGCCCCACATCCGGCGCATCTCTCCCGAGAGCGTGCCTTCGGTCGCACTGTTCATCTGACGCTGGAAATAATGCTCCCCGACTTTGAGCTTGCGCATGATCTCATGCGGGTGGATCGGCGTGAACTCCGAAAGCAGCACGACATAGTCGCGGTCATAGCGCGGGTCTGGCTCCGCGCTTTCGATGATGATCGGACCGTAATGGCCAGCCTGTTCTTGAAGTCCGGAATGAGAGTGCCACCAGTAAGTGCCGTTCTGGCGGACCGGAAATTCATAAGTGAAGGTTTGACCCGGCTTGATGCCTGGAAAGCTGACGCCTGGCACCCCGTCGAACTGGAAGGGCAATAGCAGTCCATGCCAGTGGATCGAGCTGTCCTGATCGAGATTGTTGGTCACGTGCAGGCGAACATCCTGCCCTTCGCGCAACCGAATGAGAGGGCCTGGGACCGTCCCATTTACCGCAAAGGCGTGGCCCGACCGACCACCTGTCGCGAAATGCGCGTCGCCAATCGATAGGTTGATGTCCTCACCTGAAAGCTCGCCGAAACCTTTGTTCGCATGTGGCAAATCTTGGCCGCGCGCCCATCCGGGGACCGCCAGCCCCGATGTCGCAGCCAAGGCCACAGTGCTTGAAATCAGGTTCCGTCGAGACAGTTGGGGCATATTAGAAGAGACACAATTGTTGATCGCAATGAGTGTCTCATATATACCCCCTAGGGGTATTACAATCGGGATAATTCTCAATGGCCAAGGAAGTCGCCGCCAAGATCAATCGGCTCAATCGCATCGCCGGCCAGGTCCGTGGGGTCGCCCAGATGGTTGAGGATGATCGCTATTGCATGGACATCCTGCACCAGATCCAAGCGATTAGGTCAGCGCTGGCCAAGGTCGAGACGCAAGTGTTGAAGGACCATGCCGCATGCTGTGTCGCCGAAGCAATCTCGAGCGGTGATGAAGCGGAACAGCGTGAGAAGTTTGAAGAGCTTGTCGATCTGCTTGAGCGGACTCGCAAATAGCAGAGCGTGAATGCGCTATGCGAGCAGCCTAGAACGTCACCCACAGATGCGCGATCTTGCCGTCGCGCACTTCATATTCAGAGCGCGAGCAGCAGCCCTCCATCCCATTGTTGAAGTGGTAGGAGGCCGTGATCACGACGCGTCCCTCAACGATCCCGCTTTCGACGATCTGGATCGAATGCTCATTGCTTTCAAAGTTTGAAGCATAGAAGGCCCGGATCTCGGCATGACCCGTTGCCACCATATCGCCAACCATAACGGTCGCGTCCTCGGCAAATGTCGCGACAAAGCGCTCGAGGCTACCTGAGCGATAGGCATCGACATGCGCCTGGACAGCCTGCGCATTCGCGACGTCGACGTCAGACAATTGCGCCGTTTGTGAACTGGCCGGTGCGGCCAATGCCAAAGCCATCGCCATCGCAGCCAATGAGCGGATCGCCATCATTGATCTCCTCAAACCTGCCGATAGTGTCGATCACAAACGTTTACTTTTCGTTCTCCGCCGCGCAATCCTCTCTCCGTGAGCGAAACGCCCCCGCCATTGCCCTTGCCTGCCTTGCATGCCAGCCACGCTGGCAATTGGCTGCGCGGTCCCAATGGCGATACCGGCGCGATCTCCAAAGGCGACGCCATCATGGCCGCGGCGGACACCCCTGTCCTGCTGATCAATGCGCCTCTGGTCGCCAATAGGTTGGGATACCCAGACTTATCCGGCCTTGACCTGCTTGAGTTGTTTGCCTTCATCCATCCGGCGAGATTCTGTGTCCCAACACCCAATGGCTTGGCGCAGGCCCTCGAGATTGATGCTCCCGAAAACGACGAGGGGGTGCCTGCATTCCTACAGAAGGCTGCCGGTACCCTTGTCGCCAATTGCGAGGATCCTGAGTGGTTCGAGCGCGAAGGCGCATGGAGCGTGTTGCAAAGCATGGTCCGGCTTCGCTGGCCATGGGCGCCGGTCCTAAGCCCCCACGTCACGCGCCCGGAACGGGCAGAGCGATGGGTCTTTGCCACCTTGCCAGAGTGGGAAGAGACGGCTGAGAGAGGCCAGCCCGGCCAGATTGAACTCGCGCCAGAGGCCGTGCTTGGCCAGCTCGACAACCTGACAGGCGACGGCGCCGAAAAGCGCGAGGGACAACGGCTGTACAGCCAGGACGCAGCCCGCATCTTTGCACCGCGAGATCAACGCGATCTCCCGCATGTGGCGTTGGCGCAAGCGGGTACCGGGATTGGAAAGACGCTAGGCTATCTCGCGCCGGCTTCGCTGTGGAGCGAACGCGCGGGTGGCACTGTCTGGGTATCGACCTTCACCAAAAACCTGCAACGCCAGCTGAGGAGCGAGAGCAAGCGCGCCTGGCCTGCCAAGCGACCCGATGGCACACGGCCGGTTGTCGTTCGCAAGGGGCGGGAAAACTATCTCTGCCTGCTCAATCTCGAAGACGCGCTGCAAGGCGGCTTTGCTGGTCGCCCGGCCATCCTCGCCCAGCTGGTCGGACGATGGGCCGCATTCACGCAAGACGGCGACATGATCGGGGGAGATTTGCCCGGCTGGCTGGGCACACTGTTCCGCAAGCGCGGGGTGGCAGCGCTCACCGATCAACGCGGCGAATGCGTTTATGCGGGCTGCCCGCATTACAAGAAGTGTTTCATCGAACGCGCGGCGCGCAACAGCGCGCAAGCCGACCTGGTGATCGCCAATCATGCGCTGGTCATGGTCAATGCCGCTCGCGGACGAGATCATGCCCAAAGACCAACGCGGATCATCTTTGACGAGGGCCATCACGTTTTCGAAGCAGCAGACTCGACCTTCGCTGCGACTCTTTCGGGACAGGAAGCGATTGAGTTGCGGCGATGGATCATCGGCCCTGAGCGCAAATCTCGCGGGAGACGGCGCGGATTGGCTGCACGTCTGGCCGATGTCGCTAGCTTTGATGACCAAGGGGGCGAAGCTGTCGAAGCCGCGATTGAGGCAGCAGAAGCCTTGCCCAGCGAGGGCTGGCTCCAGCGCCTCAACGAAGGCGAGCCATCTGGGCCGATTGAGGCGCTGTTGGCAGCCGTCCGCTCCGCAACCTATGCGCGCGACGAATCGGGCGGTGTCGACGCCGGCTACGGGATTGAGACAGAGGCGTCTGGCCTGCCCGGTGACCTGATTGAGCTGGCCAACGCAGCGGGCGAAGCCCTGGCCGCGATACGGACGCCTTTGATGCAGCTTGGGACCCGGCTCGAAGCCATCATCTCCGATCCCCCCGACTGGCTCGACGGCCAGGGGCGAGCACGGATCGAAGGCGCGCGGTTCTCACTCGGCTGGCGGGTTGATCTGCTCGCAGCTTGGGAAGCTCTGCTGGCGCGGCTCGGAGGCCCCGCAGATCCCGAATTTGTCGATTGGCTCAGCGTCGAGCGCAATGATGCGCGCGAATTCGACGTGGCCATCCAGCGTCGCTGGCTCGATCCGATGAAGCCCTTTGCCAAGGTCGTGCTCGAACCGTCGCACGGTGTGATGCTGACCAGTGCGACGCTGACCGATCGCAGCGAGCAACCCGACAATGATCCCTGGGCAGCGGCGATTGCGCGATCCGGCGTCGAACATGTCGAGGCTCAGCCCATGCTCACCGCTGCCGAGAGTCCGTTCGACTATGCCAGCCGCGCAGAGGTGCTGATCGTCACCGACGTAAAGAAGGGCGATCTGCCAGGATTGGCCGGAGCCTATGCGCGGCTCATTGAAGCGAGCGATGGAGGGGTATTGGGCCTGTTCACCGCTATTCGGCGGATGCGCGCTGTTCATGGTCGAATTGCGGACCGTCTTGCCCGCGCCGGGCTTCCTCTGTTTGCGCAGCATGTAGATCCGATCGACACCGGGACGCTGGTCGACATCTTTCGCGATGATGCGCGCGCCAGCCTGCTTGGCACTGACGCCTTGCGCGATGGCGTCGACGTTCCCGGTCGCAGCCTGCGCTGCGTCGTGATGGAGCAAGTCCCATGGCCACGTCCCGATATCCTCCACAAGGCCCGCCGCGCTGCGTCTGGCGGTGGCGCTTACGATGATCGGATCATCCGCGCTCGGCTCGCTCAAGCCTTTGGCCGGCTTATTCGCAATAAGGATGATGCCGGTCACTTCGTCGTCCTGTCAGCGGCCTTCCCCAGCCGCCTTCTTTCGGCGTTTCCTCTGGGTACGCCGGTTACCCGGCTTACGCTTGATGAAGCGCTTGAGCGGGTCAAACGCGGCCCGCCGGGTTCTACAAACGAGGCTGGCATCGAACAGCCGAGTGATGCAGACATGGAATCATGATCGAGCAATGGGATCTCTATGTCCGATTCATCGCCACCGGCGCTTGCGTGATGCTGTTGGCGCTGCTCGCCTTTGGCAAGGCGAGACGAGACATTCGCATCGCGCTGATCGGCATGGTCATCTGCGTGATCGCCTATTTGATGAACTCAACGCCGCTGACTGCCCCTGAAACCACGGCGGATCCTTGGGTTGATCTGCTGTCGCTGTTCGCGCCGTTCTGGATTTGGATCTTCGCTCGGCGCCTGTTTGAGCGCGAGCCCAATCGCCCAATCACCATCGGCATCGTTATCGTGCTGGTGATCCTTTGGTTCCTTGGCAATTTCTTCGAAGAACCGCAGATCTTCGCCTTCTATGCCATCCATCTGGTGTCGCTTGGCCTGATCGCTGACCTGGTCAGGGTGGCATTGCGCGATCGCGAAGACGATTTGATCGAGAAACGGCGGTTCATTCGTCTCTTGCTGCCCTTGCTCGTCGCCGCGCAAGCGGGGGGCATCCTGGTGTTCGAGATGTTTATCGGGCCGGCCTTGAATTGGCCTTGGATCCAATTGCTCAACGCCGCGATGATCCTGGTGCTGGCGCTGTTCGCTGCAGTGACCCTGTTTCAGACCGATCTGGAATTGCTGGCTCAATCGGAAAAGGACGAACCGATTGCACGCGATGTCATTGCTTCGCTGTCGCCAGCCGAAACAGTGCTCCACGACAAGCTCAACGCAGAAATGAATGCAGGCTTTTATCGTGAGCCGGGCCTCACAATTGCAGTGCTGGCCGACCATCTCAGCGTGCCCGAACACCGCTTGCGCGCGCTCATCAACCAACGCCTGGGCCACCGCAATTTCTCGGCCTTCCTCAATCGCTATCGCATCGAAGAAGCCAAGCAATTGCTGGCTGATCGGGACAAGGTTGATCTGCCAGTCCTGACTTTGGCGATGGATCTGGGTTACAATTCCTTGCCGACCTTCAATCGTGCATTTCGCGGCGAAACGGGCACAACACCCAGTGATTTCAGGCGCTTGGCCATCCAATCAACCAGCGATCAAAACTGAAAAACGCTGTGCAATTCCGAAATTGACCGACATTTTTCGCCCTTGCGAGGAATGTCACCGCGCGATCGATCACAAAGCTGCTCATGGACTGGATTAACAGGCATGAGGAGCCCAAACGATGTTCAACATAGACCCCGAATTGGTCACTCGTATCCAAGATCATTTCATCGGTGCATTCACCTTTGATCTGGGACGCTACCTGATCGCTGCAACCAGCTTGGCTGCGATACTCTATTTCGCCAGCAGCTGGGCCGAGATACGGCGTATTCAGGATCGTAAGGCGAAACTGGCCGACTATGTCCGCGAAATCAGCTCTTCGTTTCGCACGGTCTTCTTCTTCGCGCTGACCGGGCTGACGACCGTGATGATGGTCGACACCGGCATCGTCTCAATCCACGAAGGCAGTTACGAAGTGACACCGTTCCTGCTCCAATTGGTGGCGATCACCATTGCGCATGACGCCTATTTCTACTGGATGCACCGCGCGCTGCATCACAAGCGACTGTTTCGAGCCACCCATTTGCACCACCACAAATCGCGCACGCCAACGGTGTGGGCAGCCTACAGCTTCTCCCCATGGGAAGGCATCACCGAGGCTGCTTTCCTGCCGATCTTCCTGCTTGGAGCATCGCTGCTGGGCGTGAACTTCATCGGGTTTGCGATCTTCGTCTTCCTTGCCTGGATGATTGTGCGCAATGTGATGGGGCATTGTGGGGTTGAGCTGCACCCAGCCGGATGGGTCGACAGCAAATGGCTCGATTGGCTCACGACCACCACCCACCACGATCTGCATCACAGCGAAGGTCGCTACAATTTCGGCCTCTACTTCACCTGGTGGGATCGCCTGATGGGCACCGAACACCCTCGCTACAAGGAGGAGTTCCGCAAACACGCCAAGCCGATCCGCCTGCCCGGTTCGATGGCGGAACGGACCGCCGTCTTGGCGACTGCCCTGGTCGCTGCGGGAACCACGATTGCTGGCCCATTTGCAGGGATCGAAGCCGGCATTCTCTAACCCCACCCCAACAGCCGATTTGCTCTTCTCATCGGCTCAGCGGCAGTCTCTCGGTCGGCCTTCCCCAAAAGCCACCGTCATGAGGCTGCCGCATTCCCTTTACAGATGCGCTGTGATCGTGTTGTGAGCATAGGCAGCCCCCCGGCCTAATTCGTTCATGAGGAGAAAGCGGGTCATGAAGGTCCTCGGACTGCTACGTCACGCCAAGTCTGAATGGGACGATCTGGCCAAGCGCGATTTCGATCGCGGGCTCAATGATCGCGGACGCAAAGGCGCGGCACTGATGGGTGACCATGTCCGCGAGCATAACATCGCGTGGGATGCGCTTGTGGCGAGCCCGGCGGAACGCGTGAAGCAAACGCTCGAGCTTGCGGTGCCCGAATTCGACCCAGAATTTGAAGAGCGGCTCTATCTCGCGAGTTCAGAAACAATCATTGAGACCTTGCAAGAATTAGGCGGGGAGCGTGATCGTATGCTGCTGGCTGGCCACAATCCTGGTTTGCAAGCGACGATCTTTGATCTTGTCTCACCCGCACGCGAGAACGATCTCTTCCGCGAGGCCGCGGTGAAGTTTCCGACAGCGACATACGCTGTGATCGAATGCGATGTCGACGATTGGTCACAGCTTCGCAAAGGCTGTGGCACGCTGGTGCATTTTGCGCGGCCGCGCGACCTCGATCCCGATCTCGGGCCGCAGCACTGAAGTAAGGCCGCTAGCTCAGCACCTGTCTCGGTCCGGGGCCCGCATCGGCCAAATGATCATCCTTATTGTAGATCGCGCAATGGCTGAGGCTCAGGCAGCCGCAGCCAATACATCCATCCAGCCGATCACGCGTCCGCTGCAATTGCGCGATCTTGTCATCCAGCGCGCCACGAATAGATGAACTGATCTGCCGCCAGTCTCGGGCATTTGGCGTGCGTCCATGAGGCAATTTGGCCATTTCATGCTCGATCTCGGCCAAGGCCAGCCCCAATTCCTGCGCGATCAGCACAAAGCTCAATCGGCGAATATCTGATCTCAGGAAACGACGCTGGTTACCCCCTGTGCGAATGGGTTCGATCAAGCCTTTCTCTTCGTAGAATCGGATCGCCGATACAGACAGGCCCGTGCGGCGCGCCATCTCGCCAATCGGGATCAGGTCGTTTTTGGAAAGTTTGCGCGCCATATCCGCCTCACGAAAAAATACCTTGACCTCAACTTAGCTTGAGGTTGCACACTCCTCAAGTCTGATGATTCGCAGGCGGATCAAACGAGAAAGAAAGGAGCAAACAATGCCCACAGGACAGATTGAGCACGCCAACCTCACCGTCACTCGCCCCGAAAGGAGCGCCGAGCTCTTCAAGCAGCTTTTGGGGTGGCACGAACGCTGGCGCGGCAAGTCGCAATTTGGTGGCGACACGATCCATGTCGGCGACGACACCACCTATCTGGCGCTTTACACCAATGAAGAGGCCAAAGGCGGCTATTCCAAGGGTCAGCCGCTCAACCATGTCGGCCTGTTGGTGGATGACCTTGATGGCGCAGAGAAAGTCGTCGCTGCGGCAGGGCTGAAGCCCTTTGGCCATGACGATTATGAGCCCGGCAAGCGCTTCTACTTCTTCGACTGGGATGGAATCGAATTCGAAGTCGTCAGCTATGCAGGAGATCCATCATGAATGAGATCATGCTTCGCAAACCGATGTTCGCGTCTGATCACAAGAGGCGCGATTGCCCTCCCCGTGACCAGGCCTCGCCGGTCCGATCAATGGACAAATCCCCAAGCCAGGGCTGGCACAACGCCTTGGCTTCGTCGGGTGATCCCGACACCCAGCCCGCATAATCTTCGGGCCTGAGCAGCACCGGCATCCGGCTGTGCACCTCTCCCGCAGCCGACCCGGTGCTCTCAGTCATCACCATTGAGTAGCACGCACCCCATTCGTCGGATTGCCTCCACACACCGGCGCAAGCGAACAAATCCTGCCCTGGCAGCGACAGCCAGGTCCTAGTCTTGCCGCCCTTTGGCCCCTCCGCTTCGGCCCAGGCGCTGATCGGTATGAGGCACCTCCGCGATTCAAACGACGAACGCCAGAAATAGCTCTCAAGCTTGTCCGTGCGCGCATTGTTGACCGGTTTGGGTTTGAGGGGCTGGCCCTGCTTGCCTTTCATCACCAGAGGGAACCCCCAGTTCATCTGGCTAAGCTGGCCGTCTGCAACCACGTGACCGGGATATCCTGGGTAGACTTCAGACCCGAAATTCGCCCCGCCCAGCGCCTCAATCGCCTCAAACCACTTGGCGACCTCATCCTTGGTCTGCGTCATGCGATAAAGATTGCACATCAGGCGTTGCCCACCACGTAGCAGGCAGCCGCCATCAACGCGCCGGCCCAGCGATTGGAGCGGAACCGTTCAAGCGGATTGTCCGGATCAGATGGATCGAGCGTCGCAACCTGCCATGCCAGATGCAGCGCAACCGGCGCCAAAGCGAGCAAGGCGAGCAGATCGGCGCGATAGAGCCAGAATGCCAAGGCCCACAATCCGATCGCCACCGCATAGAACAGCGCGACCCCTGTCTTCACCTGGCTGCCCAGACGCAAGGCGCTGGATTTCACGCCAATCATCGCGTCATCCTCGCGATCCTGCAGCGCATAGATCGTGTCGTAGCCGATCACCCACAGGACGCATCCGGCATAGGTCGCAGCAAGGACATCCCAATTGTCCCATCGCAGCTGAGTCCAGCCGACCAGTACACCCCAGGTGAATACCATCCCCAGCCACGCCTGAGGCCACCAGGTGATGCGTTTCATGAAAGGATAGGCCCCGACTAGGGCAAGGCTCGCCAAGGCCACCAATTGGGCCTCTACGGCCAGCTGAAGCAGCACCAGGAGGCCAATTAGGCACAGGCTCACCAGCCAGGTCCAAGCCGCCTTCTTCGAAACACGTCCGCTCGCCACCGGCCGCGCCGCTGTGCGCGCCACCTTTGCGTCCAGATCAGCATCGACAATGTCGTTGTAGACGCAGCCCGCACCGCGCATGGCGATCGCGCCAAGCAGGAACCAGGCAAGCAGGGGCAATTGCCACCCTGCCCCGGCTAGCCACACGCCAAACACACAAGGCCAGAACAGCAGCCACCAGCCAATCGGGCGATCAAACCGCGCCAGCTGCGCCAGATCGCGCGGCAATTGCGGCAAGCGTTCGATCAGGCCGCGATGCTCGCTGTCAGGTACGATCTGCTCTGTCACGCATGCTCTTCTTCGCGCCGCGCCGCGCGCCAGCCGATGATGGCCAGGATCAACATCACCGAGTTCCCGGCGAAATCGATCATCCCGTACGACGTCAGCACCGGCACTTCGAAATGGAAGTAATAATTGAACACAAAGAAAGGCAGCAGGATGATCCCATAGACGAGGAACGCCTTCGCCTGCCAACGCACCACCAGCGCCATTATGCCAAACATCACGGCCTGCGCTCCAAAGCACGCCATGATAAAGCGCGTCACATAGGTGTTCTCGCGATAGGCCTCGGTGAAGCCGAGATCGATCACGTTACCCGGTGCAAACA
>Ga0207422_1004202_pt1 | contig 12383 bp, 10 predicted proteins | sample MarCyaLeptolynsp_FD_187757 | JGI IMG/M metagenome (GOLD analysis project Ga0207422, IMG submission 187757) | Marine cyanobacterial communities from Panama - species 1 Leptolyngbya sp. (SPAdes) | ecosystem: Environmental > Aquatic > Marine > Unclassified | place: Panama: Panama City | collected...
CCCCGACGAGCAGATCGATTCGAGCGACCGCCTGCTCGTGATTCGGCGCGAGCGCAAGGCGACCGAGCCCGGTGTGATCGGTCGAGCGCCGCGTCGTCGCCGATCGGTGCGTCGCGTGCTGGTGCTGGGGTGGAATCGCAAGGCTCCGACGATGCTCGCCGAGCTGCATGCTCGCCTGGGCGACGCCGCGAAGGTCGTCGTCATTTCGCCGCGGACCGTCGCGACCCGGGTCCGGGCCGTCGTCGAGGATGGCGTGGTGCTCCCCGAGCACTTCGTCGAGCATCGGACAGCGGACTACACGGCGGCCGGCGCGATCTCGGTCGACGAGCTCGCGGCCTTCGACGGCGTCCTGCTCGTGGCTTCGGACGCCCTTGCGTCGGGCCAAGACGCGGATGCGAAGTCGATGGCGGCGCTGTTGTGGCTCGCTCGGCACTTGCCAGCCGACCATCGCGCGACGGTGCTCGTGGAGCTGGCCGATCCCAGCAACGTCGAGCTCGTCCAGCCGTGGGCCGATGAGGTGCTCGTGTCGTCGCACCTCGTTGCGCGGCTGCTCGGACAGGTGGTGCTGCGCCGCGAGCTCAACGCGGCGATCGCCGATCTGCTCGGAGGCGGCGGCTCGGATCTGCGGGTCGTTGCCGCGTGGGAGCTCGGCCTCGGGGGGGCTTGCGTGTATCGGGATGTCGTCACGCGGGTTGGCGAGACGGGATGCATCGCTCTGGGGTTGTGTATCGGCTCGGAGACCGGTCCGCGCCTGCTGCCGGAGCATGACGAGACGTTCGACCTGCACGCATCGGACGGGATCGTTCTACTCGGCCAGCAGCCGACGGGACAGCAAGCGCGGGCGGCGACGCACAGGGAGGGCGACGAGACGTGAACAACGGATTTGGAGCAGTTCGATGGCCCGCTGCTGTCGTGGGCTTGGTCGCGGGGTGGCTGCTGTTTGTCTTGCCCGCCTACGCGGCGCCGCCGTCGGGAGACGAGTCCGGTGGGGAGCCCGACGAGCCACCGGCCGGACCGGTTGCCGCGCCGACGCAGCCGGACGCCGCACCCGAAGCCACCGTCGATCCTGCGGTCGATGCCGCGTTGCGCCTTCGCGCCGGGCAGATTCGCGGACTCATCGATGGGACGCTCGCGCCGGAGATCGACGCGACGTCGCTGCTGACCTTCGATCTCGCCGATGCCGCTTGGCTCGGCTCCGAGCGGCTCCAGCGAATCCTCACCGCGCTGCAGGGCGCGGCAGACGGAGCCCCACCCGGCGATTCGACCGACGAGCCCGTCGAGCCACCTGCGCCGCCCGATGCTCGACCGGGGACTGCAGCCGCCGAGCTCGAGGCTGCCGTGCTCGCGTTTCTCGAGCTGCCCGCCGAGCGCCGGGCCGCATTGCTCACCGCCCATCAAGAGCGTCGCGCCGAAGCCGAGGCCGAGCGTACCGCAGCCGCCCGGGACGCCGCGGATCTCGATCGCATCACCCTGCAGGCCGAGCAGCTCGAGGCCTACCTCGATGGCAACCTCGCGCCCGAGGTCGACCCCGCACCGCTGCTCGAGCTCGACCTCGGGTCGCTTGCGACCGCAGCCGATCGGCGTGCGTCGTGGCTCGGCAAGCCGGCGCCCAAAGGTGAGCCAGCTTCGGCGTCGGCCGAGCTCCGCACCGCCCGGATTCGCCTCGACGGACTCCGCGCCCGCTACCTCGCCCTGACCCCCGAGGCGCGCAAGGAGCTCGCCGCCACGCACACGCGCCGAGGCACGGAGGCGAACGAGGCAGCCGAGGCGGCAGCCGCGGAGGCCGAGCTCGAAGCCCCGACGGCCGAAGAGGTCCAGACCGCGCAGGACATCTCGAACGCGGAGGCGACTGCCGAAGAAGCAGCCGCGGCGCAGGAGCGCGTGCTCGAGGCCGCCCGCAAAGCCAAGACCGAAGCCAAGCGCATCGTCGGCGAGGAGACCGGGCGGCTGCTCGGCATCAAGTCCAAGCAGGCGCTCTACGAGGCGGAAATCAACCGGCGCAAGTCCGAGCGACCGGCCAATCACGACAAGGCGATCGAGTGGAGTCGTCGCGTGGCCGAGCTCGAGTCCGCGGCGATGTACGCGGAGGAAAAGGCGCAGGCCGCCGATCCGATGTACGAGGAGATCCGCGCCGAGCTCAGTGACGTACGGCAACATCTCGCCGACAAGCTCAAGCGCATTCGCAACGCCGGCGAAGACGTTCCGGCGGTCGGGGAGGGGCTCGACCGAAGCCTGCCGGGGGACGTCGACCGTGGCGCGATCCCGGAGCTGCGCGCCGATCTCGAGGCCAAACACGCCGAGCTCGTCGACCTCGAGCGGGAGGTCGGCTGGGAGCTCGCCCAGGGCCTGCGCGACGATGTCGTGTTGCTCAATCGGGCGCGCCTCGCCCTGCTCGAGCTGGCATCGTCGCGCCTGCGCTCGTCGGTGACCGGCTTCGGGCACGATGGCGTCGACCAGGTCAAACGCGAGCTGAAGCAGATTGGCCTCGAGCTGAGCTTTCTCGTGATGCGGCTGTCTCGCTACCGCGAGGATGTCGTTGCGCGCCTGAGCGGCTCGACGATCCCGCTGCTCATTGGGCTGGCCCAGTTCGCCCTCGTCATCGTGGGATTCGTCTGGTGGCGGCGCCGTTCGCCCGAGCTGCTGGCGACCGCCTACGCGAGCCTGCGAGAGGGGTCGAAGACCTCCCCCGTCAAAGCTTACGGCACCACCTTGCTGTGGTACCTGCGCCGGATTCGGCGGCCCCTCGAGTTGTTGCTGCTGCTTTGGGTCATGTATGCGTACGTCGTCGCGGTCGACGACCTGCCCGAGTTCGAGCTCGCGTGGATCGTGGCGCTGTGGGTGTTGGCAGGCCTCGCGGTGATCCTTTTCGTGGACGCGCTCGCGGCACGCGAGACCCGATACTCCACCTCCAAGCGCGATAACTCCGAGCTGCGAATCCACTCGCTTCGGGTGGTGGGCATGAACGTGATTGCGGTGGGGCTGTTGCTGTCGCTGACCAGCGCGATGGTCGGCAAGGGAGCGATCTACAGCTGGGTACTGTCGACCTGCTGGATCCTGACCATCCCGGTGGTGCTCTATCTGGTACGGCGCTGGCAGCCGATCATCTTCGAGAGCATCGAAGGGCGTGTCGAGCAGACCCCATTTACCGAGTGGGTCAAAGCGCACAAGACCGGCGCGATCAGCTTTCCGGCCGCGCTTGCGGCGGCGGTGTTCCTGCTCGGTGGTGGCGTCGCGAGCTGGGTGATGCGCCAGCTGTCCGGACTGGAAGCAACCCGCCGCCTGCTCGCCTACCTGTTTCGCCGCGAGGTCGCCAAGCAAGCGGCGGCGACCGAGGCGGACGGCCGGTACACCCCGATCGATCGCGAGGTCTACGACGTGTTCGACCCCGAGCGCCGGGGCGAGCTGCTCGATGTCGTCGCCCAGGCCAAGCTGGAAGTGGTCGCCAAGCTTGCCCAGTCGCCTCGGCCCACGCTGTCGGCGATCGTAGCCGAGCGCGGCGGCGGAAAGTCGACCTTCACCGAGCGGCTCGTCGCACACCTCGGCCCCGATCACTGCATCGAAGTCAGCTGTCCCGAGGAAGGTTTCGACCACCTCGTGACCGACTTGGCCAAGGCGATCGGCAAGGCCGGTCTGTCCGAGGAACAACTGGTCGAGGCGCTGAGGGGCATGGGCCAGCGCGTCATCGTGATCGATGACGTGCAGCGGCTCGTGGTGCCTGCGGTCAACGGCCTGGCGGAGCTCGACCGCTTCACCACGCTGGCGCGCAAGACCGGCGGGGAAATCTCGTGGGTGGTCACCATTGGATCGGCGGCCTGGCACTACGTCCGGCGCGCTCGTGGCGACCGGGTGTTCTTCGAGCAGGTGGTCGAGCTCGACAAATGGAAGGAAGAGCGGCTCGGCGAGCTGATCAAGCTGCGCTGCGCCGAAGCCAAGATCGAGCCGAGCTTCGAGGGCTTGGTCGTTCCGCGCCAGGCTGCGGCGCCGCTGCCCGAAGAAGGCGACCGGACCGAAGCGGGCTACTACCGCCTGTTGTGGGACTTTTCCCGGGGCAACCCCGGGGTAGCCCTGCACGCCTTTCGCGAGTCGCTGTTCACCGCCGAGGACGGCAAGGTCGTCGTGCGGCTGTTCAAAGAGCCTTCGCCCGGGGAGATCGAGAGCCTCTCGCTGACGCTGTTGTTCGTGCTGCGAACGATCGTGCAGCTCGAGCTCGCGAGCCCCGACGAGATCGTCGCGGCGACGCAGCTGCCCCGCAACGACGTCGACGATGCCCTTCGCTTCTGCACCGCTCGCGGCTACGTGCATCCGTTCCAGGGCGGGGTCCGACTGGGCTGGCCCTGGTACCGAACCATCACCACTGTGCTTCACCGCCAACACCTGCTGTCGAGTCTTTGATGTCCACTCCCCAGACCCTCGTGGTGTCGCTTGCCTCTTCGGCCGTCGTGGCGCTGCTGCCCGCCGTGGCCCTTGCGGCCGCGCCCGAAGCCGACCTCGATGCGCTCGGCCAGATCGCGCGCCTGGTGAAGTGGGGCGGTGTCTTCACCTCGCTGTTCGTGCTCGCCGGCGCGTGGTTGGCGATGCGGTTCGTCCGCAACACCGTCACCAGCATCAGCAAGAGCTTTCCGAGCCGGCGTCTGCTGCTGCAGAAGGTCGCGACGCTCGCCCAGTTCTCGATCTACATCGGCACGGGCAGTGCGGTCATCCTGCTGAGCTTCGAGCTCAACGAGAGCATCATCGCCCTCATCGGCGGCACGATCGCGGTCTCGGTCGGTTTTGCGATCAAGGACGTCGTCGCGTCGTTCATCGCCGGCATCATCATCATGGTCGACCGCCCGTTTCAGGTCGGGGACCGCGTCAGCTTCGGTGGGCAGTACGGGGACATCACCGCGATCGGGCTGCGCTCGGTTCGCATGCAGACGCTCGACGACAACACCGTCACCATCCCCAACAACAAGTTCATCAACGAGATGACGTCCAACGGCAACTACGGCGCGCTGGACATGCAGGTGGTGATGGACTTTCACATCGGGCCGGACCAAGACGTTCGCCGGGCCCGCGAGCTCGTCATCGAGTGCGCTGTCTCGAGCCGCTACGTCTTTCTCGAAAAGCCGGTCGTGGCCCTGGTCAACCAGGTGATCACGGAGAACTACGTCGCGGTGCGTCTTCGGCTCAAGGCCTACGTGCTCGACACGCGCTTCGAGAAGGTGTTCGAGACCGACGTCAATCTTCGGGCCATGGACGCGTTTGCCGAGGCGGGGATCAAGGCGCCTGCGATCCTGTTCCGCAGCACCGACGACTCGAGCAAGACCTCGCGGTCGATGCCGCTCGCGGTGGGCTGACGACCCTCCGCCGGCGTTTCAGCAGCGCCCGATTTCGTCGAGGCTGGTCGCGCCGGTGATGCACTTGGCGTACTCGGCCCAGACCAGGCGTCCGCGCAGCTGGATCTTGTCCAGCTTGTGCTTCATGCAGTTTTCCCGCATCTGCGCGATGAGAGCCGCCTCGGACTCCATCTGCATGCTGCGATCCTCGGCCTCGCTCTTGGTGACCTCGATGATGTGGTCACAGACTTCGCCGGGGCCGGGCGCACGCACCCAACCGAACCAGAAGCCGAACAGCATCACGACGATGACGAGTACGACGAACGATGCGATCCGCATCGGTGCTCACCCTCCGCCGTCGATGACCTTGAAGGCCGCGCGGCGTTTTTGAACCTGATCCTCGTCGGCCTTGGGCACGGGCGGTGGATCGGTTCCCGCGGCTTCACCCGAGGAGGCCGCTTCCTGGTTGGCTTGCCCGTCCTCTTCGTCGCTGGCCGGGGCGTCCTGTCCGACCGAACGCAGCGTCGGCTTGACCGCCCCGGTGACGGACTTGCCGTAGCGGCTGCGCTTGACCGAGTCGGGCATGTTTTGGTCGAGCACGATTCCGCGGCCGGTGCTGCGGTCGGCCACGACGTACACGGCTCCGTAGGGGAAGGTGCAGCGGGTGACGTACCCACCGAAGGAGAGGTCGGCGGCGAGCCACTCGTCCTCGAAGGTGAGGTCGAGGGGGTACGAGGGATCGAGGTCGATGATCAGACGCTCGCGCCACTGTTCGCGGATGAAGTCCGGGCAGATGACGCCCTCGAACATCGCGTTGACGTGCAGCCGCGGGCACCGTCCGGCCGCGTACAGGGACTCGATCACGCTTTGCACCGGATGCACCACCCGCGAGACAAAAGCCTAGCCCAATTCCATCGACTCTCACACAGCCCGCCAACAGTCGCGTCAGGCGCGTCCGATCGCGGCGGTTTCGCGTCTGCTGCGCGGGCGCGCAGTCCCACACCGTATCGGCGTCGCCAGCCCCACACCCGCCCGAAAACCGGGTGGGCGGCCTGACCGCACCACAGTGACCAACCGTGTAGCTACACCGGGATCGAGCGCCAAGGCTTGGGGGTGAGGCCGCCGCGAAAGCCAGAGATCAGCGCAACGACCTCTTGCATCGTCTGGGTCTGCGCCAAGGCGTCCAGGTACAGCAGCCGCTGCGCCACGGCAGTGAGCTCGAACGCGAAGTACTGACTCATCAATGGGTTGATGAACAGCTCGCTGCCCCGCGTGCGGTCGGTCCGGTGCACGTCGCCGAACTTTCCCTCGACGGCCGAGGCGATCGACAGGTTGACGATGCTCGGTCGCTCCGGGGCGGCGCGCCGCGTCCACTCGACGGCATCGAGATAGCGGATCGCCTCGCTGTCCTGCGGGAGCACCGACACCGCCCCGAGGTAGGCGCCCTCGCGCTGAAGGGCGGCGACGTTCTCGAGGTATTGCGCGTGGCAGACCCCGTGAAAGGCGTCGACCCCAAAGCCGAGGCACGCGATCAGCTTGGTCGGCACGTCGGTGGCGTGCGCGGCGGCCAGCGACGTCATGTCTTCGGCGGGCGTGCCGAGGCCGCTCTCGTCGCCGCGCATCAAGATGTCGGTACCCCCGTCGACGAGGACGAGCGCGTCGACCTCGAGGTGATCGCACAGGGCCCGGTAGGCCGCAGTCATTGGCTTGGCGCCGACCTTCTCGAGCGCATAGATCGATCGGGGCTGTCCGCGCTCGGAGAACCACTGCGACAAGAACTTCTCGGGGAAGTAGCGCGTCGAGCCGTCGGTGTTCGGTCCGACCTCGACGATCGCGGGATGCAGCGGTCGATCGTCGACGAGGCTCAGGTTCGAAAAGCTGAGGTTGGCGAAGTGGACGGTCTTGCCGGCGTCGAGCAGTGAGAACGCGAGCGGCAGGCCAGCGTAGATGTCGAAGCCGCCGCCGGCCCCGGCGAGCAAGATCGACTGCGCCGACTCGAGCCGCTCGAACAGCGCCGGTCGTGCCAGGGCCACGCCGCGCTCGCTCAGGCGAACGCCGCGAGCCCGGTGAGGGCGCGGCCGATCGCCAGCGTGTGCACCTCGTGCGTGCCCTCGTAGGTGTAGACCGTCTCGAGGTTGCACAGGTGCCGCATGATGTGGAACTCGCCCATGATGCCGTTGCCACCGAGCATCGAACGCGCGGTGCGAGCGGTGTCGAGGGCCATCGCGACGTTGTCGCGCTTGAGCATCGAGACCTGGATCGGCGACAGCGTGCTGTTCTGCTTGATCCGCCCGAAGTGATGCGCGAGCAGCAGGCCCTTGCTGATGGCGTTGTGCAGCTCGACGAGCTTTTGCTGGGTGAGCTGAAACTGCGCGATGGGCTTGTCGAACTGGACGCGCTCCATCGTGTAGCGACGCGCGCGCTCGTAGCAGTCCATCGCCGCCCCGATGGCGCCCCAGCCGATGCCGTAGCGCGCCTGGGTCAGACACGACAGCGGACCCTTGAGACCCTTGACGCCGGGAAGCATCGCGCTGGCCGGGACGCGCACGTCGTCGAGCACGATCTCGCCGGTGAGCGACGCCCGCATGCTGAGCTTGCCCTTGGTGATCGGCGTCGACAGTCCTTTGCTGTCGCGCGGCACGAGGAATCCACGGATCACCGGGGTATCGCTGCCGTGCTCGAGCGTCTTGGCCCACACCACGCACACGTCGGCGATCGGACTGTTGGTGATCCAGAACTTCTGGCCGTTGATCACGAAGTCGCCGCCGGCCCCGTCCTGCTTGGCGTGCGTACGCATGCTGCCGGGATCGCTGCCCGCGTTGGGCTCGGTGAGACCGAAGCAGCCGATGAGGTCGCCTTTGGCCATGCCGGGCAGCCACTGCTCCTTCTGCTCGTCGGTGCCGTAGGTGTAGATCGGCCACATCACCAGCGCGCTCTGCACCGAGCAGAACGACCGAATACCGCTGTCGGCGCGCTCGAGCTCGATCATCGTCAGGCCGTAGGCGACCGGGTTCATGCCGGCGCAGCCGTAGCCCTCGAGTGGGGCGCCGAGAAAGCCCATCTCGCCGAACTCGGGGATCAGCTCCTTGGGAAAGGTCGCCTCTTCGTAGTGCTTCTCGATGATCGGCATCAGGCGCCGACGCGTGAAGTCGGCGGCGTTGCTCCAAACGAGGCGTTCGTCCTCGTCGAGCAGGTGGTCGATCGACACCAGGTACGGCGTGTCCGCGGCCATGGTTGGCAAGTACCACACGGCGCTCGTTTCGGCCGTCGATGCATGTGGGCAGCGGTACGCGAAGCCTCACTGGCCTCGTGCAAACCGGCAGCAATCGCGACACGGCGCGCGTGCCGGGTTACTCTCGCGGCTCGATGGGTTGCCCACGCCCGAGGTCCTCGTTCGGTGTCCCGTTGTTGGCCTTGCTCACGCTGGCGCTTTGGACCGCGCTCCCCGGCGTGGCCTCGGCCGCGCCGAGCGGCGGCTCCGCCAATGCGTCGTTTTCCACCGACCGCGGGGGCCGAGCCTCCTCGAGCGGCGGGAACTTCGAGTGGCCCGAGGTCGTCGTCGCCGGCAACGCGGTGTCGTTTCTCGCGCCGCTGCAGATCGGCGCGGTCGGCTACCTGCCCAAGGCACGGTTCGCGTTCCAGTACGACCGCCAGATTCGGCGCGAGCACTGGATCCACTTTGGGGCCGCCTTTCTCGCCGACCGTGGCGACTTCGACAACTTCCGCATGGACAGCTGCGGGCTCGAAGACGCCTCGGGGATGAACCCCGCCGATCGCTGCAACCCGGGCTCGGTCCTCGGCTACGACCTGTACGCCGGCTACGCCTACAAGTTCTTCTTGGCCGACCGCCCGTGGCTCGTGCCGTTCGTGAGTGGCTCGATCGGTTTTTCGTGGTGGAAGCTGCCGCGGATCCGCGGGGGATTCACCGAGCGCGAGCAGGGGCGAACCAAGACGTGGACGCTCAACCTGCGACCCGGTGGCGGGATTCGGATCTTCTTGATGTCCGTGCTCGGGGTCGGAGCCGACGTGAACATCCCGATCGGCTTTTTGGTGCACACCGACGAGCCGGGCGGTGCGGTCGAGCGCTCGGGCGGCTTCCTGCTCGGGTTCGAGATCATGCCGCTGGTGGTGGAGTACCGCTTCTGAGTCGTGCTCGAGCTGCTCCTCAGTCTCGGCCTCGTCGGTCCGCCGGTGCTCCCTGATGCACCGGCCGCCGACCCGCCGCCGACCGAGGACGGCACACCGAGCGAGCCGACACCGGCCGACCGTGTCGCGGCGGCGGTTGATCTGAGCTGGAGTGCCCCCGCGTCGTGCCCCGGGGCGGAGACGGTGCGCCGGGGAATCGCCGCGCTGCTCGCCTCGACGACGGAAGTTTCCGCTGCCTCGGAGGTCACGGTCACCGCCACGGTGACCCAGGGGCCCACGCAGTTTCGGCTCGCGCTCGAGGTCGTCACGCCGTCGGGCAAGACGACCAAGACCACCGGCGGGGCGCAGTGCGAAGTGCTCGCGGATGCGACCGCGCTCATCGCTGCGATCGCGATCGATCCGTCGGCGGTGCTGGAGGCGACCGAGCCGCCGCCCGAGGAGCCCGAGCCCGACAAGCCCGAACCCGAACAGCCCAAACCCGAGCCGGCTGCGACCGAGGGTGAGGGCGAGGGCGAGGGCGAGGGGCGCGACGATGGGACCGGCGAGCGTCCCGCTCCCGAGGAGGGTCCACGCGTTGCCCCGAAGCTTCCGCCTCGGGTGACGCTGGTGCGCTTTGCCTTTCGGGCCTCGGGTGGGTTGGACGTCGCGACGCTCCCGGGCGTGTCCGGGGGCATCGGGGTGCTCGGCGCCGTGCTCGGGGCGAACTGGCGCGCCGAGCTGGTGGGACGGGTGCTGTTTCCCCGCAACGGCTTCGTGGTCGACGACACCGGCGCTCGCATTGGGCTGTTCACCCTCGGGGCGCGCGGATGCTGGGTGCCCACGGTCGGTCCCGTCGAGATGCCGCTGTGTGGCGGGGGAGAGGCTGGTGCCTTTCGCGGCGACCCGATCGGGGATCGCATCGCCAACGGGGTCACGGTCACCGAGCCCTACGTCGCCGCGATCGGAAGCTACGAGGTGGGCTGGGCCCCCCGTCCGTTCTTCGCACTCGTCGGTCGAGCCGAGCTCGTCGTCCCGCTGCTGCGGCCGTCGTTCTTCATCGGGGACGAGCTCGCCCATCAGATCCCGCCCGCGAGCGGTCGGTTGTTCTTCGGGATCGAGGCTCGGTTTCCCTGATGGGCCTCGCAAAGCCCACGGCGCAAACCCCCAAAACGACGTGAGCGGGCCGTGCGTGGACGAAATGACGGCGCGAGCGCCGCGTCCGACGGATCCGGAGCCAGGCGGCCATGGGCGGGGTGTGAGTGTCGCGTGCGACGCGGCGGGAATCTTCCCGATCGCCTGGTCCCGGCCACCGGCGTCGGGGGACCAGCGTCCCGAAGCGGGCGGTCCGTCTAGGATGCGGGTGGTGCCCCCTCGGACTCCGGATCCCGCGCGCACGCCGCGACGCGAGCCGCCCCCGGTGATCGTGGACGACCGCGACTTTGCCCAGCTGTACGCCCGGCATCACGCGTACGTGTGGCGGATCCTTCGGCGCCTCGGGGTGCCGGACGCGGCGCTCGAGGACGCGACGCAGGACGTTTTCGTCGTCGTGCATCGACGTCGCGACTCGCTCGACCCGGACGCATCGGTGCGAAGCTGGCTGTTCGGCATTGCCCGTCGCGTGGCTGCCGATCTTCACCGCGGCAATCGTCGCCTGCGACGCCGGCTCGAGGCCGTGCCCGAGGCTCCCCCCGCCCCGCCGCTGGACGAAGAAGTCTCGCGCGCCGAGGCGGCCGACTTCGTGCGCCGCTTTCTCGAGCGTCTCGACGACGGCCATCGCATGGTCTTCGTCCTCGCGGACGTCGAAGGTCTCACCGCCCCCGAGATCGGCGACGCGCTGCAGATTCCCGTCAACACCGTCTACTCGCGCCTGCGAAGCACCCGCAAGAAGTTCGAGCGAGCCGTCGCCCGTCGTCGGCTCGTCCTGGAGGTGGAGCGTGGCTGAGCTCGCCCACAAACCAACGTTGTCGACCGCGTCGCGGTCGCTGTTGTCGGCGTATCGCGTCGACGAGCAACCCGATCCGGACGTCGCCCGTCGGTCTTGGCACGCGCTGGCCGAGCGGGTCCATCACCCTGAAGCGAACTTGCGCGAGGCCTGGGTCGACCGGCTTCCCGTCGTCGACGAGCCCTACGGCGAGGACGATCTGTTCGCCGACGACTTCGAGGACGACGTCTCGCCCGACGGGGGCGAAGACGATTGGTCCGACGCCACGCCGGTGCGCGTGGACGCCTGGTACTACGCCAAGTCGATCGCGGCGAGCGTCGCGATTGCGGCCGCGGTGCTGCTGGGCATGCGCGTCGTCGTCACCTCGGCCACCACGCTGACGCAGCAGGCGCGCGGCGAGGCGCTCGAGGCCCCGTACCAGGGCGAGGCGAATCGCGAGAGCGGTCGCGCGATCGAGGGCCAGCCGGCCCCGACCGAGGCGGCCACCAAGGCGCGGGGCAAGGCCCGAACCGCGCCGGCTCCGGCGCCGGCCGAGGAGGTCGCAGCCGAGGTGGCGCCCGTGGCTCCCGAGCCCGAAGCGACGGGTCCCGTCGTGACGCCCGCCGTGGCGAAGGCTCCCAAGCCGCGTGCGAAGCCGGCCGCCGTCACGCAGGTGGACGATGTCGAGGCTGAGCTGGCTCTCGTGCGCCAGGCCAACACCGCCAAGAAGTCGGGCAAGCTGGCCGAGGCCCTTTCGCTGCTGAGCAAGCACGCCAAGCAGTTCCCCGGCGGCGTGCTGGCCCAGGAGCGTGAGGTCCTGCGCGCGGAGGTGCTGTGTGCGCGTGGCGACAAGACCCAGGCACGGACGCTCGTGGAGCGTTTCGCGTCGCGACACCCCACATCCGCTCTGCTCGGGCGTATGAATGGGGTGTGCGCCGACTGAGGACCGCCGCCTTCGCGATCGCGGTCGCGTGTAGCGGCTGCACCGATCCGACGGCGGTGCTCGGCGATTTGCTGCCGGG
>Ga0207422_1004203_pt1 | contig 12382 bp, 12 predicted proteins | sample MarCyaLeptolynsp_FD_187757 | JGI IMG/M metagenome (GOLD analysis project Ga0207422, IMG submission 187757) | Marine cyanobacterial communities from Panama - species 1 Leptolyngbya sp. (SPAdes) | ecosystem: Environmental > Aquatic > Marine > Unclassified | place: Panama: Panama City | collected...
GTCCTTCGGATTTGGCCGTTTTGGCCATCTGCTTCGTCGCGAAAGGCTTGAAAATGAACCACATTTCCTGCGCTTTCGCTCCTTGCCGCTGGTCAAAACGATCCAAACCAAATTGACTTCATTTATGAGTCCGTACCCTAGTCCGCGGCAAACCGCAATGCGGCCGCTGACGCGATCGGACCGACAACGGCGGCAATCAGTGTGAGGGCACACAGGATCAGGAACGGGGTCATGAACGGAACCGGATCGTGAATGGCCGCGTCTGCCGAGCTCACGCCGAAAATCAGAATGGGAACAGTCAGCGGCACGACCAGGACGGCCAGCAACAGGCCGCCACGGCGCAGCGAGACGGTTAGCGAGGCCCCGATGGCGCCGATCAATGTCAGCGCAGGCGTTCCAACCAGCAGCGTTGCGGTCACCGCAGCCATTGCGACCGGGTCGAGATTGAGAAACACCGAAAAGAGCGGGGCCGCCACGACCAATGGCAGGCCGGTCGACAGCCAGTGGGCCAGGCACTTGATCAGGACCACCAGTTCCAGCGGGCGCCCGGCCATAAGCATCAGATCAAGCGTGCCGTCTTCCCGGTCCGCCTGAAACAGTCTGTCCAGGCCGAGGAGCGTCGCCAGCAAAGCGCCGATCCAAAGGATCGCCGGTCCGATGCGTGCAAGCAGGTTGAGGTCCGGGCCGACGCCGAAGGGAAATACGGTGACGACTGCCAGGAAGAACAGGACGCCGACAATCGCGCTGCCGCCAACGCGGACGGAAAGACGCAAGTCCCGGCGGAAAAGAGCCATTGCCCATCCGGTCACAGCAAAGCCTCCTCGGGAACCTGATCGGCAGGATCGGGAGCCTCAAGATGCAGGACCTTGATCGTGTTGAGCGCCAGCTCGGTGTGCGTTGCCGTCACGATCAGTCCACCAGCGGCAAGGTGATCGTTCATCAGGCCGAGAAGCTGCTGCTCGGATGCCTTGTCGAGTGCAGATGTCGGCTCGTCCATAAGCCAGACCGGGCGGGGCGTCACGAGGAGCCGCGCGAGCGACAACCGCCGTTTCTGTCCCGCAGACAAATAGGCCGCCGGCAGAAGAGCCGTGTGCCCAATTCCAAGTGTTTCCAATGCGGCAAGCGGCTGTAGGCTGCTTCCGGAAAAACTCTCATGAACAGACGGCGCCGCAAAACTCTGCCAGAAGTCCAGATTTTCCAGAACGGACAAAGCGGGCTTAACGGCATCCTGATGGCCGAAATAGTGGGCCTGCTCCTGAGGCAATTTCTCCGGCTCGCCATCCTCCAGGCGGATCGTACCGTCAGCAAGGGGAACGAGCCCGGCGAGGGTGCGCAAGAGCGACGATTTGCCGATGCCGTTGGCGCCGGTCACCACAAGGGCCGAGCCTTGCTCCAATGAAAAGGACAGATCCTGAAACACCCGGCGGCCGCCGCGATCGATGGTCAGGTTTTCAGCGATGAGTTTCAGGAGACTGCTCCGGCAGAAAATGGACGTTTGTCTTGTTAGTTGCCCCCGCAGTTATCACGCAAGGAAATTCGGCAGCCTTAATCTTTGTCAAATGGATGCTGAATCGTCGGCCGGATTAATCTTATGCCCCGGACGCTTGAGAACAAATTCCAAGTTTACTGAAATGCTTTCACTCAAAAACCGCTTCGATCCCCTCCAGACCGATCCCTTCCTTGATCTCGCGAAGGCGCAGGTAAATTAAGGCTGTGATAATGCACAAGTAACCCATCGAAACCCCAAAAATGATCATGGACGATACGACCGACACAACGCTGCCAATGGTCTCCGACAGAAAGGAAGCGGCTATCGCCAACAAGAAGGTAACGATTGAAAGCAGCGCCTGAACAGCGGCACTGCACAAACCAGCCAGAACGAGTGTCCCCAAAACACGCAGGCGGTAGCCCTTGGTGAGTGCCGCGCTGCGGCTGAGACTGCCAAACCCTGCTTTTTCTATGACCGCCGCCGGCGGGATGACGCAATAGGTGGCGAAGACCCAGAGATAAAGCGCGGGTATTGCCAGAAAAATCAGGATTGAGAGAACCGGTGCAAGGCCCATCAGCATGGCTACGAGAAACTGCGCGATCAAGAGAAGTACGCCAACCAGCAGTGTGAGGATTGCAATGGTGGGTGCAGCGAAAAGGGCGGATTTGAAGCAAACTCTCAGATTCACCTTTCTACGCTGCGTGGCTTCGTGTGTGAGTTTCGACATGAAGCCCAAAACAACTGCGAACACTCCACACATTGCGATCAACGAGACAATCGTGTTGAACGCTACTGCTGACCAATCCCACGCGGGGTTCTCCAGATCGATCGCCGTCGGATCGCTCAGCAAGAAAAAGAGCGGTACGATGGCGACCAGAATTGGGATCATACAACCGACTGTGATCTTGAGTATGTGGTTGAGCAGTATCGAAAAGCTCTCACCGATCAGTTTGCCGACCCCGAGCGGCAGTTTGGGTTCGGCTCCCCTCGACACGGGTGCTTGCAAGTGATGGTCACGATTCGGGTTTTCGGCAGAGTGCCCGTTCTGATTTTGCAATGTGTCTAAGCCTGCCGATTATGCCTTTACCTTGTCGAGCCACCATAGGTTGCTCACTGGCTGCTCTCAAGCAAGAAGCCAAATCATCTGTCCAGATTTGGGGTCCGAACTCTAGCTAAGATTTCTGAAAGGACCGGAACGCCGCGTGCTGCGCGGCGTTCCGAAGACGTGTTATTCGAAAACGGCCGCAATCTGGTCGACGTTGACGCCTTCCTTGATTTCGCGCAGGCGCGCATAAATGAGGGCGACGAGGATACTGATCAAACCCGCAGCGATAGTTGAGAACGCAACGAAAATAACCGCTGCCAGAATGATGCCGCCGAAACTGCTGACGAGACCCACAAGAAGAAGCGCAACCGTGTTGATGAGGATGGCGCAAATAAACGCCAGAATGATCGCGCCGACAATGGGCCAGCGATATTCCTTGGTGAGCGCGGCGCTACGGCCAAGACCGCCGAAGCCAACCCGCTCGATCACGATGGCGGGCGCGATGACGCTGAAGACCGCATAGACCCAGAGGCCGGGGACAATCAGCAGCACAATGCCGATACCGGCGAGGATGCCGACAACGATACTGAGGATCGCCAGGGGAACGATGGCCGCAAGCGCCGGTCCAAAATAGCGGCCGATCTGCACAGGCCGGTTGAGCTTGGCGTCGTAGGCGAGCTGGATCAGGAGCGCTGTGGTCAGCGTATAGACGACGATATCGACCAGCATGGACAGCACGAAGGCGATGCCGCTGCCGGCGCTGTTGAATTCCGGCTCGGACAGGCCAAGCACGACGTTGAAGCCGGTCAGGGCGCCTGAAATCAGGAGACCGATCAGGCTCGGCAAAAAGGCAACGGCAATGACCTGAACGAATTTGCTGAAAAGGATTGAAAAGCTGTCTCCCAGGAGCCGGCCGACGCCAAGCGGGGGTTTGGGTTGAACTGCAGATACATCGGTCATGAAAAAACTCCGTGAATTCAAAACTGACTTCGGGCCTGGACCTGATCCTGGACACCATTCGTAAAATTGCCGGGCACGAAACCGCGACCAGCATTAAACGCGACAGATGTCGCGCTCGTAAACTCGAAACTGAAAAGTAGAATCAAGTTGTATGCTCAGATTGCACCTAATCGAAAACGGCTGCAATCTGATCGACGCTGACACCTTCCTTGATTTCGCGCAGGCGTGCATAAATCAGCGCCGTCAGGATACTTAGAAGACCGGTTCCGACGGACGTGAATGCCGCATAAGACAAAGTTGCGACCAGCAGCATGTCACTGCTCATGGCGGAATCAGAGATGCCGAGCGCGATGACGATGACAATCAGCGCACAGACCCAGCCGAGGGCAAGTGCGCCGACAATCGGCCAACGGTAGTTTTTGGTGAGCTTTTCGCTCCGTCCGAGACCCTTGAACCCGAGGCGTTCGATAACAACGGCCGGTTCCATCACCGAAAACACGGCGTAGACCCAAAGCCCTGGAATGATCAGTGCGAGCGCGGCAAGCCCGATCAGGAGGCTGACAAGAATGCCGAGGATTGTAATCGGGAAAATCGCACTCAGGGCCGGTCCGACATATTTTGCGGGCCGGATGGGTTTCTTCAGTTTCGCATCATAGGCAAGCTGGACCAGCAATGCGGTTGTAATCGAATAAACCACCAGGTCGACGATGTTCACCAGAGCGTCCGCGCCGCTCGATGATGCCTCTGTTTCTTCCAGGCTCAGGACGGTGTCAAACCCGACCAGGTACCCCGCCAGGAGAACACCCAGAAGGCTGGGCACAAACGCGATCAGGACGATCGGAAAAAAATACCTGAAAAGGATCGAGAAACTGTCCTTGATGAGAGATCCGACACCAAGTGGGATGTGCGGCTCTTCACTGGCCTCTTGGGTCATTCGACCATCACTCTTGCCGGACGTCTGATTGCCGTTGCCACCAACTAAGCATCCTCTCCGTTCTTGGCGTAATGCTTGTTCTCGCGCCTGTCACCGAACAACTGCCGCTGTTCCAGATGCTCGCGCTGGGCCTTGTAGAATGCCTGCAGGAACCGCAGGCGTTCTGAGCGCGCCACCGGGTCCGCATAACCGATCTTCTTGCGGATCTTTTCCACGATCGCCTCGATGGTCGCATCGCGCTGGCGGCCGCCGTCGGTCGTGGGCCGTGTGTTCTGCGCCCTGAGCAGTGATTCAAGCGTCTGAAGTTCGAAAGCGCCGTAGTGGTCCAGCTGGTGTGACAGGAAAACGAACTGCTTGCGGTTCTCGCCGAACGCCCGCGGCTCGCTGGCCAGATCTTTCAGCAGCACCGGGACCGGCAGATGAATGACGTGAGTTCCTGCCATCATATCGCCCAGGCGGCGCCGGTAGCGATCGAAAATCGGAACGAACAGGCACATCAAAATCCAGCCAAGGGCGGCGAACGAAGCGACGGGCGAAGCCACATCAAGCATCAGGACAAGGGTTCCCGGCAGGAAGACTTCCGCTTCCTTCATCATGTTGCGCAAGACAAGTGCGTGGGTCGTCAGCGGCCCGCCATCATGGGAAACGACCTTGATTTTCATCAGCCGCTTTCCAAGCGTCTGGCCGTTCCACACGAGTTCGGCCAGCACGTAGTAGGGCACACGGATCAGAAAGAACAGCAGGGCGCCGATCGCGAAAATCGTTTGCGGGCTGGTCACGTCGAGCGTTGCCAGCAGGATCATGATGCAAACGAGAGCAACAACCGTGATGACGATGTCTGTAATCTGGGCACCGAGACGGACCCCGACGCCGGCCACCTCAAGCGTCAGAGGCACCCCTTCGGGTGGCATGAGCTCGCTTGGGGACGGGCGCGTGTCCTTTTTCTTTTTTCTCAGGCGCAGGATCATCTTTGCTCCCGGCCTCCGAAAACAAACCAGGTCAGCCAGAGGGCTCCCACGCCCCAGCCGATGATGAAGCGTGCGTAAATGTCCTGGACAAGTTGCCGGCCATAGCCTTCCAGGAAGGCGGCGACGAGCAACATCAGGGCTGCCACAAGCGCGAGTTTTACCGCGTCACGTCCGGCGCGGCGCAAGGAGTCGATCCGGGAGAGGTCACCGGGGAAAAGCAGCGCTGTTCCGAGTTTCAGCCCGCCCGCACAGGCGATGCAGATCGCGGACAGTTCGGTCACGCCGTGGATCGACAGCCAACCGGCGATATCAGGGCCAAGACCCCGCTCGACGTGCAGAGCATAAAAGGCGCCGAGCATCAGACCGTTATAGAAGGTGAGCAGAATGGCAGGCGCGCAGGCAAAGACGCCCAGGCCGAAGACAAAGATCGCGATGCGGGTGTTGTGCGAAAAGAGATAGGTGGCAAACGCACCGAGCCCTGATGCGTCGGGGTTCTCGTCATAAATCACGGACCGCAGGGCTTCGTAAGTCGCATCCGGATTGCGCCCGCCCGACAATTCGGACGGCATGAACACGAAATACCAGTCCGGGCTTTCGAAATAGAGCAGGTATCCTGAAAGGGCGCCGAGGCCCATGCACAGAAAACCGACAAGGATATAGGCCCAGGACCGGCGCATTGCCTGAGGCGCGCTGTGCGTGAAGAACCGCTGAAACAATCCTCCCAGTCGCTCCTGAGGCGCATAAACGCACAGATAGGCGCGCGAGGTCAGCGCTTCCAGATACCCGAGGAGTGCCTTGTCGAGTGAAATCTCACGGGCAATCGCAAGCGACGTTGTTGCCTGCCGGTAAAGCGACGCCAGATCCCGCGCCTCGGCGAACTGCATGTGCTGCAATCCGCGGCTTTCTGCTGCCAGAACCAGCTTTTCAAGGCGCTGCCAGTCTGCTTCCCGTTCCTTGCGGAAGCGCGCCGAGCGCATGAGATCCTGATCCTTCATCAAATCATCTCCCGCGCCTTGATTTCGAGATAGGTCGAAATAAGCCGAGCGGTGACGGCGTTCGGCTTGGCGTCGACAATGGTGACACCCATGCGCGCCAGCCTTTCCAACACCAGCCTGCGTTCGGTGATCGACTGGTTGGCCGCCACGATCGTGGCCGCACCCTCCATGTCGCCCGGTGCGGTCTCGATCAGCGTTTCCAGATCGGGATCACGGATCGCGACGAAGATCAAAAGGTGGCGCTTGGAAAGTATGCCGATATTCTCGATCAGCAGTTCGGCCGATGTCGTGTCGATGAAGTCGGTGAAGACGATGATCAAGCTGCGCTTGGGCGTCCGCGCGTTCAATTCGGTCAGCGCCAGAGTGTGGTTCGTCTCGCGGCTGACATAGGAGAGTTCCGCGGTCCAGTTGCGCAGCCGGGCAAAGGCATTTCGCCCCGGCGCCGGTGCGGAAAAGGTCCGGGGCTTGACGTCATAGGAATAGTAGCCGACGAGGTCTCCACCTATGGCCGCGGCCCAGGCCGTTGCCAGCGCAGCGGTCACCGCGTGATCAATCTTCGGCAGCCCGCCGATTTCCTCGCGCATCAGGTAACCGTTGTCGAGCGCGATGATGACGTGGTGATTGCGTTCGGCGCGTAGTTCCTTGGCGACCAGCGAACGGCGCCGGGCCGAACGTTTCCAGTCGACAGACTTGATGTCCATGCCGGGGACGAAATCGCGCAGCTGGTGAAACTCGGAGCCCTCGCCAAGGGCCCTGTTTTCCTTGACGCCGTAAAGCGTCGAGAGAACCGTCGTCGTGATCTCGCCGGATTGAACCTGGCGAATGTTGGGAACTACGCGCAGCTCCGCTCCCAGATCCAGCCTGGGCACGAATTCCAGAAGCTTGAACCGGGACTCCCAGAAAAGCCAGAGATGATGCAGGTTCCACAATCCGCGGCGGACTGCGCGAATTGGAATGTCTGCCTGCAGCGAATTGTCAGGTCCTGGCCGGAAGGTGATTTTCTTTTCACCGCTCAGGCCCTCGGGCCATTCCAGTTTTGCCTGAAGGTTCTGCGGTGCGTTGTCGAGGCTGAGCCGCAAAACCGCATTCTCGCCGACAAAAATCTCCTGGGGAACGTCAAAGGTCAGGTTCTTCGGGCGCTTGAGGGAGGTGGCCATGTCAAACGCCACCACAAGCGCAAGGATAACCCAGACAAGGACCGCCAGGTCGCGCAGAGCCGTGCTCGCCATAATCATGATCAGCGAGAAGAAAAGCGCGCCAGCGCCCAGGTACAGAAGTCTTTCGGACGGACGGATCAGCGTGGAGCCTCGATCTGATTGAGAATGTTTTCCAGAACCTGGTCTGAGCTGCGCCCTTCGATCTCCGCTGCCGGACCCAGCACGATCCGGTGGCGGAGCGCCGGTACGAAAAGACGTTTGACATCGTCAGGAATGGCAAAATCGCGTCCGTTCAGGGCCGCTGTTGCCCTTGTGGCGCTGACCAGCGCGTCGGCCGCGCGCGTCGACGCTCCGTAGGCGATTTCCGCGTTCTCACGCGTCGCGCGGACAAGGCGCAGAATATAAGCCAGGATGTCGTCTTTCAGGATAATCCCGTCGACCAGAGACCTTGTGTCGGCAAGGGCCTCTGCATCGAGCACTTTGGACAGCATCGCCGTTTCCAGACCCGCCTCCAGCGGCTGCGCCGCGTGCTGGCGCAGGATGGACATTTCAACTGTCTCGGGCGGGAAATCGATCATGATCTTGAACAGAAACCGGTCGAGCTGGGCTTCCGGCAGCGGATAGGTGCCCTGTTGTTCGATCGGATTCTGGGTCGCCACGACAATGAACTCGCTGCCGAGGGAATGATCGGTTCCGTCGATGCTGACCATGCGTTCGTTCATGGCTTGCAGGAGTGCGGCCTGCGTCTTGGGCGGCGCCCGGTTGATTTCATCGGCAAGGAGAACCTGGGAGAACACCGGCCCCTTCGTCAGAACAAAGTTGTTGGTTCTGAAGTCGAAGATCGACGTTCCGAGAACGTCACCCGGCATCAGGTCGGGTGTGAACTGGATGCGGCCGAAATCAAGCGCCAGCGCGGCGGCAAAGCTTCGGGCCAGAAGCGTCTTTGCCGTTCCCGGAGGGCCCTCGAGCAGCACGTGCCCGCGCGCGAACAATGCGACCAGCAGGAGATCGATGATTTCGTCCTGGCCGAGAACGGTGCGGCCAATCTCAGCCCTCAGGGCATCTGTCCGTTGGCGAAGGACATCAAGCGTCATGGGTGATTTGCTCCAAAACCTGTTCAAATTCGTCGATGAGGTGAATGGCTTCCGTCGCCTGCGTGCGTTCGGGAAGCTTGCGGATATGCTCAAGTACGTTCCTGAGGCGCACAGCCTCGGCGGGGTGCTGCCGTTCCGCAAATTTCAGGAATTCGTTTTCCTTGGCGTAGTGGCGTGCATGTGCCGGGCCAAACAAATGTGACGTGACGGCGGAGATCCTGGCGGCGGTATATTCGCGCACCAGCGCGCCGTCCTGACCCGAGAGCCGCATCAGGCGCGCGCGCGCCTCGACGGCAAGTGCCTTGCCGGCGCCCGGTGCAGTGCGATCCCTGAGAACGGGGCCGTATCTGAGCGCAGCCCGCCACAGGAACAACGCCAGCAACATCGCTGCGCCAAGCCACAGGATCAGAAAGGGCGGACCAAAAAACCGCGCAAGATCCGACCAGGTGCGTTCGCGCTCCGGTTCTTCGTAGGGATCGCGCAACCAGGAAGCCCGGCTGTAGTCGATGACGATGTTGCCCTCATCGACATATGACGACAGAAAATCGAGCGCGATGGTCGCATTTTCGCCAAGGCGGAGGCCGTGATTGTTGAGGAGATCGGGATCGGAGAGGACCAGAACCCGTTCGTAGCCGTCCTCTTCGGGATCGTCGCCGGGATCGAGCGGGCACTCGCCGAGGATCATCGCATCGCTCGTTCCGATAATCGGCGCGCAGCCATCGCTTTTGAACATCTGGGCGGCGTAAAGGTCAGCCCTTAGGCTGCGGCCGTCTTCGGCCCTGTAGGTGAATTCGGTGAACGGTGTCCGGGCGAGCACAATCTCCGCCTTTTCGCCGGTTACGTCCTGCAGGGTCGACTGGATCCTCTGTGGACCGATCAGAAGAATCGGGTGGGCAAAGCCGGTCAGACGCATGCCGCTGCGCCATTTCGGCAGCACGACGAGTGTCGGGACCCTTTGCGCCTTGGTCGCAATCACCGAAGCCTGGAGATCGTATTCGTCCTGCTGCAGCAGAAGTTCCTGCTTGGTCGACGGTGCAGCACGGGATTGGTCGAGCGCCGTATCGTAAACGGGCAGCACCAGCAGATCGACCGTGGTCTGGTCAATGGGCCAACCGCCGGCAAAATTGTAGGTCGTCACACCGTTTTCCGTCAGCCAGACCTGCAGGCCATCGAGACCGGCGGGAGAGCTGCGCAAAGTCTGCTGACGCTGAGACAGGACATACCAGAGCGCTGCGAAAACGACCACGCAGACAACCGCAATCACTAGGAATTCGATCCGCGGGCCGCTGGGCCGTGACATGGAAGCGGTGTCGCTCATGACGTGCCCGATCCCAAGAGGTGCTGGCAGGACGAGACATGTTCGCGGAATTCATCCTCCGAGACGTCGCGGCCACCGAATTGAACGCGCTCGCTGTTGAGGATGAGCGTGCGCAGAATGGACTTGTTGCCTTCGCCGATGGGCAGGTGGCTGAGCGCGTCGCGCGCCGTCCAGCTGCGTTGCATGAGAACGCCGTTGGCTGTGGCCAGGGTGGCGAGCACCTTCTGGGTCAAGAGCACCAAGGCGCGCCTGCGGTCCTGGATTTTCAAAATGTCATTGAAGGAGGACAGTTTTTCCGCCCAGGCAGGCACGGCCTCTGCCGCAGCGCCGCGCCGGCGCTCCGGGTTGTCCGCGTCGCGGTTGAGCGAAACGGCGATATGGCCGCCAAACCGCATGAAAAGGTAGATGATCGCGGCGAGTATGATGCCGGCGATCAGGCCGAAAATCCATCGGTTTACCGTGCCGGGTGTCTCGGCTGACCTTTCTGTACGCACCGGCTGCTGGTTCGTGTCCAGTTCGGGAGGCGGTGCTGTGGGGTCGAAATAGACAACATCGGAATCGATGCCGCGCAAGCGGATCGCGCGCAGGTATTCCGTGCCCGCTTCACCGATCTCGACAGGTTCGCGAACCGGCTCCTGGGCGCTGGTTTGAAATACGGATGCCGCGAGGCTGAAAATAAATGCAAAAAGGAAAAAACAGCGCATGCCGATGTGATAGCGGGAAGAGGTTAACGGTGCAAGAATCCGCAAGGCGTCAAAAGCGCCTGTTCAAACTGCGCAGGACCCCTTCAAAAGAAGAATTTTGTTTTTATATACGTTTGTATACAATATTGGAAACAACCTTACGCACTATGATGCCGAAAATCACGCGCAATCACTTATTGCCCCGAATGTGCAGCGCACCGGCCCAATTGCTGGCGATCAGGTCCAAAAGTTTGTATAGGGGCAACAAACAAGCACAATCAGTCACTAGGGTATGGGTCCATGCCCTAAAGACCGGAAGATCAAATGAACGAGCGCCGGAAATTGTCTGGCGCATTCAGTTTCGGCTCCCCGATAGAGCCGCCAGAGATCATGACAGGCAGCGGGTCAGACGCGGACCGGCTGCCCCGCACATTGAAGGAGAGCGTGTGCCGTGACCCAGTCCCTCGATAGTTTCAATGCCAAAAAGACACTTCAGGTCGGTGACAAGGCCTATTCCTACTTTTCCATTCCCGAAGCGGAAAAAAACGGTCTTGAAGGCGTTTCCAGACTGCCCTTCTCGCTGAAGGTCGTTCTGGAAAACCTTCTGCGTTTTGAAGACGGACGCACTGTTACGAAGGAAGACATCGTTGCCTGCGCCGAATGGCTCAAGACGAGAAAATCCTCGCACGAGATTTCCTACCGCCCGGCGCGCGTTCTGATGCAGGACTTCACCGGCGTGCCGGCTGTTGTCGACCTTGCCGCGATGCGGGATGCGGCCGTCAAACTCGGCGGCGACCCGGAAAAGGTCAATCCGCTGGTTCCGGTCGATCTCGTGATCGACCACTCTGTCATGGTCGACTATTTCGGCACCAAGGATGCGTTTCGGAAAAACGTGGAACTGGAATACGAGCGCAACCAGGAACGCTATGAATTCCTGCGCTGGGGCCAGTCAGCCTTCGACAATTTCCGCGCCGTGCCGCCGGGAACGGGCATCTGCCACCAGGTGAACCTTGAATATCTGGCCCAGACCGTCTGGACGAAGGAAGAAAACGGCGAAACCATCGCTTATCCGGATACCCTGGTGGGTACGGACAGCCACACCACCATGGTGAACGGTCTTGCGGTTCTCGGTTGGGGCGTCGGCGGTATCGAGGCGGAAGCGGGCATGCTCGGCCAGCCGATTTCCATGCTGATCCCGGAAGTCATCGGCTTCAAGCTGACCGGGAAGCTCAACGAGGGCATCACCGCAACCGATCTGGTGCTGCGTGTCGTAGAAATGCTGCGCCAGAAGGGCGTTGTCGGCAAATTCGTCGAATTCTACGGTCCCGGCCTCGACAATCTCAGCCTCGAAGACGCGGCCACCATCGCCAACATGGCACCGGAATATGGCGCGACCTGCGGCTTCTTCCCGGTCGACAAGGAAACGCTGCAATATCTGGAAGCCACCGGCCGCGACAAGGACCGCGTCGCTCTCGTTGAAGCCTATTCCAAGGCACAGGGGATGTTCCGCGCAGGCAGCGAGGAACCGGACTTCACCGATACGCTGGAGCTCGACATCTCCACCGTCGTACCGTCTGTCTCCGGTCCGAAACGACCTCAGGACCGCATCAACCTCGCCGATGCCGCGTCCGGTTTCGCCAAGACCATGGCGGAAGAGTTCAAGAAGGCGGACGAGCTTTCCAAACGGGTCGCCGTTGAAGGCAAGGATTTCGACCTCGGCAACGGCGATGTCGTGATTG
>Ga0207422_1004204_pt1 | contig 12380 bp, 13 predicted proteins | sample MarCyaLeptolynsp_FD_187757 | JGI IMG/M metagenome (GOLD analysis project Ga0207422, IMG submission 187757) | Marine cyanobacterial communities from Panama - species 1 Leptolyngbya sp. (SPAdes) | ecosystem: Environmental > Aquatic > Marine > Unclassified | place: Panama: Panama City | collected...
CCAAACGCGCCGAGGCGCTGATGCCGAATGGCGGCTCGTTGTTGACGCTGACCTATTACGGCGCAGAGAAGGTCATGCCTCATTACAACGTTATGGGCGTCGCCAAGGCGGCGCTGGAAGCCAGCGTCCGCTATCTCGCGGCCGATCTCGGAAAGTCCAATATCCGCGTCAACGGTATCTCCGCCGGCCCGATCAAGACGCTCGCCGCGTCCGGCATCTCCGACTTCCGCTACATTCTGAAGTGGAACGAGTACAACTCACCCTTGAGGCGCACGGTGAGCATCGAGGACGTGGGCGGCGGCGGCCTCTACCTCCTGTCCGACCTCTCGAACGGCGTCACCGGCGAGATCCTGCACATCGATGCGGGCTACCACGTGGTCGGCATGAAGAACGAGGACGCCCCCGACATCTCCGTGGTGAAGGACTAGGGCAGGACGCCCAAAAAGCGCCCTGCCCGGTTGCCTAGACTTTGCGGAACACCGCGCCCCTGACCGAACGTGGGCGTTCGCGTACGCGCCCACCGTCATTGCCAGACTTCACGATCCACTGACCGGCTTTGTTGCGGCCGGTGATGATGCCCACATGATGCGGCCAGACCACCACGGCGCCAACGCGCGGACCCCTTAACGGACGGCCCCGCTTCGCCCAGTTGCGTGCAAGATTGTATTCCGGTCCGCCGCCCAGCTGGGTGCGCATCCACCAGCCGCACCAGCGTGCGGGCCTCGGACCCACATTGTGACGCGAAACCCTTGCGGGCTTCGCGATCGTCTTCTTCGCCGCGTTGCTTGCGAACGGAGACGGGAAGGCTTGGGCAGGCGCGAGCGGGGTCGCGCTCGCTAGGACAAGTAAACTCAGACTCATGACGACAGCATGCGCAGCACGCATCTTGTACTCCTTGTTTTGTCTTGGGAGGGGTGACCGGCGAAGTCTCAGCCGGTCCGCGCCAGAGCGACGCGACGGCGCAAGCTACGGGAAAATAAGACGAAATCAGGCAGGCGGGGCGGCGGCCTTGCGTCTTTTTCGGGGCCGGGCCGGTGCCGCGGGCGCCTCTTTGCCCAGTAGGCCCGCAATTCCGCCGTTTGACCCTTCACGCCCCCTCAACTAGAAGCGGCTAGAGAGACGCCATGTCGCACAACAGCTTTGGCCACCTTTTCCGCGTCAACCACTTTGCGTCTGCTCGCGCGGCAGCCACGAGGCCCACAGGCCAGCGACCACAGTCAGCCCCACCAGGCAGTAGATCGGCCAGGCAAAGCTCGTGAGTTGCGCCAAGAGCCCCAGGAAGAAAGCGACGACGATCGCAATCGTGACCGTGCTTAGGCTGGCGACAGCGATGAAGTAGGGCCGCTCGGTGCTTGGCGCCATGCTGATTAGGTACAAGGACCGGGCCGTGACAATGCTCACGGCCCCGAGTGCCACCAAGAACAGAACCATGCCATGCAACGCCAAGAGTCGAAGTTCAGGAAACGTCTCGATCCCAATGGCAAGCAAACCACCGGCCGCAGCGAGAACCGTGCCGGTGACCATGATCGTCCGGGTCGACACCTTGATCCATCGCCAAAGCAGTCCAGCTACGATCATCCCGACGCTGGTAGCGACCAGCAAGACGGTCAAGCTGCCGCCGACGTTCTTCTGATGGACCGCCGTGTGAATGGCGTAGAAAGGCAATGCCAGTTCGACGGACAGGAACAGCACCCGCGCAACGATGAACCGCTGGGCCCAGCGGGATTCAACGACCTTGGTCAAACCCCTCCTTAGGTCGGAAAGGAATCCTGCTTTCTGATTGGAGCGCTTCTCTGATGCGGGCGACGCAACAGGTGGCTCTCGGACGAACGCCACGAGTATGGCGGAAGCCGCGAACACGAAAACGCCCGCCCACAGCAGAGCGAGATGTCTGTGCAAGGGAGGAGCGTTTGCCAGTTGAAAGTGACTTGCGATCGCAATGGCAATCGCCAGGGCGCCTGCGAAGATGGCCTCGCCATACATCAAACTGCCGCGCCGCGGCTCGGGCAGTAGCCGCCCCAGCAGATCTTGATGGACGAGTGTAGAAGCAGCCATACCGATTCCAACGACAGCGGCAGCCGCGAGGAAGAGGACGGCCAATCCCTCCGGCGGTACGGTGTGTGTTGCGAGGGCAATGGCCGCGAAGGATGCCGCCGTCGTGGACAGTATGAGCGCCAGATGCCATTTCACGCCATTTGCCGCTCGGATCACCGGCGCCGTGCCAGCAAATCCAAGGAGCCGGCAGAACTCGACGACAGGAACGATTAGCGCACCTGCGAGGATTGGCCCCCCTGCTGCAACAAAAAGGAAGGGCAGCACGACATGAGGGCTACCAAGCTGACGCCCGGCCCCCATGGCAATCGTCTGACCGAAAATCGCTTTGAAGTTCCAGCTCTCAGTGCGTGGCCCGTCCACCGTCAGGCTCCTGATTTCGCGGCGGCAAGACCTCGTTGGGGAAGGATCACAAAGCGCTTTGCACAAAGACGAGCCGAAGCGAAAGGGTTTGTTCCGAACTGGGCAGTAGACTTCAGCCCACAAACTGGACGTAAGCCGCTGACGCGCCTAAAAGAACTCATGTCGCACAACAGCTTTGGCCACCTTTTCCGTATCACCACCTGGGGCGAGAGCCACGGGCCGGCTATCGGCTGCGTGGTCGATGGTTGTCCCCCCGGCATTCCGCTCACCGAGGCGGAGATACAGTCTTATATGGACAAGCGGCGGCCTGGACAGTCGAAATACACGACCCAGCGCAAAGAGCCCGACACGGTCGAGATCTTGTCGGGCGTGTTCGAGACCGAGGACGGCGAGCAGGTTACGACTGGCACGCCCATCTCGCTCCTGATCAAGAATGTCGACGCGCGGTCCAAGGACTACGGGGACATCAAGGACAAGTTCCGCCCCGGTCACGCCGACTACACCTATTTCCAGAAATACGGCGTGCGCGATTGGCGTGGCTCGGGCCGCGCCTCGGCACGGGAGACGGCGGCGCGGGTCGCCGCCGGCGCGGTAGCGCGGAAGGTGGTGCCGAACCTGCGCGTGCGCGGTGCCCTCGTGCAGGTCGGCCCGCACAAGATCGATCGCGCCAATTGGTGCTGGGACACGGTCAACGAGAACCCGTTCTTCTGTCCTGATCCGCAAGCCGCCGAAGCCTGGGCGACGTTCCTCGACGAGGTCCGCAAAGCAGGCTCCTCGACAGGCGCGGTGATCGAGATCGTGGCCGACGGCGTGCCGCCGGGCCTCGGCGCACCGGTCTACGGTAAGCTCGATCAGGACATCTGCTCCGGGCTCATGAGCATCAACGCAGTCAAGGGCGTTGAGATCGGCGCCGGCTTCGCCGCGGCGGCGCTCTCAGGAGAGGAGAATGCCGACGAGATGCGCAATCGGCCTCCGGGCTGGCCGGAGTTCACCTCCAACAATGCAGGCGGCGTCCTCGGCGGCATATCAACAGGGCAGCCGGTCGTCGCGCGGTTCGCGGTGAAGCCCACGTCCTCGATCCTCACCCCACGGCAGACGGTCGACACCCAAGGTCACGAGACCGAGGTCTCCACCAAAGGGCGCCACGACCCGTGTGTCGGCATCCGGGCCGTTCCGATCGGCGAAGCGATGATGGCCATCGTGCTGGCGGATCACTATCTGCGGCATCGCGGCCAGGTCGGCGAGGGCCAGGTTGACGAGGGCCAAGTCGACGAGGACCAAGTCGGCGAGACAGCCGACTAGCGGTCCGGGTGCCAGGGCGCCGAACCGGTCATGCGACTTGCCAACGCCAAGCCCTACTCCTACCGCGACGACCCAGCCGTTCCGGAGTTTCCCGACGACAAAGCGCTGATCGTCTTCGACGGGATCTGCGTCCTGTGCAACGGGTTCGCCCGGTTCGTCGCCAAACACGACACGAAGGAGCGCTTTCGCTTCGCTGAAGCACAGTCGCCGCTTGGCGGCGCTCTGTTCCGCCACTATGGCCTCGACGATATCGACTTCGAGACGAACCTCTTGATTGAGGACGGCCGCGCCTATGGCCGCTTGGAGGCCTTTGCCCGCATCCTGGGAACACTCCCAGCCCCCTGGTCTTTGGCGAAGGCTGTGCTCACCCTGCCGCGCCCGATCCGCGACTGGCTCTACGACCGCATCGCCAAGAACCGTTACAGCCTCCTCGGACGCTACGAGACCTGTCCCGCCAAGGGCGATCAACGGATCGCCAAGAGGCTGATCGGCTGATGCGCCCGCCCTTGTTTCACCGCGCCTATGGGGAGGCCTTGGCGCGGCTTCCCGCCGTCATCGTCCGCATTCACGACATCGGCGCCGGGCGGACCTGGCATGGCGAGGTGAGCGTGACCGCCGGGTCCTCGTTCATCGCGCGCCTCGTTCGGGCCGTTACGGCCCTGCCGCCGGCCTCCGGTAGCGTGCCCATCTCGGTCGAGATGCGGCCCGACGGAGATGGGGAGACCTGGCACCGCAGATTCGCCGACCATTCCCTCACAACACACTTGCGCCTGGGCCGGACGCCGGGGACAATTGAAGAAAAGCTATGGCCAGCGACTGCGGTGCTGCACCTAGAGCCTGACGAAGCTGGGGTCCAACAGGTGCTGATCGGATTTCGGGTCTTCGGCTTGCCGCTGCCCCGGCTGCTATGGCCAACGCTCGATGTGCGCGAAAGCGCGGACGGTGGCCGCTATCGGTTCAAGGCCGCCATGAAACTAGGGACGATGCCGCTCGAAACCTACGAGGGGTGGTTGGAAGCGCCGGGGGAAGTATGAGTTTCAGTCGCGTGGTCATTCTGACCGGAGCCGGCCTCTCCGCCGAAAGCGGGCTGGGCACGTTTCGCGGACACGACGGCCTTTGGGATCATTTCGATCTTGAGGACGTGGCGACCCCCGAAGGCTTCGCCCGCAATCCCGTCAAGGTGCACGAATTCTACAACGTGCGTCGTGGCTGGCTGCACAAGGCCAAGCCCAATGCGGCGCATCTTGCGCTTGCGCGCCTGGAGCGGGCCAATGGCCGCGAGGTGCTGACCGTCACCCAGAATATCGACGGGCTGCATGAGGCCGCCGGCACGCGCCACCTCATTCATATGCATGGCGAACTGGGCCGTGCGTTCTGCAACCGCTGCGGCACAAGCCTACCCTGGGTGCACGACCTCTCGCTCAACACAGCCTGCCCCGTGTGCCACAAGTCGGGCTTCATGCGCCCGGATGTGGTCTGGTTCGGCGAGATGCCACGGGAGATGGAGCGCATCTACGAGGCGCTGCGCCATTGCGATCTGTTCGTGTCGATCGGCACGAGCGGCATGGTCTTTCCGGCCGCGGGTTTCGTGGAGGAGGCGCGTCAAGCCGGCGCACACACGGTGGAGCTCAATCTCGATCCGTCCGAAGGCGCGACCCTGTTCGCCGAGACCCATTACGGGCCGGCGACGAAGGTCGTGCCGGACTTCGTGGAGAGGATGCTCCGCGCCTAGCGCGCCGGTAGAAACGCTCACGCGGCACGCCGCGCCCCGATCAGAAATTCGACATTGCCGCTTCCGCCCGTGATGGGCGATGGGATCGTACCGAGCACCAGCCATCCCTCTCCTTCCAGAAACTGCCGGACCTCCGCCACGGCCCGCGCCCGGTCTTGCTCGTTCCGCACAATGCCGCCCTTCCCGACGGCCGCACGCCCTGCCTCGAACTGCGGCTTGACCAGCGCCACGAGCCACGCGTCCGGCGCGGCGCACGCCAAGGCGGCGGGCAGCGCCTTGGTCAGGCTGATGAAGCTGACATCGGCGGTGATAGCGCCCGGGGGCTCGAGGATCATCGTCCGATCCAAATGGCGGGCGTCGGTCTGCTCGAGCGGCACCACACGCGGGTCGGCGCGAAGGCGATCGTGGAGTTGCGCCTGGCCGACGTCCACGGCGTAGACCTTGGCGGCCCTGCGCGCGAGGAGGACTTCCGTGAACCCGCCGGTGGAGGCGCCGATATCGAGAGCGACACGGCCCGCGGGCGACAGATCAAAGGCCTCCAGCGCCGCCGCGAGCTTCAACGCGCCCCGGGAGACATAGGCGTTCTCGGCTTCGGCCTCCGCGGTCAGGGCAAGGGCGGCGGTGTCGGGCACCATCGCGCCGGGCTTCGATGCAACCACGCCGGCAACCGTGACGCAGCCACGCCGGATCAGGTCGGCCGCGCGGGCCCGGGAGGGTGCCAACCCCTCCTCGACCAGCCTCTGATCGACGCGTTGCTTCTTGTGGTTGGTCAATTGGCGGTCTCATAGGCTCGCGCCTGCACCCTAAGGCCGCAAAGGCCGGAGGGACGGCAGAGGGTCCTGCCAAGTTTGCCAAGCCCCTCCGGGTCGATTAAGCAAGGGCTCCTGACAATACCCTCTTGCGTGTGCCGATGACCAAGCGTCTCTTGCCGACCCTTTTCATTGCCGCCTCTCTGCTTGCCGGCACGCAGCCGGCGCTCGCGGGCGAACGCGACGCGTGGCGCGCGGAGGCCAGCGGCAGTTTCGTGACCCTGGCCTACGGGCCTGTCGACCGGCAGGCGCATCCCATTTTTCTCCTGTCCTGTTTGAACGGCGTCGGCATCGCGGTTCTCAGCGTCCGCATGGAGTTCGACGAGAAGGACGCGGGCCTGCCGCTCACAATCCAACTCAGCGCGGGCGGATTGTCCGCGCCGGTCGCCGGCGACACCGCGCGCGATGAGACGAGTGGTGTCCTTTACGGCGACTTCGGCGACATCGCCGTGTCGCCCATCCTCAGAGTGCTGCGCGAGAAGGGCCCGGTCACGGTGACGTCGGGCGATGCGAAAACGGAACTCACCGACACGGACCGTGCTGGCGCCGTCGCAAAATTCACCGAGGATTGCACCCTGGACTAGGCCAAGCGTGCCGCGCCGGGCTTGGCCTCCTTGCCGAGCGCGGCGAACACGGCCGTCACGATGCCGCGCGCGTCGAGACCGGCATCCGCGTACATCTTCTCCGGCTTACCCTGATCGATGAACAGATCCGGCAGCACCAGCGTGCGCACCTTCAGACCGCCATCGAGCAAGTCTTCGGCCGCCAACTCATGGAGCACCTGCGCCCCGAAGCCGCCCGTGGAGCCTTCCTCCACGGTGATGAGGACCTCATGGTTTTTGGCGAGGTCCCGGATCAGCTCGATATCGAGCGGCTTGGCGAAGCGGGCGTCGGCCACGGTGGTGGACAAGCCATAGCCCGCAAGCTCTTCGGCGGCGCCTAAGCACTGGGAGAGCCGCCCGCCAAAGGACAAGAGCGCCACGGCGGAGCCTTCTCGCACGATGCGGCCCTTGCCGATCTCCAGCGGCACGCCGCGCGCGGGCAAATCCACACCTGCGCCGGAACCACGCGGGTAGCGGAAGGCGCAAGGCCGGTCGTCGATGGCAGCGGCCGTCGCCACCATGTGCATCAACTCCGCCTCGTCGCCGGCGGCCATGACGATCATGCCGGGCAGGCAGGACAGGAAGGCCGTATCGAACGTGCCTGCGTGAGTGGGCCCATCGGCGCCCACCAGGCCAGCGCGGTCGATGGCAAAACGCACGGGCAGCTTCTGGACCGCCACGTCGTGCACCACCTGATCGTAGGCGCGTTGCAGGAACGTGGAATAGATGGCCGCGAAGGGCTTATAGCCTTCCGCCGCGAGCCCTGCGGCGAAGGTCACCGCATGCTGCTCGGCGATGCCCACGTCGAAGCAGCGGTCGGGAAACGCCTCGGCGACTTTGTCGATCCCTGTGCCAGACGGCATTGCTGCGGTGATGGCCACGATCTTGTCGTCCTCGCGCGCCTCCGCGATGAGCGCATTGGCGAACACTTTGGTGTAGCTCGGGGGACCGCCGGGTGCCGCCTTCTCTAGGGTGCCCGTGACCACATTGAAGCGGCCAACGCCGTGATACTTGTCGGCGGACTCCTCGGCAGGCGCGTAACCTTTTCCTTTCTGGGTCACCACGTGCACCAAGACCGGCCCGTTCTGCATTTTCTTGACGTTGCGCAGCACGGGCAGCAGGTGATCGAGATTGTGCCCGTCGATGGGGCCCACATAGTAGAAGCCAAGCTCCTCGAAAAGCGTACCGCCCGCCCAGAAGCCGCGCGTGAACTCCTCAGCACGGGCCGCGCGGCGGAACCAGCTCGTCGGGAGGAGCCTCTGTGCCGCCTGTTTCATCCAGCGGCGGAAGCTGCGATAGGTGCCGCCCGAGATGAGGCGCGCCAGATGCGCGCTCATGGCGCCCACCGGCGGGGCGATCGACATGTCGTTGTCGTTGAGGACGACGACCAAGCGCGAATCCATGGCGCCCGCGTTGTTCATGGCTTCGTAGGCCATACCGGCACTCATGGCGCCGTCGCCGATCACCGCGACCACGTTGTTGGTCTTGCCCGCGAGGTCCCGCGCCACGGCCATGCCCAGGCCCGCCGAGATCGACGTCGAGGAATGGCCCGCGCCGAACGTGTCGTAAGCGCTCTCCGCCCGTTTGCAGAAGCCCGACAAGCCGTCAGGCTGACGCAATGTGCGGATGCGGTCGCGGCGGCCCGTGAGGATCTTGTGCGGATAGGCTTGATGGCCGACATCCCAAATGAGCTTGTCGCGCGGCGTATCGAAGACCGCATGCAGCGCGACGGTCAGCTCCACCACGCCAAGACCCGCACCCAGATGGCCACCGGTCACGGAAACAGCGCTGACGGTCTCCTGGCGCAGGTCCGCGGCGAGTTGCTTCAGCTCCTCATCGCTCAGCCCGCGCATGTCCTCCGGCTCGCGGATACGGTCCAGCACCGGCGTGGAGATTTCGGCCGTGGGAGTCTCGGCGCTCATCGCTTGTCCTGACGCGGATGGGGAGAAAGCTCTAAGAAGTTCAGCACGTTAAACCCAATCTCGCCCCTCGGGGCCGACAATAGACTGTGGACCTTAGCGGAGACACCGTGCCCGCCCAAGGTGTTTATCTTGAGACGGCGCCGGCAATCCTCTCAATCCTCGACGTCGAGAGGTTCAGTGCCGGTGGGCTCGCCATTCTGATTGAGGGAGATTTTCTCCACCCGCGCCTCGGCTTGGCGCAGCAGTCCGTCGCAATGAGCGCGCAGTGCTTCGCCCCGCTCGTAGATCACGATAGAGGCTTCAAGCTCCACATCGCCCTTCTCCAGACGGTCGACGATCGTCTCGAGCTCCTTCAGCGCTTGCTCGAAGCTCATGTCCTTGATGTCGGCATTTGCAGCAGGGTCGGCCATGGCCTGGCTTAACGCTTTCCGCGGGGCTTGATCAAGCGCCCATCAGGGTCTTGACGTGCACCGCCGTCGAATCGGCGAGCGCCTCAAGATCGTAGCCGCCTTCCAGCGTGGAGACGACCTTGCCGCCGCAATGCTTGTCGGCGACGGCCATCAGCTTCTCGGTGACCCAGGCGAAGTCCGGCTCCAGGAGGCGGAGTTGTGCCAGTGGGTCCCGAAGATGGGCATCGAAACCGGCGGAGATCAGGAGGAACTCCGGCGCGAAGGCATCGAGCGCCGGCAAGATGCGCTCGTCGTAGGCGGCGCGAAAGTCCTCGCCGTCGTCCCCTGGCGCCAGCGGCGCATTGAAGATGTTGCCGACCCCAGTCTCGTCGAGGGCGCCCGTACCCGGAAAGAGCGGCATCTGATGGGTCGAGCCGAAGAACGCATCCTCGTCCTCCCAGAAGAAATCCTGGGTGCCGTTGCCGTGGTGCACATCGAAGTCGACTACGGCCACGCGGGTGGCACCATGGGTGGCGCGGGCATGCATCGCGCCAATGGCAACGGAGTTAAACAGGCAAAAGCCCATGGCCCGGGACGGCTCCGCATGATGCCCGGGCGGGCGGACTGCGCAAAACGCGTTTGCGACATGTCCCTCTGCCACCTGGTCGACCGCATGGAGGACGGCACCGGACGCCCGCAAGGCCGCCTCCCAGCTTCCCGGGGACACTACGGTGTCAGGCTCGATCGCGTTGTGGAGCTGTTTGGGAATCTCAGACTTGATCAACTCCACATAGGCCTTGGGATGCACGCGTTCGATCTGGGCGAGATCTGCCTGCGGTGCCCGTTCGCGTCGCAGCGCCTCGAAGTCCGGCGTGGCCAACGCATCCTCGATCGCGCGCAGGCGCTCCGGGCGCTCCGGGTGGCCGTAACCGGTATCGTGCTCCAGGAAGGCGGGATGGGTGAGAAGCAGTGTGGTCATGCGGGACCATGATACCCGACTGAGGCTTAAGCGATAGCTTGACCGCTTCTGGCGAAAACGCCTAAGGAGGCCGGCTATGCCTGTTGTCCCCGCCACGCAAGACGCTGTGACGCGCGCCGCGGAGGCGCTCGCCCGCGGTGAGATCGTGGCGTTTCCCACCGAGACGGTCTACGGGCTCGGCGCCGATGCGCGCAATGCCGCCGCCGTGACTAAGGTCTTCGCCGCCAAAGCCCGGCCCCGTTTCAATCCGCTCATTGTGCATGTCCCGGACTTGGCGGCGGCCGAACGTCTCGCCCTGTTCGATGAAAGCGCGCGGGCGCTCGCCGACGCCTTTTGGCCTGGGCCCTTGTCGCTGGTCTTGCCAAAGCGGCCTGAGAGCGGCATCGCCGATCTCGTGACCGCGGGCCTCGACACCATCGCGCTGCGCGTGCCGGATCATCCGATGGCCCAAGCCCTATTGACGGCCGCGGGGTTCCCTCTCGCCGCGCCGAGCGCCAACCGCTCAGGAGCTGTGAGCCCGACCGCGGCGGCGCATGTGGCGGCGGAACTCGGAGATATCCCTGCGCTGATCCTCGATGGGGGCGCGACCACGCGGGGCATCGAATCGACGGTGGTGCGCGCCAGCGAAGGAGCACCCGTCCTGCTTCGGCTTGGCGCGACGCCCCGGGAGGACATCGAAGCGGTCCTCGGCAGCCCGCTTCCAAGCGCACCGGACGGAGCGGCCATCGCCTCGCCTGGGCAACTCGACCGTCACTATGCACCCGCGACGCCCTTGAGGCTTGGCGCGACGGATGTGGCGCCTAACGAGGCGTTGCTGGCCTTTGGGCCGAACCCTCCCCATGGCGCACGCAAGACCCTCAATCTCAGCGTGGGGGGCGATCTGCAGGAGGCGGCCGCGAACTTGTTCGCGTCCTTGCGCGCGTTGGATGCGTGCGGCGCCGAAGCGATCGCGGTGATGCCCATTCCCGACGAAAGTCTGGGCGAAGCGATCAACGACCGCTTGCGGCGCGCCGCCAAAGCGCGCTAGGGGCTCTGCCATGAAGAAAAAGTTCTGGGATAGGACCAAGAACCCCAACTGGGAGGCGGTCGACGCCTTTATCGGCGAGCACTTTCTTGAGGCGGACCCCGCACTGGAGGCGACGCTTGCGGCCAGCGAGGCCGCCGGCATGCCGCCCATCCATGTGGACCCGCGCCAAGGCAAGTTGCTCATGATGCTCGCCGCCTCCTTGGGCGCGCAGCGCATCTTGGAAGTGGGCACCCTGGGTGGCTACAGCACGATCTGGTTGGCGCGCGGGCTCGCCGATGGCGGGCGCGTCATCACGCTCGATATGAGCCCCGAATTCGCCGAGGTGGCCCGCAAGAATTTCGAGACCGCGGGCCTGGCGGACCGCATCGAGGTGCGGGTCGGAACCGCGCTGGACACGCTTGCCGCGCTCCATGCGGAAGATGCTGGCCCCTTCGATCTGGTGTTCATCGACGCCGACAAGCCGAACACGCCAGCCTATTTCGACTGGGCGGTGAAGCTTGCCCGGCAGGGCACGCTCATCGTCGTCGACAACGTGGTGCGCGAGGGCGCGATTCTGGCCGCGCAGAGCGACAGCAAACACGTGAAAGGGCTGCGCGACTTCTTCGCCCGCGCTGCCGCCAATCCCAAAGTCACCGCGACGGCGATCCAAACCGTGGGCGACAAGGGCCATGACGGCTTGGCGATCGTCCGCGTCACGGAGGCCCCCTAGAGGCGCCTCCTCAAACGCACGCCCCACGCATCAGTTCTTCTCGGCGAGCAATTCGGCATGAGCTTCCTGGATGGCCGCCATGTCCTCCTCGCTCACCTTGGGGAAGCGGAGGTTGAGCGCCTTCAAGTGCTCGATGAGCGCGCCGGCGACGACAAGCCGGGCGAACCACTTCTTGTCGCAAGGCACGACATACCATGGCGCATGCTTGGTCGCCGTGTTGCGGATCGTGTCCTCGTAGACAGTTTGATAGTCGTCCCACAGTTTGCGCTCGGCCACGTCGTAAGGGGAGAACTTCCAGTTCTTCTCCGGATCGTCGACGCGGGCTAGCAAGCGCTTCAGCTGCTCCTCTTTGGAGATGTTGAGGAAGAACTTGAGCGGCACGGTGCCGGCGCGGGCAAGGCGGCGCTCGAACGCGTTGATGTCCTGGTAGCGTTCCTTCCAGATGTCCTTGGTGACCAGCTCCGGCGGAATGTGCTGTTTCTCCAGCAAGTCCG
>Ga0207422_1004205_pt1 | contig 12378 bp, 15 predicted proteins | sample MarCyaLeptolynsp_FD_187757 | JGI IMG/M metagenome (GOLD analysis project Ga0207422, IMG submission 187757) | Marine cyanobacterial communities from Panama - species 1 Leptolyngbya sp. (SPAdes) | ecosystem: Environmental > Aquatic > Marine > Unclassified | place: Panama: Panama City | collected...
CGATCTGATCGCCGCGCGGGCTCCATTCAGGCGTAGCGCAGCGCCCGCCAAAGAATGTGATGCGCCGCTGGTTCGATCCATCAGCATTCATGACATAGCATTGCTGAGTGCCTGAACGATCGCTTTCGAACACGATCTGACTGCCATCAGGGGAATAGGACCCACCAATATCGATGCCCGGCGTGTTGGTCAGCCGCGTGCTGCGTCCGCCATTTGCCGAGACGCTGTAAATGTCGGTGTTGCCGGCGACCGCCATCGAATAAAGGATCGTCTGACCATCCGGGCTCCAGCGCGGTGCAAGCGTGGGATTGCCGGTTTCCGCTACCAATTGCTGCCGACCGGTGCCGATATCGTAGATATAGATGCGCGGATTGCCGTCGACATAGGAAAGATAGAGGATCTTGGAATAATCGGGCGAGTAGCGCGGCGTTAGGGCAGTGGCACTGCCCAAAGTCAGAAATCGGTGATTGGCACCGTCGCTGTCCATCACCGCCAAGCGTTTGACGCGATTATCCTTCGGACCAGTCTCTGCGATATAGGCAATGCGGCTGTCGAAGAACGGATTTTCACCGGTCAGTCGAGCGTAGATCAAATCAGAGCATTTGTGCGCGGCCCGGCGCCAGTCGGCAGGGCGAACCACCCAGCCCTCACGGATCAGCTCGTCCTGCAAGGCTACGTCGTAGAGATAGCAGCCGACAACCAGCCGATCATCACCACGCGCGCGGACATAGCCATGCACCAGCATTTCGGCCCCGCGATTGGTCCAAGTGCCCCAGGTGGGGGATGTGACATCCACAAAGCGGGCGCGCGGAAGGCTGTCAGGGCCGGTCGGCTTGAACAAGCCGTTGTTGCGCAGATTGGCGGTAATGACGCGCGCAATCTCGCGACCCAAGGCTTCGGTGCCGTCGGCATTGGCTGGCGTTGCACGATTGCGATCGGTCGCGAAGGCCGGGATCGCGATCCCCAGATCTTCCCAATCGCTTTCATCGGTGACGGTGCCGCGAAGAGGTCCAAAATCCTCCTCCTCACCTTCAACCGCAACGGCTTCAACCTCGCCGCCATCGCCCAGCACTTCGCCGAGATCTTCGTTCTGGGCATGAGCAGGGAAAGCCAGCAACATGGCTGCTATTCCAAGAAGATACGTCGTTCTCATTGCTAGAGCCTTCTATCAAATTCCCATTCGAGCTCGTCCCATCGACTATAGAACTGCTCTGGCAAATTAAACGGGGCCGCAAGCTGAACTGCCCTAATTGCGCGTTCGCAGTGCAGCGGAGCCTGTGGGCGGTTGGAAGCGGTGATGCCTCCGGGCTTGGTACGACAGCTCGGACGCCCTTTGAGCGAGCCATCCTGATTGAGTTTCCAAGACACGACCGAAACCAGCAATTCGGCGTCGACACCCTGCGGCGCCGTCCAGTGCCGCCTCAACTGCCGGGTGATCGCTGACGCCAGAGCGGCGCGTTCGCGACGCCCGAACTGCGGTGCTGGAGGTGCGGTTTCGGTGGTTTCGGTTGAGCTGCCCGCGCCAGGAGGCAGAAAGTCCTCGCCAATGCGACTGCCGCCGCCTTGTGTGGGCGTAGGAGACGGGCGCGGCGGCTGAGCGCGGCGAGGATTGCGCGGCGCTGTGATTGGCCGGTCGCCTCCACGATTGACGCGCACAGCGGCGGGACGTGGCTCTGGTTCGGGCTGTGACACTTCTGGCGCGGCCTCTGGCTGCACTTCGTCGGCCAAGGTTTCTGCAATCGCTGCGCGGCTCTCATCAACCGGCATGGGAGCCGTCGATTCAAGGCCGACTTCGCTCACAAGGCTGACGGCCATGCGATCGGGGATTGCCAAAGGTTCGCTGCGCACCGGTTGCAACAACAGCAGGCCGAGCACCCCGGCATGCAGCACCAGGGCGACAATCAGGCCAACGCGATCTTCAACGCGAAAGCGGGGCTGGGCTAGGCTATCTCCCATCGCATCCATGGTTAAGGCGCTGAAACTGAATCGTCGGTGACCGAAATCGCCTCCAGCGGCTCGCCTTCGGTGGAAGCTTCCTCAGAATCCGCGTTTGCCGGACCCGAGCTTGTGACCATCGAGATCGAATTCAAGCCTGCTCGGTTGAGCTCACCCATCACCGCCATAATGCGCCCATATTGCAGTGTCCGGTCGCCACGCAGCACAATCACGGGCGGTTGACCGTCCGCACTCCTGTCAATCTGATCCAGCGCCTGCGGCAGACGATCATCCGCGACCGCCACGTCGTCGATATAGATCACCCCCGCTTCGTCGATCGAGATTGTCACCTGGTCAGGCGTCTGGTCGATTGGATTGGCCCGGCTCTCTGGCAGGTTGATCGGAACACCCGATGCTAGCAGCGGCGCTGTGACCATGAAGATGATCAACAGCACCAGCATCACGTCGACAAAGGGCGTGACGTTGATCTCCGCCATCGGTGCCCGGCGGGAGCGACGACTTTTGCCGCGCCCAGAAGAGGCCAGCACAAAGCTCATCCGTGCTTGTCCAGAATTCGGGTCAGTCCGGCATGGAACTTGTCTGCGAAGCGCTGAAGATGCGCCTCAAACCGGTTCACGCGCTGGCTGAAACGGTTGTAGCCAATCACCGCGGGAATGGCCGCAAAGAGCCCGATCGCGGTCGCGAACAAAGCTTCCGAAATGCCCGGAGCGACAACCGCCAATGACGAGCTTTCTTGCGCGCCGATCTGGAAGAAGCTGTTCATGATGCCCCAAACGGTCCCGAACAGGCCGACGAACGGCGCGACCGAACCCGTCGTCGCGAGAAAGCCCAACCGCGCGGCGAGCTCATCAGCCTCGAAGGCTACCTGGCTTTCCATACTCGCGGCGACGCGCTGACGCGTCGCATTGGCGTCAATCGGTTGTTGCTTGGTTGACCGGGTCCATTCCGCCATGCCCGAAGCCGCGATCCGCGCAGCCGGGCTCTCGCGGCGACGCTTGGCGCCAAGCAGTCCGTCAAGATCAGTGCGGTCCCCAAATTTGTCGTCAAAGCCTTCCCAGAACTCTTCCTCATAGCTGGCGGTCTTGCGTTCCAGTCCGCCCATTCGGAGGCTGAACGAGATCATGATCATCCACACCCAGACACTGGCCAGCAGCAGGCCGGCCATGACCGCCTGGACGACGATGTCCGCATCAAGGAACAATTGCACCGGATCGAGCCGCGTCGGGCCGGCAACGGAAAGAATGTCGAGCATCATCGTGATGGGGCCTCGTGGTCCATGATTGTCTGAAATGCCGCGCGCCATTCTGCCGGTTGGCGCCGCGGTCTACCTTCGAGCGAGATGAAACCGACCCGCAAGTCGGCTTCGGCAAGCTTTTCATCTCCGCGCCAGGCGATCTGGTGCATCTTGCAGCTGGCCGCTCCCAGATCGGTGCAGGTGGTCTCGATCACCACATCATCGTCAAGCTTGGCCGGGCGGATATATTTAAGATTGATCTCCGCAACAGCATAGGCACCCTCACCCGCTTCGATCGCCTCGCGCTGGTCAATATCGAGCAGTCGCAGCAGGTCTGACCGGGCGCGTTCGAACCAGCGCAAATAATTGGCGTGGTATGTAATGCCGGAGAGGTCGGTGTCCTCGTAATAGACGCGCACCGCATAAAGATGACGCGGGCCGTCAAAGATGCCGCCAGGAGGAGTTGGTTTAACCATTGCGATTGCCAAGTAGCGCAGTGGGGATTCGCTGCAAAGCGTGCTTTGCAACTGATCAGGTGAATATCGCCGAAACGAGTCTTTTTGTATTTGAGTTGAGCCAGGCTGAGGCTTGAACTCACCTGCGCATAATCATCGGCCCCAGCGGCTGTCCGCCAAAAATGTGCACATGCAGGTGTGGCACTTCCTGGCCGCCATGCGCGCCAATATTGGCCAACAAGCGATAGCCGGGTTCAACCAAGCCCTTTTGGCGGGCTACTTCTCCGACGGCGCGGACAAATCCGGCGATCTCTTCCGCCGAGGCCTGGGCCGAGAAATCATCCCAACTGACATATCGCCCTTTGGGGATCACCAGCGTGTGGACTTCGGCCTGCGGGTTGATGTCCTCAAACGCAAACGCCCACTCATCCTCGTAAACCGCGTTGGACGGGATCTCCCCGCGCAGGATTTTGGCAAAGATGTTGTTGTCATCATATGGCAGGGTCGGATCGATCGGCATGGTTCAATTGCTCCTGCTGGCTTTCTCATCGAGGCCGGACACGCCTTCGCGCCGGTCCAGCTCTGCCAGCACGTCATTCAACGTGACACCTTTGGATTGCAGCAAGACAAGCACGTGAAACAGCAGATCCGCGCTTTCGCTGACCAGCTCATCCCTATCGCCAGACAAGGCCGCGATCACTGTCTCGACAGCTTCCTCGCCCACTTTCTGAGCAATAGCACCGTGGCCCTTTGAATTGAGCTTGGCGACATAGCTTGCGTCGGGCGAAGCCTCGGCTCTTTGGGCAATAACTTTTTCAAGGCGCGCTAAAGTATCAGACACTTCTCACTCTCGTCATTGCGAGCGCCGCAGGCGCGCGGCAATCCATGGATCGCTTCGCTACGCTCGCGATGACGAAGTTTCAATGACGGAAACAATTAGACGCCGCGTGCAGGCAAGCCCGCTGCACGCAAGGCGTCGTGCGCCTCGCTAATCGAGTGCGTGCCGAAATGGAAAATCGAAGCCGCCAGCACAGCGCTAGCGTGACCCTTGGTGACGCCTTCGACCAAGTGATCGAGATTGCCCACTCCGCCGCTCGCAACCACCGGGATGCTCACCGCATCGGCAATCGTGCGAGTCAGTTCGAGATCGTAACCTGCTTGCGTGCCGTCGCCGTCCATTGATGTGACGAGCAGTTCCCCCGCGCCGAGGTTGGCCACGCGCTTGGCATAATCGACCGCGTCGATCCCGGTTGGCTTGCGACCGCCATGGGTAAAAATCTCCCACTTGCTCTCGCTCACGCGCCGCGCATCGACGCTAGCCACCACACATTGGCTGCCAAATTTCGCAGCAATCTCCGCCACCAATTCCGGTCGCGCAACCGCCGCGCTGTTGATCGCGACCTTGTCTGCGCCCGCCAGCAACAGAGCGCGCGCGTCTTCGACGCTGCGGACCCCGCCGCCAACGGTCAGCGGCATGAAACACACCTCGGCGGTACGCTTGACGATATCGAGCAGCGTACCGCGTCCCTCATGACTCGCCGAGATGTCGAGGAAGCACAGTTCGTCCGCTCCGGCCTGGTCATAGGCGCGCGCTTGTTCGACCGGATCGCCCGCGTCCTTGAGATCGACGAAGTTGACCCCCTTGACGACGCGGCCATCGGCGACGTCGAGGCAGGGTATGACGCGAATACGAACGGTCATAGCAGTACGAAGGCGGCAGCCCCTCCAAACAAGAGGAGAGCATAACCCCCAATGCCAAACCAATATTGCCTTGCGAAATGGTCGCGAGAATATGGGAGGCCGTGACCGATTGGGAAATGCACTTTCCTTTCGATCAGGCCCCAAAAGAGGCCAGCGCCGCCCATTCCGCCAATGAACGCAGCAACTATCTTCAGAAGCAAAGTCACGACCGTGCCGCCATCGCAATCGCGGCAGCCAAGTCCAGCCTACCCTCATAAAGCGCGCGGCCGGTGATCACCCCTTCGATCCCTTCATGCGCTTGCAGCGAAAGGACATGGATCTCGTCGAGGCCTTTGACCCCGCCGCTGGCGATCACCGGGATGTCAACACTGCGGGCCAATTCAACCGTTGCGTCGATATTGCACCCGGTCAGCAGACCGTCGCGGCCAATATCGGTGAACAACAGACTTGCGACACCCGCATCTTCAAAGCGCCGGGCAAGGTCAATCACCGGCACGTCAGACACTTCAGCCCAACCTTCGGTCGCAACCATGCCGTCCCTCGCATCGACTGCAACGACAATGCCGTTCTCCCATTCGCGCGCCATCTCTTTCACGAATTCGGGGTGTTTGAGCGCGGCCGAACCCATCACCACCCTGGCCACACCCAGGTTGAACCAGTCCTCAACACCCTTTGCATCGCGGATTCCGCCGCCCAGCTGAACATAGCCGGGGAAACGCTCGATGATCGCTTCGACCGCGGCGCGATTGCGGCTTTCGCCCGCAAAACTGCCATCAAGATCGACCACGTGGATATGCTCTGCGCCCGCCTCAGAAAAGATCATCGCCTGCGCTGCTGGGTCATGGCCATAGACTGTCGCGCGATCCATATCGCCCTCAGCCAGCCGCACGACTTCGCCGCCTTTGAGATCAATCGCAGGAAAGATAATCATGGGTTTGCTTCCTTGCTGGGGGCGCTTAGGCATCCGCCTGACCTTTGTCCTAGCCACCCGCTCCCTCCACCCTTCCACCCGGATTGTGTCCCGGTAGGCTCCGGGTGGAAGGGTGGAGGGAGCGGGTGGCCAGGAATTGCAAACAAGGGCGTCATGGATTCCACTCCAGAAAACGGGTCAGCGTGGCCAGGCCATAGGCCTGGCTCTTCTCTGGATGGAATTGCACGCCAAGGATATTGTTCCGAGCCACCGCAGCGACCAGACCCTCTCCGTGATCGGTCATCGCCGCGACATCCTGCGGATTGTCGGCCACGAAATGATAGGAGTGGAGGAAGTATGCCTCGCCCTCATCGATCACCGAATGCAGGCGCGCATGAGGCAGCAAGCCCACATCGTTCCAGCCCATATGCGGCACTTTGATCGCCGGATCGCTTGGTTCGATCAGTCTGATCTCGCCTCCAATCCAATCGAGGCCAGCGGTTGTTCCGTGCTCAAGCCCGCGAGTGGCGAGCAATTGCATACCAACACAGATGCCCAGAAAGGGCGCTCCGCCGACCAGAACTCGCTCCGACATAGCCTCGATCATGCCGGGGATGGCAGCCAAGCCTTCAGAACAGGCCCTGAAGGAGCCGACACCAGGCAATACGATGCGATCCGCGGCTCTGACGAGGTTTGGGTCATCTGTGACGGCAACACGTGTTCCTGCCGCCTTAAGGGCATTGTGGACCGAATGGAGATTGCCTGCGCCGTAATCGATCAGCGCGACTGTCTCAGCCACCGAGCTGGCCTTTTGTGCTTGGGATCGCACTGCCTTTGCGCGGGTCCTGCTCTACCGCGATCCGCATCGCGCGGGCAAAGCCCTTGTAGATGCTCTCGCAGATGTGGTGATTGTTGGATCCGTGCAGCAATTCGATGTGCAGCGTGATGCCTGCCGTTTGCGCGATCGACTCAAACCAGTGGCGGATCAGCTCGGTGTCCCACTCTCCCAGTTTCTCCTGCGAGAATTCCGCCTTCCAGACACAATAGGGCCGACCGGAAATATCGAGCGCGACGCGCGACAGCGTCTCATCCATGGGCGAATAGGCGCTGCCATAGCGGCCAATCCCAGCCTTGTCCCCGAGCGCATCGGAAATGGCCTGCCCCAGCGCAATGGCGGAGTCCTCAGTCGTGTGATGCTGATCAACATGCAGGTCGCCAACCACTTTCATGCTGACATCGATCAGCGAATGCTTCGAAAACTGTTCGACCATGTGATCGAGAAAGCCGATCCCGGTCGAAACGTCATACGCGCCGGTGCCGTCGAGATTGACCGTGATGGCGATCTCGGTTTCTGCGGTCTTGCGTTCGACCGTGCCTGTGCGTCCTGCTGTTTGCATGAGCGTCGCTATAAGCGGCCTATCGGATCGCGCAAGCGTCCAGCGCGGAGAGGTCGCACGGCAGAAATCGGGTGAAACGCGGAAATCGGGCATGGAATGGCTTGACCATCGGCGCTCCGCTCGTCACCGTTCGACCTGTTATGTGCGACGAGACGCCAGATAGCTTGATCCCCTATGACGAGATCGTCCAGGAGGCGCTGCGCGCCGTTGTGGGCCGTGTGCTGGGTGAAATCGAGCAAGGCGGCGGTGAATTGCCCGGCAATCACCACTTCTACATCACGTTCAAGACCGGGGCAGCGGGCGTCTCGATCCCGCCGCATCTGCGCGAGCGCTTTCCCGATGAAATGACCATCGTTCTGCAGAACAAGTTTTGGGAGCTTGAAGTTGGCGATGCCGGCTTTTCCGTTGGTCTGAGCTTCAATCAGATCCCAGCCAAGCTGAGCATTCCCTTCGCCGCAATCACCGCCTTTGTTGATCCCGCGGTCGATTTTGGACTGCAATTCCAGGCTTCGGTCTCGGAAATGGCACCGGAAGAGCATGAAGATGCAGAGAACGACCTGGTCGACGGAACCGGTGATGATCCGGATGATGGCGGTGATGACGGCTCAAACGTCGTAACGGTCGATTTTGGCCGCAAGAAGTAGCTCGGTCATCTGATGGCCGACGAAACTCTCGAGCCCAAGCAAGACACTGCGCAGCACGCGAAATCCAAGCCTGCCACCAATCTCTTGCTCGCCGATATCGTATTGAGCGGTGTCGCCGGGCGGATGCGCAAGAATGTCCGCGGACGAGTGGTACAAACCAAGCACGATCTGCCACAAGACAAGGGCGCGCTCGACGGCAGAACGATCCTGAGCACTTTGACGCTCTATGGCGCAAGCAAGCTGGCCAGCCGTTCAGTTGCCGGCCTGGCAACGGTTGCAGGAGGCCTGCTGCTCAAAACGCTGTATGATCGCGGCAAAGCGCGCGAGCTGGAGCGCGGTGATCCTGAAGCAAGTGATCAACAGGAATAACGTCTCGCTCTTGATTTTTGGCCGGTGATTGCGGCAACGAGGACCATGGCCGAGGACGATCTCAAAACCACTGACAAGCTGCACCGACGCGGGCTGCTGTTTATCCTATCTTCGCCATCGGGCGCGGGAAAGACGACCCTGTCGCGCATGCTCTTGAAGGGCGATGACGAGATCAAGCTGTCGATCTCGGCCACAACGCGGCCGCCACGGCCAGGCGAAGAGGATGGCGTCCATTACCATTTCGTCAGCGACGAACAATTCGACGCAATGGTCGAAAGCGACGATTTCTACGAATGGGCGCATGTCTTTGGCTATCGCTATGGCACGCCCAAAGGCGCGATCCGCAACGGGTTGAAACAGGGCCAGGACTATCTGTTCGACATTGACTGGCAAGGCACACAGCAGCTCAAGCAGAAGGACGATCAGGACGTCGTCACCGTGTTTGTCTTGCCTCCAAGCCTCCCAGAATTGCGGCGCAGGCTCGAATCACGCGCGCAAGACAGCGAAGAGGTGATCGACAGCCGGATGGAGCGTGCGCGGGCTGAAATCAGCCACTGGGCAGAATATGACTATGTCGTGATCAACGACGATGTCGACGAATGCTTTGACCGCGTCTGCGAAGTTCTGGAGGCGGAGCGGATGCGCCGCACGCGACAGACCGGCCTGATCCCGTTCGTTCGCGAATTGATGGACGGCTAGCGCGTCGAAGTCGGCCTACTCTCCGCGCAAGACCGCTCCGGCATGCGTGATCACATCGCTCACCAGCTGGTCCAGATCGCTCCAATGCGTGCGATGATTGGTGATGCAAACGCGAATGGCAAAACGTCCCTCGATCAGCGTGTGTGATGGCACTGCGCTCCCGCTCTCCTGGATCCGCAGCAACACTTCCTGGTTGAGCTCATCGAGCTGCTCGTCAGACAATCCCTCTTGCGCGAAGCGGAAGCACACTATGTTGAGCGGCACCGGAGCCAAAAGCTCGAGCTCGGGCGCTCTATCGACTGCTTCCGCAAGATATTGGGCTTGCTCAACATTACGGGCAATCATGCGACCGATCCTGTCGACGCCTTGCTCCTTCATGCACATCCACACTTTGAGCGCGCGGAAACTGCGCGAAAGCTGGACGCCCTTGTCGGCGAAGTAGGTTGTGCCGACGGCCAGGCCTCGCTTGGTCGGCGATAGGTAAGATGCCTCGGCTCCGAAAGTTCGTTCCTGCGCGTTGACGTGCCGGGTGAGCACGCAGCCAACATCATAGGGCATGTAACCCCATTTATGCAGGTCAAAGGCGATCGAATCCGAGAGCTCTTGGCCGGCCACCAACTGCTTGGTCTCAGGGCTCCACGTAGCCAAGGTTCCGAATGCGCCATCGACATGGAACCACAGGTCAAACTCATCAGCGATTATGCGGAGCGCGGGGAAGTCATCGATCGCGCCGATATTGACCGTCCCGGCTGTGCCGAGGACACAAAATGGTTTGTCTCCCTGAGCGATGTCAGCCTCGATCTGCTGTCGACACGCCTCGATATCGATCTGATGATCGGAGTTGACGGGGATTGCGCGGAATGCGTCGCGTCCAAGTCCCATCAGCTCGCAAGCCTTGTAGATCCAGCTATGGGTTTCCGCGCTGCCATAGACTCGCAATCGCGGGCGATCAGCATGCTGCAGCCCGCCTTCGCGCACATCAAACCCGGCCTTTTCATTGCGCGCGACCGCCAGTCCATTGAGATTTGCCATCGTCCCGCCGGTGACAAGCAGGCCCGATGCTTCGCGCGGATAGTCAATCAATTCTGCCAGCCATGACAGGACCTGGCGCTCGACGATCGCAGCCGATTGGTCATAGCCAGCAAGGTGCGCATTCATCGTCGATGCCAAAGCGTCAGCCATTGACGCGGTGAAGGAGCCATTGCCCATGACCCAGCCGAAGAAGCCCGGATGGGTGTTGCCCGTGGGAAAAGGCAGCACGTCCCGTTTGAACTGCGCGTAGACTTCGTCCAGCGATTGACCGGCGAGCGGCAAGGGCTGCTCCAGAGATTGCTTGGTCGATTCTGGCACAGTCCGCCAGGCGGGCCGCTCGCGAATGGTCGACATGTGATCGACCATGTCATCGATCATCTGGTGGGCAGATCGCCTGGCGGCTTCCCAGTCGGTCGGGTCCAGCGTTTCAAAGTCAGGGTCGATGGGGGCGCTCACGGCTTGGTCTCCAGGATAACGGGAATTTCGAGCAGCAATTGCGACAGTTCGCGCCACTTTTCCGCTCCTATCGCGCCCACGACATGATCTTGCGCCGCGTCCCAATTGGGCGCCGCCGCCTGCATGCGTTCGCGTCCAAGATCGGTCAGCTCGGCGAGCTTGGTGCGCCCCTTGGGGGCGGCTTCAACCGTTACGAGGCCATTCTCTTCAAGCGGCGCGATCGTCCGATAGAGCGAGGTGCGCTCCATCACCAATTCCGCTGCAAGGTCAGTTAAAGCGGTCGATCCATTGCGGCCGAGCGCGCGCAGGACTGCGAATTGAGTGATGGTGATGCCGGTGCCGATCATCGCTTGCTCATAGAAGCGAAGCAGTGATCGGCCGGACTTGCGAACGGTGGTGCAGGCACAGGGTAAGGTCATGACGGTTATCTATACCATGTAAACACATCATGTAAATACATTAATCAGGCCCTCAGCAATAAGGAAGCCCACTTTGACCTGACAAGGCATCGACGCCTTCTATCCCCACAGGGTCTAGGCAGCCAACGCTCTCAACACATCGGGACCAGCCGCTCCAGCACCTGCCTAGCTGTCTATCCTGACCGGCAGCTCGGTTATGCCGCTGATAAAGGAATTCTCCGCCCGCCCGATCGGACCGACCAATTGCGGCATGAGCTCGCGCTTGCGCATCTCGGACAACAGCACCTGGATCTGCAGTTCGGCCAGCCGCGCTCCGACACAGCGGTGAACGCCGTAGCCGAAGGAAATGTGCCGCCGGACATTGTCGCGTTCAATCGACACGCGATCGCCATCCTCAAACACCGCCTCGTCACGATTGCCTGAGACATACCAAAGGATCACCTTGTCGCCCTTGCGGAAGCGATGCCCGCGAAACTCGGTGTCTTCGACAACGGTACGGCGCATATGCGCGACCGGCGACTGCCAACGGATCAGCTCGCTCGCCGCATTGGGGATCAGGCTCTCATCAGCGAGTATCTTCTGCCATTCGTCGGGATATTGATTGAACCCCGCGATGATCGCCGACATGCTGTTGCGCGTGGTGTCGTTGCCGCCCACAATCAGCAGCGCCATGTTCCCGAGGAATTCCTTGGCATCCATTTGTCCGAGCGCATCGGAATGGATCATCATCGACAGCAGATCGGGTGCAGGCTCGGCATTGGATCGTTCGTCCCACAGCTTGTGGAACGAGGTGGCCATCTGAAAGATCAGCGCCATCCGCTCTTGCGGCTGATTCTCGATCATGTCGAATGAAGTAATTGCGTCGGACCAGGTGATCAGATTGTCGCGCTCCTCCCAGGGATAGTCGAACAGGATCGCCAGCATGTCGCGCGTCAGGGCTACCGAGACATGTTTGACCCAATTGAATTCCTCGCCGCGAGGCAAAGTGTCGAGCAACTCGCTGGTCCGCTCGCGAATGCTGGTTGAAAGACGGTCGATCTCTGACGGCGTAAAGGCCGGAGCCACAGTCCGCCGCTTGGCCGTGTGCTTCGGCGGATCCATCGCGA
>Ga0207422_1004207_pt1 | contig 12375 bp, 10 predicted proteins | sample MarCyaLeptolynsp_FD_187757 | JGI IMG/M metagenome (GOLD analysis project Ga0207422, IMG submission 187757) | Marine cyanobacterial communities from Panama - species 1 Leptolyngbya sp. (SPAdes) | ecosystem: Environmental > Aquatic > Marine > Unclassified | place: Panama: Panama City | collected...
CGGCGGAGCGGCGCCACGACGGCACTCGGCGGCTCGACGTCGGTTCCGGCATCGGGCTTGAGCGCCGGGTCGGCGAAGTTATCCGGGGCCCCGAAACTACCGCCGCAGCCCATCGCGAGCGTGAACGCAGCCCGCAGTGGCCACCGCATCTCTGAGGCTCTGTCGCGGCGGTGCACCCGGCCTCAGTTTGTCACGGGTCGAAGCGCACCACGATGGGGACGCTGCTCGAGGCCCCATCGGCCTCATAGAGGGACCGGCCGCGAAGACGGCGCCACATCGACGGGCCGGTGCTTACCAGTCCCAGCACGCCAGCGCTCCGGAGTCGCGCCGGACCGCGCACGCGAACGCGTGGGCGTGCTGGTCCTCGTTCTCGGTGATCGCGATGTCGGTGAAGGGCCCCGGCGGAGGCGCGGCCGGCGTGCCGCCCCAGCACCGTGCCTCGCCCTCGAGGGTCACGCCGCAACTTCGCTTTTCTCCCAGAGCGAGCAATGCGAAGCGTTCATCGGGCGGCTTGGTTTCTCCCTGCACGTCACGACCGCTGCAGCGTGCCCGCCCGTCGTCGTCGAGTGTGCACACATGCTCGTAGCCCGCGAAAACCGCCGCCGCGTGAGACGGCAACTGGAGGGGCGAGCGGTCGGCAAGGAAGTCGTCTCCGGGTGCACAGGCGATCGCTCCGCCTCGACCCCGAAAACAGACGTAGGCGCTTCCCGCCGACATCGATACCCACTGGCCCTGAGGCGGGACGAGCTGCCGACCCCAGCACCGAGCTTGCCCGAGCTTGTCGAGCGCGCAGGATGCCGTTCCGATCGCGACGGCGGCGTAGGCCCCATCGGGCGTTCCGCTCACCGAGCTCCGAAAGTCGCTGCCCCAGCAGACCAGGCTGCCATTCGGTCTTCGCCCACATGCGTGCCAGCTGCCGGAGGAGACCTCGACGAACGGACCCGGTGGCGTATCGGAGAATCTGGAAGCGCCCCCGAAGCAATGGACGGCCCCGGAGTCGTCCAGAGCGCAGACCGTGTGCTTCGCCCCGTCGATCGCGACGAACGTGCCGGGGGGGACTGCGCCAATCTCTCGGAACGGGCCGGAGTCGGTACCCTCGCGGACGAAACGTTGGGCGCGCGGTGGCGTCGTCTGGACGTCTCGGACGGTTGGCGGCTGCTCCTTCGGGGCCGCCGCCGGCGCCACATCCGAGGCTTGCCGCGTGTCATCGGGCGAGCTCGAGCGGCAGCTCGCGACCAATCCCAAGCTCATCAAGCCCACCTGGAGTCGGTGCGTCGGCTGCATCGAGCCGGTGGTTAGCACGCACTCGCGAAAGGAATCGAGGCGCCCGGCTGCGATGCCGTCGGTTGTTGCCTGCCGGCATGCAATCCAGCGGGCGTGTGCCCCTTCAACGCCGATTGTCTTCAGCTCGGTGGGCTGGCCGACCCGAGCTCGTAGCGAACGACGTGACACTCGGGAGGAACCGCCTCGCCCTGGAGCGCGGCGAGGGTCCGACAGTCCGGACCGCGAAGGGCGGCCACGATATCGACGAGCCCTTGGACGTCCAGACCCGTCGGATCGATTTGAACGGACGTGCTTGCGGGTGCTTTTTCCGCCCAGGTCGCGAGCGCTTCGAGATCGCCGTCGAGCTCAGTCGCCGCGTCAGGGCCGACGTTCGCGGGCCGGACCGATGCACGGCCACCCGAGGCGGTCAATCTGTAGTCCGCTTTTCCGGACGCGGGGGCGATCGTCTCCGCGCCGATCGTCTGGCCGTCCTGCTCGACGAGCAAGAAGACCTCGGAAGACGTCGAAGGGTCGACTGCGGAGACGACGGCGACGATCGCCTCGGCCGGCACGTCGCCCGCGAAGTCGAGGACGAGGTCGACATCCCACTCGGTCGTGCCCGACGGGGCCTGAGCTGCGATCCACTTGCCCAGCACCGGCGCATCGAGGCCGTCAAAGCGTACGGTCGGGCCATCGACCAGCGTGATCCCCTCGGCGCTCGCGCGAACGAGCAGGCCACCGTCGGGCGCCGCCGGCCCGCTGTCGCGCATGTGCGCGAGGGCGGCCTTGGATTGCTCCTGCGCGATGGGATAGCCGAACATTGCAACCGTCCTCGTTGCGAGGTCGGGGTCGATCTGGTTTTCGATCAGGTGGCGACGGAGGACGGGCGCGAGCAGACCGATCCGACTCAGCGCCTCGCCCAGCGGCTCCCCCGCGCGGTAGGTCGCATCCAATCCACATCGTGCCAGCATCGTCGGTCCACGCTCCTGAGGGGGCAGCGACCCGAGCTCATCGAATACCGCGGGGTCTTTGCATGACGCGTCACGACGTGCTCGGAAGGCCTCGGTCAGCGTCTTGCTCATCCGTGTGGGGCGCGTTCGTTGCCCGCTCGTGAGTTCGACCATCACGTCGAGCCTGGTACGGATGTCCACTGGCAGCGTCGGGCAAGCCCCGACCAGCGCATCGCGGGCCAGCCTGGACGACAGCTCGCCGGTCGGATCCCCGAACCGTGCTGGGTGCTCGGTCTGCTTCCGTTCGACCGATTCGACGGCTTTGCGCAGGGCTTCGGCGTCATAGGTCTGCCCCTTGCGAACGCATCCGCAAACGAAAAGGCAGAGCACGAGCGAGAGGAGTCGAGCGGGCACCAACGGAGACTACCGAACGAGTGCTGGGTTTCATTCAGTCTCGGCTTCTCCTCCGCGCGAGAAATCAAAGAGCCCAACGAGGGCCGAGCTTGCGACGGCGCGCCGGGATTGAGCTTGCCACGCCGCGTCACATTCCCAAGGGCGTCGCGACCATCGTTGTGAGCCCATGAAGACCTCCTTGCTTCTGCTTTCCCTGACCGTTCTCGCCACAGCTGCCGCCCCTGCCGCGTTCGCCGCCGCTCGGCCAGACCGTGTCCGCACGATTCCCCGGGTCGCCAAGCGCGTTCGCGCAAGGCGTCCTGCCTACGTCCCGAAAACGCCCGCGGTGGCGAAGCCGACCGGGAGCGCGCCTCCGGTACCCGCGGCCGAGCCGGTGTGGGTCACCGACGAGGCCTTCGCGCTGTCTTCGCTGCAGTGGCAGACCAAGCACGGCCGCGCGCGGGCCCACGAGGTCGCGGTCGTCGCGGAGTCCGGCCTACACATGGCCCCGACCGCGGGCAAGTACGAGATCCTGATCGACCCCGAGTTCGTCGCGGGTCGTGACGTGACCGTGCAGTGTTGGGGCAAGTTCTCGGGTCCCATGACGATCGGCGCCGCCGGGCAGCAGCCCGGGGGCGACTGGTATGCCGTCGGCACCGTCGGGCTCGACCGCCCGTCGGGAGCAACCGGCTCGATCGAAGCCAGAGTCGAAGGCGGAGCCGTCGCCGACAGCGACACCCTCGTCGTCGCGCTGTGGGCCAACGCGCCGGGTCCCTGGCGCCTGGACCAGTGCATCGTCCGCCGCGTGACCTGATCCGCTATCCTACGCGGGAGGCCGATGACGTTCTGGAACTGGTTTCGAACCAACGCCGCTGAGCTTCAGCGAGCGATCGAAAGCGACCACACCGCGAGCGTCGTCAATCTCATGAACGAAGGAGCCACCTTGTTGCCGGCATCTTTGGGGTGGGAGGTCGGCCCGCACGGCGACGGCTTGATGCTCGCCCTCGCGCTCAACGGCGACCTCGACAACCTCGCGCCGGCCAATGAGCTGATCAGCGACGCTCCGGAGCTCGACGGTTGGTCTTTTCACGTCGGCCGTCCGCCCAAGCGGTGGGACCTCCGCTTCACGATGCCGGACGGAGACGGGCGAGCGATCGACTTCGATGCGAACACGTGGAGGTACGGTCTGGTCGCGTTCGATGGCGGTCGATTCTTCGATGTGACGGTCGTCGCTCCCGAGGGCGGCGCCCTCGACGAGGCGACCCGAGAACAGGCTGCAATCCTCGTGCTCCAGGGGATCCTCGGCGAGGTCCGGTTCCTGGAGGTCGTCGACCGGGTCGTCGTGGTCGATCGCCCGCCCGAGGGTCTTCCCCTCACGGACATCCAACACCTCGCGCCGCACCTCGACAGCCTCCAACCGGCCCCGAGCTAGGGATGTCCCAAGACCTCGCGCGTGCCCGTGGCAACATCGAAGCGATGAGGCGCGGTCATCTGTGCTGGACGCTCTTCGCCCTCATCGTCTCCGCCTGCGGCCGCCCCGGCGAGCACGCTCAGCCGCTCGCGAGGCCCGCGGCCAGTCCTCTCACCGTCTACACCGGCGGTCCACCGCTCGCCGCGATCGCCGAGCGCATACCGTGCCCACGCTGGTACACGCAGCCGCATCAACAGTGGCGCTGCGTCGACGCCGACCTCGACGGCGTACCCGACCGACGCGATCGGTGCCCGGAGGAGGCAGAGGTCTTCAACGCCGTCGAGGACGATGATGGCTGCCCCGACGCTGGTGAGTCCCTCGTCGTGATCGACGAGGCGCGCGGCATGGTCGAGCTGAAACGACGCATCGAGTTCGCCTCCGGCAAGGCCAACATCGCCCCCGAGTCCCTCGTCGTCCTCGAGCACGTCGCGGCGGTGCTCCGAGTCTACGACCGCATTGCCCTCCTCGAGATCGCAGCGCATGACTGGCCGCGAGAGGAGCGCTACGGCCTGCGCATCACGGATGCGCGGGCCAGGGCGGTCCGGGACGTCCTCGTCGACCGCGGCGTCGATCCCCAGCGGCTGCAAGCCGTGGGCTACGGCGAGGATCAGCCCATCGTGCCCAATCGGACCGCCGAGGGGCGCCGCCAAAACCAGCGCATCGAGCTTCGCATCCGCCGGCACGCGTTGGCGCCGGGCGCTACTCCCAGACCCACTCCGGGGGATCGCTGAGATCGCCCAGCTGCTCCATCTCTTCTTCGACCACCGTGTTGAAGCGCTCGATCACCGCCGGCGTCAGGCAGATGCGACGCTCGGTCCAGTGTGAATCGTAGAGGCCGGACGTCTCGCCGCCGATGCGGTCGCAGTCGGGCGGGGTACTGCCCGACAGGTCCTCGACCACCGGATAGCCATCATAGGTCGAGCTGTTGGCCGACCACTCGAGGCTGGCGGGGCTCTCTGCAAACAGGTCGGCGACCGGCGTATCCACCATGCACTCGAGGCCGCCCGTCGCGGGGTCGGCGATCTCGATGCTGTAGAGGTGCACGTCCCCGACGGGGATGTCCCACTCCAGAATCTCGGTGCTTCCCGTCCCCCAGCCCATGTTCACGTGAATCTCGTCGATGCCGAGAAGGGTCGAGTGTCCGGTCACGACGACGAAGTGGTCGATGGCGCCTTGTCCGAGGCCGTTGTTCGAGTCGGTGTTGAAGGCCAGCCCGAGCGGGTTGTTCGACTCGATCTGGTCGGTAATCGTGGCCCAGCCCGAAGCCTCGTCGTTGGGCTTGATCTCGTCGTTTTGCACGGACGCCGCGAGGCCCTGGTCCCAGATGTAGTCGAACATTCCGCTGCCCAACGGGCCGAGCAGCGTATAGGTGCCGTCGCCCCAGCAGTACGAACCCATGTAGTCGTCGCGCAGCTCCTCGGCGAGGTCCTGCCACAAGAACGCGCCGTCGGTGTTGTGGTGGTGGTCGAGCAGCTCGTCGTAGCCGAGCTTGTCGTGCCAGATCATGATCTGGGCACCGGCAACCGGCCCGCATCCGACGGCCACCGTGTCGTTGCAAAACGGGGTCGCCGGGATGTCGTACTGGTGCTGAAACAGATTGGGAACGCCACGCAGCAGGTGGTCGTAGTGGATTGTCTGCCACTCGAGCGCTTCGCAGTCGCACTCGCAGGAGTCGAGGCAGTCGGCAGGGTCGGTACCCGCCGGCAGCTCGCCGTCCTCCAGCTCGCAGCAGTCACTCAGATCGTCGCAGTCGTTCACGGCGACCTCGGTGCCGTCGAGATAGGTGGCGGTGCAGTCGCAGGTCCCATCGAGCATCTCGACGATCCAGTCCTGAAACTGGATGAGGCCCTCGTCCAGGCGCTCCGCGGAAAACGTGCTGCACGTGGGGCAGGGCGCGGCCCAGGTGCGCGCCGCTTTGGTGTCGAGATAAGCGAAGTATCGACCCCATGGCTCGGCGTGCTTGAGCTCGAGGAGTCGCTCGAGAGGCAACGAGCTCGACGCGCCGAGTGCCGCGGCAAGGTCCTCCTTGTAGTCGGCGAGCAACGCGGTGCGGTCCTCCAGGAATGGGCCCGCGGTGATGACTCGGCCGGTCGGGGCTCCCGGGCTCGGGACGAAGTAGATCATCGTCGTGCCGGCGTACTCGAACTCAAATCCGAGGTGCTTGCCGCGACTCATGCGCGAGTCCCAGAACGCCTCGCCGGCGGAGACTTGCTGCACGGGCACGCCGAGCTCACGCGCCACGCTTCGCCGTCCCAGCGCCTGATAGACCTCCACCGGAAGCCCCGCGGACAGGGAAAGCAGCCGCGGCTGAGAGGGCCGCGCTCCGACGACCACATTGAGGTAGTCGTCTGCGAGCCGCAGATCGCGGATCTCCTTCAGTGGAAGCGTCTCCCCGGCCGCAAGCGTGGAATCGATCTGCTGGGTCTGTGATGCGATCCAGCTGTTGAGCCCCGCGGCGGTGGGGTGCTCGACGTTCGTGCCCAGTGCGTAGGTGAACGAAAGGGCGGCGACCTCGCCATCGAGGTCGCGCAAGTAGGTCACACCCAGCGGCGTCGGGTCCGAGAGCCCTCGATGCCGTTCCGCGAGGTCGGCCGCAACCTCCGCGAGCCGTCCGGCGACAAAGACGGGGTTATTCGCTGCGGTGGCCGCCAGCGCGGCCGGCGTGCTCGTCATCCACGAAGGCAGCTCGGGCCCGGTCGATCGAAAGTCGTCGGGGGCTTCGCGGTCATTCGTCGGAGCGGCTTCGGACTCGGTCGTGCAGGCGAGGCTCGGTGCGAGCACGATGAGCGCAGAGAGTTGGAGAAACCGCTCGGGTGTCATCACCCCTTGGCCTTGTCCAAGCGCTTCGCTGCGATGACGCGAAAAAACTCAGCACGGGTGATAGGGCCCGTGACACACGTGGCCGTCGTCTTCCCAGAGCATGCCTTCGTCGTCGACGTAGGGCTCGTTCGCCGGGTCGAACGCGTATTCGCACAGGTCGCAGCGGTCGCCCAGCCCATCGAAGTCCTGGTCGATCGGCGGGAGAAAGCACAGCGAGTCCCACAGCGCGACGAGATCGCCGCCGACGTCGTCCGGGGTCAGGGGAGGGTTGTCGGCGCCGCCGAGCGCCTCGTCGCAGCCCGGCGGGAGCGTGAGGACACCGGGCCTCGTTGCGACCGACGGCGGAAGCGGAACACAAAGCCCATCGACCTGCTCCTCGGGGTCGCACTGCACGCGAACCGGGCGATCGTCCGGATCCCGTAGCGGCAGCCCGATGCGGTCGATGATGAGCCCGCCGTCGTCGCTCTCCACGAGCTCCACCGTGCAGCAGCGACCCGCCGAGGCGAATTCGTAGAAGCCCATGCGGACGGGAGAGACTCGCTGCAGGCACGCCGGTCCCGGTTCACACGCGGCCCCAACGAAGTCGCCGTCCTCGTCGTCTTCCTGCATTGCCCCGTCGACAACCTGCATCGGATTGGCGGAAAACGGGCAGCTGTCGCAGACGTCTCCGACCCCATCGTCGTCCTGGTCGGCGTGGTCGCAGACTCCGTCGTCGGTTTCGCAGTGCTGCCCCGGCGGGCAGTCTTCGTCGCTCGTGCACTCGGTCCGCACGGGAACGGGCTGCCGGGGGCATGCGTCGCGAATGTTCGCGATGCCATCCTGATCGAAGTCGTCATCGGCACCGGTGCCGACCGGGCCGGCGGCGAGGGCGTCCAGCTGACCCTCGCAGGCGTCCCCGACCATGTTGTCGTCGAGATCGTCGGCGCAGCGGCCGACATCGATCGGATCGCCGATCGCGTACGGGTTGTCGGGGCCGTAGTCCAGGCAGTTGGCCGTGACCACGCAGTTGTCACAGACGTCGCCGATCCCGTCGCGATCGGTATCGGTCTGCGTCGGGATGTTCCGGACTCGCATGTATGCCGGCACATCCGCATCTTCGCGGTTGTACTGGTGCGCCGGGCGGGCGCACGTGTCGCAACGGTTGCCGACGCCGTCGTTGTCGCTGTCCCAGGCCGCTTCCTGGACCCAGACCAGCGTCGGGCAGTCGTCGCTGACGTCCGGGTATGGGTCGCCGTCGATGTTCGCCTGATCGGGATTGGGTCGCGACGGCTCGTTGTCGCGCGGATCGACGATCCCGTCGGCGTCGAGGTCGTCGCAGCACCGCGGGGCGGCGGGGTCGGGACAATACTCCGTGGGCTCGTCCCCGGTCGTGGAGTGGACCCCGTCGTCCACTCCGGAGGAACCAATGCCCGAAGACCCTCCGTCATCGGAGTCGCCATCGAGCGTGCCTTCGGACTGCGACGACGTGGTTTCGTCCATGCCGGCCACGTCAGCCGCGTCCGTCGTCGGCCCACATCCGGCCAGCGCGGCGATGAGGGCCCACCCCAGCACCTCACGACGCGCGTCGTACCGTCGCACAGCTTCCCCTTGCCTGACCGAGCCGAGCTGATGACGCGCGATCATCTCCACCTCGTCGCTCACTCAGCGCACCAGGACGACCATACGCTGGCCGCGAATCTGCTGCGGGGCCCACAAGTCGCTGCACGACCAGCCGTCTTGGTAGTCGTCTACGCCGAGGGCTTGCTGGGTCGCGGAGGCATCGGCCGTGTCGGTGAACCCGAAGGTTCGGCGGGCGGCGTCGTTCATCGTGATCACGCTGTCGTGTCCGAACACGGTGCCCTTACCGTTGGCAACGCCGCTCGGCTGGTACGTTCCCGACATCGCGTAGTGCACGATCTGAAACCCGTCGCACGCGATCTGTCCGTGCTCGGTGGTGATCCCGGTGGGCACGTATGCAATGCCGTTGAAGCGCTCGTCCGCCGTCGGCTGTGACCCACCAAAGTCGATCGCAAAGAAGGCGAGCTTGTCGGCGTAGCCCTCATCGCCGTACACGACCGCGAGCAGGTAGCGCCACGACAGAGCACCTTGCTGGGTCCCGGGGACCGTGAAGTCGCCGAGCATGTCGCCCGATGGACCGCACCCCGCCCCCGAGTCGTCGGAGATCAGCGGATAGCAGTCCAGCGGGTCAGTGGTCTCCGCCACCGATATGTCGCCGTTGGCAGCCAGCGCCGTCCAGCCGCCGCCGTCCGTGGACATGTCGCAGTAGGCATCGATCGCATCGGCCGTGCTCTCGCCGTTGGGATCGATGGTGTAGATGCCGTCGGGGAGGCCCGCGTGCAGCGACAGCAGTTCCGCGCAGCTCGACGCAGGGGCACACAGCCCGCCGGTGCACGCCTGATTGAGGCAGTCGTCGTCGTCGTTGCACGATCCCCCGGCCACGCACGGATCGCAGTTGCCCCCGCAGTCGATGTCCGACTCGGAGCCGCTCGTCAGGCCGTCATCGCAGGTCGGAGCGGCGCACAGCGAGGTACAGCTGTCGGTGTCGTCGGCGTTGCCGTCGTCGCAGTCCTCGGCGTCGGGATAGTGCAGCCCGTCGCCGCACACCGCGTCCTCGCATGCCGTCGTACATGCGGCGTCGTCGGCGTTGTTCGGGCCGAGGTCGCACTGCTCGCCCTCCTCGACCACACCGTTGCCGCACTCGGCCTCCCCGGGGCCATCCATCGCGCCGTCGCTCGACACCGGCGTAGCGGTGTCTTCGGTGGAGGGACCGCTCGTCGTCGATTCATTCGCCGGGCTGGTGCTGGTCGAGACATCGCCGGTCGTCATGGCGAGTCCTTCGGAGCCGCCCCCTTGGTCCCGGCCACCCTCCCCCTCGGCACAGGCAACCGCCAGCAGGGCAGCCAATGCGGCCCTCGTGCACGCCCCTCGCACGATCGCACCTTATCATCGGCCCCGGTTCGGACTTGGGGTCCGCCGACCGCGGTTGTCGAGTTGCCGTCGGCAACGTGTGACAGGAGCCCACCTGCACTGCCGAGTCGGCGCGTGCTATCGTCGCAAAACGGGGCAAGGGTCAGGCCTTGAAAAGCAAGAAAGCGGCGATCGTAAAGGGCTTGAGGGCTCTGTGCGGCCAGGTCGTTGCGGGTCGCTACCGGTTGGACGAGTTGCTCGCAGTCGGGGGGATGGGCGCGGTGTTCCGAGCGCGTCATCTGCAGCTGGAGAAGGACGTCGCGGTCAAGCTCCTGCGTCCGGACTTGTCCAACAATAACGAGGTCTGTGCTCGTCTACAGCGCGAGGCCAAGCTGCTTTCGCGTCTCGATCACCCCAACTGCGTGCGGGTCTTCGACTTCGGCAACACGCGCGAGGGCACGCGCTACCTCGTGATGGAGCTGCTGCGCGGGCGTGACCTCGCCGGTCTGATCTCGCAGCCGATTCCTCCCGCGCTGACGGTCGACATCATCGGGCAGATTCTCGACGGACTCGATCACGCACACCGCCGTGGCGTTCTCCACCGCGACGTCAAGCCCGGCAACATTCGACTCGTCACCGACGACAAGGGCCGCAACTTCGTGAAGGTCTGCGACTTCGGGATCGCGAAGTCCGTGGGGTCGGGCAAACCCGATACGATCATCACGCAGATCGGAACCATCTTCGGCACGCCGGTCTACATGAGCCCGGAGCAGGCGGCCGGCCACGACATCGACCACCGAGCGGACCTCTACTCGGTCGGCGTCGTCATGTTCGAGATGCTCGCGGGGGATCCCCCGTTCCAGCAGCCCGATCCGATCGCGTTGCTGCACGCCAAGATGGCGGGCCAGCTCCCATCTCTGCCCCACGTGCCCCCGCGCATCGTCGAGGTCGTTCAGTGCTTGATGGCGGTCAAGCGCGAGCAGCGATACCCGTCGGCCCGCGATGCGGCCCGAGCCCTGCGTGCCGCCGCGCAGCACGAACAGGTCGTGCGCATGGAAGTACCCAAGGACTGGTACGCCGCCGCAGATGCCGTGCTGCCACCGGTCCCCGCCGACGAAGGGCCGGGCAAGCGCAGCGACACGTCGATCCTCCGCGCGTTCGGAGCCGGGCTCGACAAGGTCCTCAACGAGCCTACACCGCACGCTGGCGATCGCCTCGTGACCGGCATTCACGGCTCGCCCGAGGACAAGCCCGCCGAGGGCATGTCCGCGGCGGATCGCTACATCGACATGGACAACCTGCAGCTCGAAGAAATCGGCGGCGACCACGACCGCGCCGAAGACTGAGCGCCGGTCACTTGCTCAGCAGCAGCAGTGCCGTGGGCTCGACGCCGAGCTCGCGACACGTGTCCGCAAACTTGGCAAGCTTCCAGCGCTGGGGGTCGAGCACCGCGTCCGGATGTCGACGATGCGCCCGGATGAGCAGGTTCTTCGGCGTGTGGGTGCTCGCGACGAACTCGACCGTGTCCACGATGTAGCCGCAGCTCTCGAGCAGCTCGACCCGGAGGGCATCGGTCAGCGTGGCCGCGTAGTCGCGCTTGAGCAGACCCTGACCGAGCAGCGCCGCCACCGGTGAGCGTTCGAGCTGCGTCGACAGCTCTCGGTGGCAGCACGGCGCGAAGTAGATCTCGGCAGTGCCGGCCTGAACCGTTCGGGCCAGCGCCTCGTCGGTCGCGGTGTCGCAAGCATGCAGCGCGAGCACGATGTCGGGTGGTCCACCGAGCGCGTCCACCGAGCCCAGATCGACCGCTCGAATCGGCGCCACGTCGAAGGTCACGTGCGGCATCGAGAGCGTCTCGGCGCGGGCTCGGCTGCGGTCGACCACGTCTTGCCGCACGTCGATCCCGTGCAGCCGTGCCGCGATTCCCTCGAGTCGGAGGGCCTCTGCCATCACGAAGGTCAGGTACGAGTTGCCGCAGGCCAGGTCGAGCACGCGCAGCGGGTGCTCTTCGTCGATCGCGCGGCGGCCGGCGACGCGCTCCCAGGCCGGCCGACACAGCTCGACCAGATGGCAGACTTGCTTGTACTTCTTGGCGTTCTTCGCCGAGATGCTGCCGTCGGGGTTCATGATCCCGATCGCCTGCAGCAGCGCGCCGCTGCTGTCGGGGCGGAGCGCTCGCTCCTTACCGCCCATGACCTTGGTGATGCGCTCGTCGTCCAGGCGCTGCACCTTGGCCTTGCCGTAGCGGGCATCGATGCGCACGCGGGTGCGCTCGTCGAGGACCAGCGTCTGCTTGACGCGTCCGGCCCCCGCTTCGCGAGCGGCAACTTCGAGCAGCGCGTCGAGTTGCTCGTCGGTGGCGGTGATTCCCGCTCCCGGGCCCGGTACGACCTCGGTCTCGCCTTGTTCGCCCGGCGCCGAGAATACGGCGCGCACCCAGCCTTCACGGGCGTGACGTCGAAGCGCGCGCCGGAGTCGGGTGCGGGCAGGTCCCTTGAGGCTCATCAGTAGGGCTTCTTGCGGGCCTTGGCTCGGGCCGCGGTGGCGTCGACGAACGCCGACCACATGGTC
>Ga0207422_1004208_pt1 | contig 12373 bp, 6 predicted proteins | sample MarCyaLeptolynsp_FD_187757 | JGI IMG/M metagenome (GOLD analysis project Ga0207422, IMG submission 187757) | Marine cyanobacterial communities from Panama - species 1 Leptolyngbya sp. (SPAdes) | ecosystem: Environmental > Aquatic > Marine > Unclassified | place: Panama: Panama City | collected...
CCATGATCGTCTAGTGTGTCAGTTAGGACACCGCCCTTCCCGGGAACGGTGGGCTGCTGCCAGTGGTGTGGCAGTTTCTGACCTCAAGTCCAATGTGGCAGCAGGTAAACGGCGTTGGGCTCAACTGCTGGGAATCTCACTCCAAGAGTTAGACCAAATTCAAGCCGAGGGTATCCGAGCCAAGACTCATATGATCAATGCTAACCTGCGCTTAGTCGTCTCGGTGGCGAAAAAATACCAAAATCGTGGTCTGGAACTTCTCGATCTCATCCAAGAAGGCACCCTGGGATTGGAGCGAGCCGTCGAAAAATTTGACCCCACTAAAGGTTACCGCTTTAGCACCTACGCCTATTGGTGGATTCGTCAAGGTATTACCCGCGCGATCGCTACCCAAAGTCGTACGATCCGCTTACCAGTTCATATCACCGAAAAGCTCAATAAAATCAAAAAAGCCCAGCGTAAAATCTCTCAGAAAAAAGGTCGTACCCCAACCATTGAAGATATTGCTGTAGAGCTAGAAATGACTCCTCCTCAGGTGAGGGAAGTCTTACTACGAGTACCTCGCTCTGTGTCTTTGGAAATCAAAGTGGGCAAAGAAAAAGACACTGAACTGGGAGACTTGTTGGAAACCGAAGAAGCTTCTCCAGAAGATGCCTTAATGCGAGAAGCACTACAACGAGATTTGCAGCAACTGCTGGCGGACTTGACAACACGGGAACAAGATGTAATTCGGATGCGATTCGGGTTGAGAGATGGCCAATCCTACTCTTTAGCAGAAATTGGTCGTGCTCTGGAGCTATCTCGTGAACGAGTACGTCAAATTGAAGCCAAGGCTCTGCAAAAGTTACGACAACCCAAGCGCCGTAACCGTGTACGGGATTATCTGGAAGCTTTTGCTTGACTAGTATTTGTCAATTTTCAATTGATGAGGAAAGGGGAAGAGAAAAATTAGTATTAATTCTCTTCTTCTTCCTGGCTTTGTTCGTATTCATCCAACAGTTTTGCTACTCGTTCCTGGATCACAAGGTGTCCTTCCACCCCTTCGTAGGTATAGCGATTATAGCCATTGCGCTCAATGATAGTTTCTAAATTGGCAAGGCGCTCCTCTGTGTCTGGGTGGGTTGAGAGCCAAGCAAAAACTGGACGTTGGCGTTCCTGCTCACTAAGAGTCATCATTAGGTTGTGTAGTCCATCTGCTGCATAGCCACTAGAAGCAAGGATCCTAGTGCCGATCGCATCAGCTTGACGTTCCATATCACGACTATAGTTAAGAACAATCAAATTAGTGGCAGTCCCTCCATAGGGTATGTATTGACCAACATTAGCAATAAGGTTGCCTCTCATAACTAGCTGGAAACCATGAGATAATACTGCATGGGCTAACTCATGGGCGAGTAAACCAGCTAACTCTGCCTCAGAATTGGTTTTCAAAATCGCACCAGCATTGACAAATATCTTGCCTCCTGGTAAAGCAAAGGCATTGAGTCGGTCATCCATTACCACATAAAACTCATATTCAAACTCATCCCTACCTGCGACAATCGCGAGTTTGTTGCCTATTTCCCGTAGATATGCCAACACCTCTTCATCTTCTAGCATTGGCAGTTGCTCTTGAGCTTCATCAGCAATCTTCTCCCCGATTGCTGATTCTCCCATCAACATCAATCTTGTCGTCTGAATAGCAGAAAATGGACCGCCAATATTACCAGTGAGGACAAAACCCACTACCCCTAAAATCCCATTGGTGATGGCATTTCCCCTGAGTTCACTCCGTAGTTCCGACTGATGTTGTTCCAGATATTCATCCGCTAGAGTCGCAAATTCCTCAGACTGGGGATGATTGAGGTTGAACAGGGCAAATTGACGAGCTGCCAGAGATGCTTCTAACCACTGATTTGCTTCAACTTGAGCTGAAATTTTCGCCCCCAGTAATTCTGGATGATGAGGATATAGACTAGAAGCTCGCTCTAGTACTCCTAAAGCTTCTTCTGGCTGTTCATAATCCTTGAGTGCTTGAGCATAGTGTAAATAACCAGGAATAAATGCTGGCTCCTGCTCTACTAAAAATTGAAGTGGCACCAAAATGGCTGTTTCCAGTTGTCGTTTTTTACCCTCCTGAAACTCACGCCAATATACTGAGCCGACTGGTGAGAGTTGAGTTGAATCATCAAATGGCTCTGGCTTATCTTCTGTTAGAAGCTCTACCTCAAAAGGGTTTTTGGCTTCACGATATAACTGCTCAGCTGCCCCAATCTGTCCACTCATATGGAGCCTATCAGCTTCGATTAGCTTCTGCTGTCGAGTAATTTCTTCTGGAGTTAATTCCGGTTGTTCCGCTGAATCCTCGGCTTCAGAACTAGGTGTCTGAGTAGTTTCTGCATTTTCTGGAGTATCTTGTTCTAAAGTTAGAGTACTAGATTCAGAGGTTTGCACAGACTCAGCTAAGATAATTGAAGCTCCATCTGATAGCAAGATACCTACAGAAATTAGCAGTGAATTCCAAAAGAGTTTCATCAGTCGCCCTCCAGAGATTACTCAGTGATGTTCGCAGTAGAGATGTGCCTACCTTTATGATGCCCTTAGGGCTGTTGGGGTGAGCGAAATTTTGGGTAGCATTTCCTAGCTAAGTAAGCTTAGACGCATTCACCTTGCATGTTTCCGACAGGCAAGATGCGAAGTTCCACAAGAAGCTGATGATTGAATTTGGTGCAAGTTAGATGCGTTGCGAGCTTATCCAAAAATTATAAGTTCTCTCTTGTCCCTCAGCTCCCCACCCTTGTTTTCGTTCACCTGGGCTGTTGGCACGTCTCTACATTAGTCCCCGGTAGCTCGTCAACGATTGTTAAGGGCCAATATTCGACTATTTTTCGACTTCATGTACTGTATTATCCGCAGGCAGAGTTTGGGAAATCAGTACTGGATCATAAATAATAGTGAACTTGGCATGGGGAATTAGTCGGCGGAGGATACGCAAATGAGCTTCAGCATCACCCCGACGACGAAAACGAGCAACAGTAAGCCGCTGCATACTAGGGAGCAATTTGATAATGCACCATGGACTGAGCCTTTCAAGATAAGTCATGAAATCCCGATAGTAGTAGTGTTTACAGGTTTGTTAGTTAATGCGCATTGAATTAGGTTTAAGAGGGTGTGGCAGGAAGCATCATTTTCTTGTGGTTGAAGCACCCAATCGCTGATAGGAGCAGGCTTATAGGTTAGTAGGTAGCATTTGTCATCGGTGACATAGACAGTCCAACTAGGCTGTTTGGGTTGTTTGCGGATGCGGTAGCCGCTTTTTTTGAGTACTTCTCGAATAGCAACAATTTCTTGTGCCACACGCCTTCCTTCAGTTGCTTTGAATTTATTCAAGATTGCTGAAAACTCTTAAAGACTAAAGCCACAATACAAGGAAGATACCTAATAAAAAAAGCTCAAAATGATATTTACATTTGAGCCATAATCAGCTTTAGCTCTTGCTAATACTAAATCCGGGTTAACTCTCCTGCCTTTTTGAGATAACAGGGGTAGCTAACCCGGATGGTGAAATCCTGAACGAAGATTGGTTGTTTCAATTTTGCGAATGGATATGAAACCCTACAATTTACCTTGCAGCTTTTGAGTATTTTCCACCAAACTTTGAGCAAACTGATCGAAACGTTGCGATAGTTTCTCATCCAACAGCTTGCCATCTTCACCAAAAGCCTTCCAAGATTGACCAATGGCAATTTGCTCTGGAATTACCCAGGCATGTACCCAGCGCATAATCAATCTTAGGTCGTTGAGGGCATTACTATTAGATTGACCACCCAACACACTAATCAGACCAGTAACCTTACCAGAGAGCTGGTCAAAACTCATTAAATCCAAGGCATTTTTCAACACACCACTAACACCGCCATGATATTCCGGTGTCGCCAGAATCAAGCCATCTGCTTCAGCTACTGTTTCCCGTAGTCGAATGACATCTGGGTAGTCTAGATAGTTATCGCCACCATGACAAAATGGCAACTGCATCTGTCGGAGATCGAGGATTTGAGCTGATGCTCCTAAAGCTTGCACTCGCGCGATCGCTAACTTCAATGCTTGATAGCTGGAGGATTTAGGTCGCAAACTACCACTAATGCCGACAATTTTAACCATGTTGCTCACCTTCTCTACAAATATTGGAACCAATGGAGCAAGCAAAAGCTGTTTGCTTTTGAAGATTATTTAAAACGAAGTCGTTATGACTACGTTTAATATAACAACTTTTCCTCAACTTCGTCAAATTAGACCTAGCAGTAAAATTCGGATGGGAGCTGGGCTATTAACTGCATAAAAACCATAGCGCGAGCATTTCGCCCGCGCTACAGAAATATTTATCGTATTGGAATGGAGCTGAGAGTGTGAAGTTGCTTAGGGAACTCCAAATTTTTTCCCTACTTAGTTTCTGAGAACTCAGCGTCAATCACATCATCGCCCCCTGAACTACTAGAGGTAGAATCAGTATCACCATCAGCATCTCCACCAGGAGGGGGTGGAGCACCAGCATCTTCACCGCCACTTTGTTGATAAATATTGCTGCTGATGCTGTAGAGAGTCTGTTGCAACTCAGGGGTCAGAGTTTTAATCTGTTCGTCGTCTTCTTTCTCAACCGCTTCTCGCAGATCTTTGATTAGTCCTTCTACCTTGGTTTTGTCAGCGTCAGGAACTTTGTCACCTAGTTCATTGATTTGCTTCTCGGCTTGGTAAGTGAGAGAGTCTGCTTGGTTCTTGCGATCGATTTTCTCACGACGCTCTTTATCAGCACTAGCATTGGCTTCAGCTTCCTTAACCATGCGCTCGACTTCGGTATCTGGTAGGGTGGAAGCGCCAGTAATACTAATCGATTGCTCCTTACCAGTGCCTTTGTCCTTAGCGGTGACATTAAGGATACCATTGGCATCTATGTCAAAGGTAACTTCAATTTGGGGAACGCCACGGGGTGCTGGAGGAATACCATCCAGACGGAAAGTACCTAGGCTCTTATTATCGGTAGACATTTCACGCTCACCCTGGAGAACGTGAATTTCTACATTAGTTTGACCATCTACAGCTGTAGAGAAGGTTTCTGACTTCTTGGTAGGAATGGTGGTGTTGCGAGGAATAATCTTCGTCATCACGCCACCCAAGGTTTCTACACCCAAAGATAGGGGAGTGACATCCAGCAGCAAGATATCCTTGACTTCTCCAGCCAGAACCCCACCTTGAATAGCAGCACCGACAGCTACTACTTCATCAGGGTTAACGCTTTGGTTAGGATCTTTATCAAGAACTCGTTTGACTAGTTCTTTAACTGCGGGAATTCGGGTGGAACCTCCAACCAAAACGACTTCATCAATAGCACTCCTGTCAATTTTGGCGTCACGCACCGCATTCTCTACAGGGATGCGGCAACGATCAATCAAGTCAGCACAGATCTCTTCAAACTTACCCCGTGTCAAGGTTGTATCTAGGTGCTTGGGACCATCCTGAGTAGCAGTAATAAAAGGTAGGTTAATATCCGCTTGGGTAACATTAGAAAGCTCAATCTTGGCTTTCTCCGCTGCTTCGGTGAGACGTTGTAATGCTTGCTTGTCTTTGCGCAGGTCAATGCCTTCTGCTTTTTGGAATTCTGCAGCTAAGTAATCAACAATTTTTTTGTCGAAGTCGTCACCACCAAGGTGAGTGTCACCAGAGGTAGCCAAAACTTCAAAAACACCGTCGCCAACTTCTAGAATGGAAACGTCGAAAGTACCACCACCAAGGTCGAATACCAGAATAGTTTCATTGCTCTTCTTGTCCAAGCCGTAGGCAAGAGAAGCGGCAGTAGGTTCGTTGATAATTCGTAATACTTCAACGCCAGCAATCTTGCCAGAATCTTTAGTCGCTTGACGTTGGGAGTCATTAAAGTAAGCAGGAACAGTAATTACTGCTTGGGTAACTGTTTCACCGAGGTACTTACTAGCATCATCCACCAACTTGCGTAGTACCTGAGCAGAAATTTCTTCTGGTGCAAATTGCTTATTTTGGGCTGGACAGTCTACTTTTACATTATCACCAACCTTCACAACTTTGTAAGAAACTTCAGTAGTTTCGTTAGTTACTTCGCTATATCTGCGTCCAATGAAGCGTTTAACAGAATAAAAGGTGTTGTCAGGGTTCATAACTGCCTGACGCTTGGCGATTTGACCCACTAGGCGATCGCCGTTTTTGGCATAGGCTACAACTGAGGGGGTTGTGCGAAAACCTTCCGCGTTGGCGATAACGGTAGGTTTGCCACCTTCCATAACTGCTACGCAGGAGTTAGTTGTACCTAAATCAATTCCAACAACTTTTGCCATAAGTGTTCCAGGTTCGTTTAACTACAAATATTAGGGGTCAATGGGAGACTCAATATTGAACGTCAAAAAGTTCAATCGGCAGATTTTTAGGAGCTTGTGTTGCCTTTGGACTTACTACCAATCTCTATAGTGAGCTTGGTGTGCCTGTCTCATGAAGGGTGGGTTCCCGAACCTGAGATGGGACGGTTCTCAGTCAAATCGCTCTTGCCACTCTTTCTCCCGTAAAGTACAGCTTGCACATAAGTGCTGCTGATTTATTTCCTTTACTGTGTCTAATTTACGCAAATACGCAGCTTTCGGGATTGGTGTGAACCGTAAAGAATCAGTTGTGTTTGCCGCCTTTGATCACTTATGACTTCCCCAAGCATTCCCATTTGACTTTATTAGCAAACCTTAATACTGGAGTTTCTGAAATTTACCATAGAGTTTTGCGTAAAAGTCCAAATAACTCCTGATTCTTTTATAGGAGGATAATTTATAATCCAGCGGGAGGAAAAAATGGTTTACGGGGGTGCTACGCCAACATGGTTCAATACAGCAACCGGCGATAATAACATTGATGCTTTGCTAGCTACGGAACGATGGCAGTCCAACACAATAACCTACAGCTTCACTGATAACTTCACAAACGACTATGAAGACGAATTAGGTTATTCAGACTCAGGAGTACATGCAGGCAGTTTCCAAACACTGAACGCAACCCAGCGAACTGTCGCGCGAGAAGCAATGGAGATGTACTCAGCTGTCTCCGGTCTCAATATGGTTGAATTAACTGGTGCTAGCGATCGCGACGCAACAATTCGCATTGCTGAATCAAGTGACCCAAGTACTGCCTACGCCTATCTTCCTTGGGCATCTTACGAAGCAGGTGACGTTTGGTTCAACACAAACGATTATAACAATCCTGTCATTGGCAACTTTGCCTATCATACCTTTATGCATGAATTCGGTCATGCTCTCGGCTTAGAACATGGTCATGAGGCAGCTGGTATTACAGGTGTTGCCATGAATTCTAACCGAGACTCGATGGAGTTCTCGGTGATGACCTACCGCTCCTACATTGGTCATGACCTTAATGCACTACCCTACTACACTAACGAAACTTGGGGTTATGCCCAGTCGCTGATGATATATGATATCGCAGCGATTCAGCAGATGTATGGTGCCAACTTCAACACCAATTCTACGGACACAATTTACACTTTCTCCACTACCACAGGTGAAATGTTCGTCAATGGTGTTGGTCAAGGAACGCCTGGTGGTAATCGAATCTTCCGAACAGTCTGGGATGGAAATGGGGTTGATACCTACGATTTTTCCAACTATACCACCAACTTAGCGATCGATTTAGCACCAGGAGGGTGGAGCGATCTAGATGTTGGCGGCAATTTTCAGCGTGCACAGCTGGGTACCAACCAATACTCCCGTGGTCATGTCTTTAATGCCCTACAGTATAACGGCGATATCCGCTCCCTAATCGAAAACGCCAACGGTGGCTCTGGCAATGATCTTATCAATGGCAACAGTGCTAACAACTTATTACAAGGAAACAGTGGTAATGATACCCTCAATGGAGGCGCTGGTGATGACACCCTAGATGGAGGTTCTGGCAATGACTCCTTAGATGGGGGTGCTGGTAATGATATCCTACGAGGTCAAGGAGGAGCTGATACCCTGATTGGTGGTAGTGGTAATGATTCCCTTGACTCCGACACTCTGGGAACTGTTGATAATATTGGTGATTTCCTAGATGGCGGTGCTGGCAATGATACACTTCAGGGTGAAGCTGGCAATGATACTCTTATCGGTGGAAGTGGAAATGACTCGCTCATAGGTGATGATTCTTTTTCAGATTATGGCAACGATAGCCTTAATGGTGGTTTAGGTGATGACACTCTCAATGGCGGTGCTGGTGATGACACCCTAGATGGTGGCTCTGGAGTCGATACAACCAATGGTGGTGTTGGCAACGATATTGTTATCGATGACGATTTTGTCAATTTCGATATCCATGATGGTGGTACAGGAATCGATACCATCGATTATTCTAATGTCACATTTAGTGCAGGTTTGGTCACCATTGACCTAGGAGCTGGTATAACCTCAGTCTCTGGTGGTGGTAATACAGAGACAATTACTAACTTTGAGAACGTTGAAGGTTCTCAAGGTGGTGAGACAATCATTGGCACAAGCGGTGCCAACTACCTGGATGGTAATGGTGGTGATGACACTATCGAAGGTCAAGGGGGTGCTGATACCCTGATTGGTGGTAGCGGTAATGATTCTCTTGACTCTGATACTCTGGGAACAGTTGATAATATTGGTGACCTTCTAGATGGAGGTGCTGGCAATGATACACTTCAGGGTGAAGCTGGCAATGATACTCTTATCGGTGGAAGTGGAAATGACTCGCTCACAGGTGATGATTCTGTTTTAAATTATGGCAATGATAGCCTTAGTGGCGGTTCCGGCAATGACACCCTCAATGGTGGCGCTGGTAATGACACCCTAGATGGTGGTTCTGGAGTCGATACAACCAATGGTGGTGCTGGCAACGATATCGTAATCGATGACGATTTTGTCAATTTCGATATCCATGATGGCGGTACGGGAATCGATACCATCGATTATTCCAATGTCACATTTGGTGCAGCAGGTTTAGTCACCATTGACTTAGGAGCTGGCATAACTTCTGTCTTCAGCGGTAATACAGAGACAATTACTAACTTTGAGAACGTTGAGGGTTCTCAAGGGAGTGAGACAATTATTGGGACAAGCGGTGCCAACTACCTGGATGGTAATGATGGTAGTGACATCCTACGAGGTCAAGGGGGAGCTGATACCCTGATTGGTGGTAGTGGTAATGATTTTCTCGACTCCGATACTCTGGGAACAGTTGATAATATTGGTGACCTTCTAGATGGAGGTGCTGGCAATGATACACTTCAGGGTGAAGCTGGCAATGATACTCTTATCGGTGGAAGTGGAAACGACTCGCTCACAGGCGATGATTCTTTTTCAAATTATGGCAACGATAGCCTTAGTGGCGGTTCTGGTAATGACACCCTCAACGGTGGCGCTGGTAATGACACCCTAGATGGTGGTTCCGGTAACGACTCCTTGGATGGAGGTGCTGGTGATGATACTCTGCTCGGTCAAGGGGGAGCTGATACCCTGATTGGTGGTAGTGGTAATGATTCTCTTGACTCCGATACTCTGGGAACAGTTGATAATATTGGTGACCTTCTAGATGGAGGTGCTGGCAATGATACACTTCAGGGTGAAGCTGGCAATGACACTCTTATCGGTGGAAGTGGAAACGACTCGCTCACAGGTGATGATTCTTTTTCAGATTATGGCAATGATAGCCTTAATGGTGGTTTAGGCGATGATACTCTCAATGGCGGTGCTGGTGATGACACCCTAGATGGTGGCTCTGGAGTCGATACAACCAATGGGGGTGCTGGCAACGATATTGTTATCGATGACGATTTTGTCAATTTCGATATCCATGATGGCGGTACGGGAATCGATACCATCGATTATTCCAATGTCACATTTGGTGGAGATGTCGTCACCATTGACTTAGGAGCTGGCATAACCTCTGTCTCTGGTGGTGGTAATACAGAAACGATCGTTAACTTTGAGAACGTTGAGGGTTCTCAAGGGAGTGAGACAATCATTGGCACAAGCGGTGCCAACTACCTGGATGGTAATGGCGGTAATGACACTATCGAAGGTCAAGGGGGTGCTGATACCCTGATTGGTGGTAGCGGTAATGATTCTCTCGACTCCGATACTCTGGGAACTGTTGATAATATTGGTGACTTCCTCGATGGGGGTGCTGGTAATGATACACTTCAGGGTGAAGCTGGGGATGACACTCTCATTGGTGGAACTGGAAATGACCTACTCACAGGTGATGATTCCGTTCTAGATTATGGCAATGATAGCCTCAATGGTGGTTCAGGTAATGACACTCTCAATGGTGGTGCTGGTGATGATACTCTAGATGGTGGCTCTGGGATTGACACAACTGATGGTGGAGTCGGCAACGATACCGTAATCGATGATGATGCAGTGAATTTCGATATTCATGATGGCGGTGCAGGAATCGATACCATCGATTATTCCAATGTCACATTTGTTGATGGCTTAGTCACCATTAATCTAGGAACTGGCATAACCTCGGTCTTCAATAGTGATAATACAGAGACAATCGTTAACTTTGAGAATGTCGAAGGCTCTCAGGGTGGTGAAACAATTATTGGAACAAATGGTGCCAACTACCTTGATGGTAATGGTGGTAATGACACTATCGAAGGTCAAGGGGGAGCCGATACCTTGATTGGTGGTAGCGGCAATGATTCTCTTGACTCCGACACTTTGGCAATTGTTGATAGCATTGGTGATGTCCTCGATGGAGGTGCTGGCAATGATACACTTCAGGGTGAAGCTGGCAATGACACTCTTATCGGTGGCATTGGAAATGATCTGCTTAACGGTGATGATGACACTGTTAATTATGGCAACGACAGTCTTAGTGGCGGTTTAGGTAATGACACCCTCAATGGTGGTGCTGGTAATGATTTCTTAGATGGTGGTTCCGGCAACGACTCCTTGGATGGAGGTACAGGTAATGATACTCTGCTAGGTCAAGGGGGAGCTGATACCTTAATTGGTGGTAGCGGCAATGATTCCCTTGATTCCGATACTCTGGGAACCATTGATAATATTGGTGACTTTCTAGATGGGGGTGCTGGCAATGACACACTTCAGGGTGAAGCTGGGAATGACACTCTCATCGGTGGCATCGGCAACGACTCGCTCACCGGTGATGATGATCCTCTTAATTATGGCAACGATAGCCTCAATGGTGGTTCTGGCAATGACACCCTCACTGGTGCAGGTGGTAACGATACCGTAGTAGGGGGTTTTGGCTCAGATACCCTTAACGGTACTAATAGTACCCTCGACGGTGCTGGCGAAATTGATATCCTTAATCCTGGTGATTTTGGTGCCAGTGATCTGATTATCCTAGGTACAAGTGGCTCAATCTTTTACAACGGTCCTAGTTTAGATTACGCTGTCATTGACGATTTCGACAGGTTTAGCTTCATTGGCGAAACTGACTCTGATAAGATTCAGATTTCTGGTTCATTATCCGATTACACTTTAAGCTCATTCACGGGTACAATTGCTGGTGTTTCTATTACCAACGGCACTCGAATCAGCTTAGGTACGGAGGATATTGCCTATGTTGATTCTAGCGGTTTACTGACAGCTGCTGACTTTATTAGTGTTTAATCCCAAATCCGGTACTGAAAAGTCGGTTATATTCCATATTGTAGAGACGTTGCATGCAACGTCTCTACTGGCTTGGTTATGATTCTGAAGAAACAAGGCAATAGGCAATAGGGAAGACGATTTGATTTGTTTATTCCATATCCTCCTCTACTCCTCTTTAATCATCCCCAACATCTCCTGTACTAAAGGATGCTCAGATAGTACCGACTCCTGTCCCTCCTCAACTACTTCCTTCACAAAATAGGTAAAATTTTCCCGCACTGTGACAGTATTAGGATGCTCTGATCCTAAAGTGCGATCGCAAATTCTCAAAGCTTCCAGATACAATGGTTCAGCCTCATCATAACGTCCTTGGGATTCGTACAATCCAGCTAAGTTATTGAGGTCGGTAGCTAAGGAAGGATGATCTTCAGGTAGGGAACGCTTGTCGATTTCTATGGCTTGCTCATACAATGGTTCAGCTTCATCGTAACGTCCTTGGGATTGGTACAATTGAGCTAAGTTATTGAGGTGGGTAGCTAAGGAAGGATGATCTTCAGGTAGGGAACGCTTGTCGATTTCTATGGCTTGCTCATACAATGGTTCAGCTTCATCGTAACGTCCTTGGAATTGGTACAATCCAGCTAAGTTATTGAGGTCGGTAGCTAAGGAAGGATGATCTTCAGGTAGGGAACGCTTGTCGATTTCTATGGCTTGCTCATACAATGGTTCAGCTTCATCGTAAC